>OGJJ01002111.1_pt1 | contig 13573 bp, 12 predicted proteins | sample 1572081 | NCBI WGS metagenome assembly OGJJ01 (sample SAMEA2582122, study PRJEB24529) | metagenome | biome: Human gut stool | place: China | collected 2011
GTCACTTTGCCTTCGTCGCCGTAATCTAAAATATGGGTAGCGATACGGTCTAAGAACCAGCGGTCGTGCGAGATGACCATGGCACAGCCTGGGAATTCCAAGATCGCATTTTCCAACGCACGCAAGGTTTCTACGTCTAAGTCATTGGTCGGTTCGTCCAATAACAATACGTTGCCGCCGCGTTGTAAAAGTTTCGCTAAGTGTAAACGACCACGTTCACCGCCTGACAATTCGCCCACACGTTTTTGTTGATCTACGCCTTTGAAGTTGAAACGGCCTACATAAGCACGGCTTGGGATTTCAAAGTTGCCGATGGTGAGAATATCTTGTCCGTTAGAGACTTCTTCCCACACGGTTTTTTTGTCGTCCATTGCGTCACGGAACTGATCTACAGAGGCTAACACCACGGTTTCACCCATGGTGATTGTGCCGTTATCTGGCTGTTCTTGGCCTGAAAGCATACGGAATAAGGTCGATTTACCCGCACCGTTCGCTCCGATAATCCCTACGATTGCCCCTTTCGGAATACTGAATGATAAATCATCGATTAAGGTGCGATCACCATAAGATTTGGTTAAATTTTGCACTTCAATCACTTTATCTCCCAAGCGTGGACCAGGTGGAATAAAGAGCTCGTTAGTTTCGTTACGTTTTTGGTATTCACCACTATTCAATTCATCAAAGCGAGCCATACGTGCCTTGCTCTTCGCTTGACGACCTTTCGGGTTCTGACGTACCCATTCTAACTCTTTCGCAATAGATTTTTGACGTGCGTTTTCTGCCGCTTGTTCTTGTTCTAAGCGTTTCTCTTTTTGCTCTAACCAAGAAGAATAGTTACCTTCCCAAGGAATACCTTCACCACGGTCAAGTTCTAAGATCCAACCTGCCACGTTATCTAAGAAGTAACGGTCGTGGGTAATCGCCACCACAGTGCCTTCGTAGTCGTGTAAGAAGCGTTCTAACCACGCCACAGATTCCGCATCTAAGTGGTTGGTTGGCTCGTCTAACAACAACATATCTGGTTTTTCAAGCAATAAGCGGCAAAGTGCCACGCGGCGACGTTCGCCCCCAGATAAATGCTCGATTTTGGCGTCCCAATCTGGCAAGCGTAACGCATCTGCTGCACGCTCTAATTGGTTATCTAAATTATGCCCATCGTGTGCTTGGATAATCGCTTCAAGATTAGCTTGTTCTGCCGCTAATTTATCAAAATCCGCATCAGGATCCGCATAAAGTGCATAAACTTCATCTAAACGGGTTAAGGCACCTTTTACTTCTGAAACGGCTTCTTCCACCGCTTCACGCACGGTTTGTTGCGGCTCAAGTTTTGGCTCTTGCGGAAGATAACCGATTTTAATTCCAGGTTGTGGACGTGCTTCTCCTTCAAACTCTTTATCTACGCCCGCCATAATGCGTAAGAGAGTCGATTTCCCCGCACCATTTAAGCCCAACACCCCGATTTTCGCCCCTGGGAAAAAGCTCAAAGAAATATCTTTCAAAATATGACGCTTCGGTGGAACCACTTTGCCCACGCGATGCATCGTATAAACAAATTGAGATGACATCTTCTATTCCTTATAAAAAAATTCACCCTATTCTACTTGAAAACAGGGCGAAAATATAGGAAACAAGCGAACGGATTTTGCAAAAGTTTTGCGAAAACTAACCGCTTGCTCGTTAAAAATTATCTACGGCTTAAGTTATTAACCACTTGTTCTAATATGGCGATTTGCTGTCTTAGGCTATCAATAATCTCATCTTTTGCAGCTAATTGATGCTTCAAACTCACAATAGCGTGTTCTAGCTCCGCACTACCTAAAATGAAACTAAAATTGGTTGAATTGCTGAAATCAGAATTGTTACAAGCAACAATACTATCATCTCCAAAAGGGATCAGATCTGCGATACTAATCTCTAGGATATTTGCAATCTTTTGAATACGATCAATATCTAATCTAGATTCTCCTCTTTCTACTTTTGCATATCCTGTTTCTGATAGCCCCAGTCGTTCAGCCATCATTGCTTGAGTAAAATTCTTATCTTCTCTTACATCGCGGATATTTTGTCTGAGTTTATCACTTGGTTTCATTGCTGCTCTTTTTGGGTAGTTAGACATAACAATTCGTATATGGTAAAAGTATAGCTGAAAACTTAACATACTCCTAATTTTTAAATCTACAATGGAGTTTTTTATGGCTTATCGAAATGATTACGATCTAAATTTCTTAGGAGATCTCGCCTCAGAGGAGTTAAACGATCTTGTTTATATATTAACTCATGATAAAGATGGAGAAAAACGTTATACCGAGCTTTTAACTGTAAGTGACACATATAAACGTTATTATCCTGATCACCATATGTATTGGAAAGATATTGCTGCAGAATTACAACTTTTCGGCGGAAATACTTTTATCAATATACTTCGTGGCGGAAGAGGCTTGGAGTATAAAGAAATTCTATGTGATGTCTGCGATAAAATGAAAGTTAATTATAATAAAGATTCATCTGTGGAAAAGATAGAAGAAAATCTTTTGCTGAAGATTTTAAGAGATGCTTTAGAAGACATGTCTCCAATGGAAATCACTAAATTAGGGCAGGAGCTTGGGCTTGATAATACATCTAACTTAAATGCTCAAACTATGACATCAATTTTTCAAACAATCTTTAAGTTAGGAGGATTTAAGTCATATCAACTTACCACTATTATTGTTAATGCCGTTTTAAAAGCTCTTATAGGGCGAGGATTATCAGTTGCAAGTAACGCAACATTAATGCGTGTGATGTCTATTTTAACAGGTCCTATCGGTTGGGCAATTACGGCTATTTGGACAGCTGTTGATATTGCTGGAGCAGCATATCGGGTAACAATTCCAGCAGTTATTCAAGTAGCTTATTTGCGTAAACTTTCTGAAAATCGTAAAGCTATTGAATTAGCAAACAATATCAAATTTTAACTTATTAGGATTTACATAATGTCAAATGAAAATTTATCTCAAGAAGAAGAAAAAGATTTAGCAAATAAAGTCAATTTTGAGAACTCATCTAAGAATCAAAATCATTCTGAAGATCAAGATTTATCTACTAAACCTAAACATACTAATACTACTGAAACAGAAAATAAAAATAGTAGTAGCGAAAAGAATGAAGAAAAAAATGATGTTAAATCAACATTGAATAGCCTTGATAAAGGCTACAAAATAATAGAAGCATTTAATAATGCAACTGCAGCAGTAAAGTCCCTTATTATTATAGTAGGTGTATTGTTTGTTGCGTTTAATATTTATAGCTTTTATAAGGCTATTGTTAGTAATGCTAAAGAGGAAACTAAAATCACTAATTCTCTTGTAGGTAATTATGTAAAAAAATCACAAGATATTGTGAGTTACAAATATTTCTATACTAATGCTGCAATGTTTGAGAATAAGAAAAACATTTATGGTTTTAATTTACCTCTTACTTCAAAAAAATTTATTATCTCTTATAGTGGTAAAGCGGCATTAGGTGTTGATTTATCTCAGATTAAAACTGACATTAAAGGTAATAAAATTATTATTTCTAATTTAGGAAAAGTAAAAATACTTTCCAATGAATTAGATGAGAAATCAATGAAAATTTTCGATGAATCAACTTCATTATTCTCTAGTTGGAATATCAAAGATTATCAAAAATTCTTTGGAGATCAACGTTTAGAAATAGAGAAAAAAATTATGGAAAGCGAACTTCCTCAACAAGCTAAAACGTCAGCAGAAGAAACGATAAAACAACTTCTAATGCTCAATCCACAAATCTCCTCTCAATATGAAATTGAATTTAAAGATAAATAGACTACGATTAAGCTGTAATAGTTATTTAAAAGCATAATAGAAAATATTGAAAAAATGGGCCAACTCCTTATACAATAAGAAGTTAGTCCATTTTTTAGCATAGTAGACAAAAAAGCTACTAACATTTTGAAAAATAAACATTAGCAACTCTTTTTTGCTATACCTATATTTTGTTTATGCTGACTTGAATGACTTTTTCTTATAGGTTTATTATAACCTAAATGAGATTTTTAGCCGTTATCTAGCACAACTCCTAAATAATAGTTAATCCACCAACTTCGTTCCATATAAGTAAGTGTAACCAAATGGACTTTGTTTGTAATCTTGCACACGTTTGCTAGTTGGGGCAAAGTTAATCGAGTGAGCCACGTTAATCCACGGCGCTTGCTCATTTAAAAGTACCTGTGCTTGTTCGTAAAGTTTGGTACGTTCGCCTTTGTCCGATAAACCAATCGCTTTATCTAATAAAGCATCTAACTCTGGGCTATTAAAGCGTGCATAGTTGCTGTTGCCGATATTTGATGAACCAAATAACGGCGATAAGAAGTTATCAGGATCGCCATTATCACCAGACCAGCCGTAAGTTCCTGCTGTCATTTCACCCGCTTTGGTGCGTTTGATATAGTCACCCCACTCATATGTCACTAATTTCGCTTTTACGCCAATTTTTTCCCAGTCCGCTTGAATAATTTCTGACATACGGCGTGGATTTGGGTTAGATGCACGCACTACAGGCTGTACCCAAAGTTCGGTTTCAAAACCATTCGGATAACCCGCTTCAGCTAAAAGTTGTTTCGCTTTTTCGATATTTTGTTCAGACTCTGGCAAACTTGCGTTATAGCCCCAAATCGTTGGCGGTAATGGACTTTTCGCAGCCACGCCCGCACCTTGATAAACGACATCAATAATCGCTTTTTTATCGACTGCAAAGTTCAAGGCTTGACGCACTTTTACATTATCAAACGGGGCTTTTTCCGTGTTAAAAGCAACATAAGCGATATTTAAACCTGGGTTTGAAAGCAAGTTCACTTTTGGATCGGTTTTCATTTTTTCAATGTCGGTTGCATTCGGGAAATCCATTAAATCGCACTGTCCTGCTTGCAATTTCGCATAACGAGTGGTTGCATCTGGCACGATTTCAAAGATCAAGCGGTCGAAATCTGCCTTGCCATTCCAATAATCTTTAAATGCGACATAGCGGCTCGCTTGATCTAATACATAACCTGTAAAGGCAAATGGACCTGTGCCGATTGGCGTGGTATCTACGGTTTCAGGTTTACCCGCTTTCAACATCGCATCGGCATATTCGGCTGAATAGATGGAGGTAAAATCCATTCCTAAGCTTGAAAGGAAGGTTGCATCTGGCTTATTTAGCGTAAATTTCACCGTATTGTCGTCTACTTTTTCAACCGATTTTAAAAGCACTGGGAATTTCATCGCTTTGAAGTATGGATAAGTCGCTTTCGACACATTGTGATATGGATGATTCGGATCTAACTGACGGTTAAATGAGAACACCACATCGTCCGCATTCAACTCACGACTTGGCGTAAATTCTTTGTTTGAGTGGAATTTCACGCCCTTACGTAAATGGAAAGTATAAGTTAAGCTATCTTCTGAAATCTCCCAACTTTCTGCCAATGCAGGTTCAATCTCAGTTGAACCGCGTTTAAATTCAACTAAGCGGTTGTAAACTTGTTGTGAGCTGGCATTGTAAGAGATGCCATCCATCGCTAATGCAGGGCTGAAATATTGTGGAGAACGGCTCACGCAGTTTACAAAGGTTTTCTCTGCTGCGGGTTTTGCACTGGTTTTATTTTCGTTTTTATCATCACAAGCCGCAAGTGCAAAGGTGGCTACTAAAGCGATGGAAATGGCGGTTAATTTGGTAAATTTCATAAAGACCTCAAAACAGATGAGTGAAAAATTGAGGAGAGAGTACCTGTAATTTTAAGATGAGTAAAGAATGATTTGATCGTTTTTATAATAAAAAGATATAAAAAAGCGGTTGAATTTTATCGCAGATTTGCAAATTAACGATAGAATTCAACCACTTAAAAATAACTTAAGATTTATTTTTTCGGATGACCTACTGGCAATACTTCACGACCAAAGCTGTCGTTAATGATGTCTGCCGCAGCTAAGTAGAACGCCAATAACGCAGTTAATAAACCGAAGTTACCACCAATGTTGGTTAATGTGGTGTTATGCGTGAAATCACCTGCTGCTAATAAGTAGAATGTGATAGTTAATGCTGCGAAAATCGCTTGTAATGCACGTGCTTTAGCGAGTGTGCCGATAAACATCATCAGCGTGAATGTTCCCCATGCGATTAAGTACCAACCCACGAAATCATGGCTCACGCCTTCAGAGAAGAATACTTTGAATAATGCAAATGAAATCCAGAATGCACCATAGCTAGTAAAAGCGGTAAAACCAAATGTGTTGCCTTTTGAGAATTCAAAAAGACCCGCCAACATTTGTGCTAAGCCACCAAATGCAAAGCCCATTGCCAGTACTAAGCCAACATTTTCGCCACCGAATGTGCCGTTATTGATAAGGCTTAATAACCAAGTTGTTAATGCAAAGCCACATAAACCAAGTGGTGCTGGGTTTGCCGTTAAGGGGGGTTGATTTGACATGAAAGACCTCTATTATGTCGAGTAAAAAACATTGGCTCAAGTTTCCACCTGTGCCAACTGTCGGGAAAAACGGCACAATTATTTGTGCCACAAAAATAATGGTTTGCAACCATAGTGCTTAATGTAGAGAGGAGTTCAACGTGCCCTACAGCTATATACTTTATTATTTAACAAGCGGTTATTTTCCGCCTGTTTTTAGCAAGTTCCAGTATTTTTCGTAGATTTCTACAGCTGGACCTACATCCGCTTGTAAAACGCCTTTGTTAATCTCCTCACTTGGAGGGAAAATCAGCGGATCGCTCGCTAATTCTGGCGAAAGCAACGCTTTCACGCCTTCATTTGGCATTGAGAAGCCCATGGTTTCAATCACTTCTTTCGCACTTTCAGGACGAAGTAAGAAATCGATGAATTTATGTGCTGCTTCTTTATTGACCGCACCTTTTGGAATGACATAGTTATCCATCCAAAGCACAGCACCCTCTTTCGGGAAAATAAATTGTAAATCTGGATTTTCACTTTTCGCACGGTGAGCCGAACCAGACCACTGCATACCTACCGCCACTTCGCCTTGCAAATAAGGCATTTCAGGCGAGTCTGAATTGAACACTAACACATTTGGCACGATTGTTTTTAAACGTTCGTAAGCCGCTTTGATTTCTTCTTCATTTTCAGTGTTTGGTGATTTGCCGTTTAACAACAATGCTATATGGAACACTTCACGCGGGTCATTCATCAACAATAATTTGCCTTTGTATTCATCACGCCATAAATCGCCCCAGCTGCTGATTGTTTTCGGATCAATATCTGCAGCATTTACACCAATCCCTGTTAAGCCATAAACATAAGGAAGAGAGTACTTATTCTCTGGATCAAATGGCTTACCCATTAAATCAGGGGTAATATTTTTTAAATTGGTTAGCTTAGATTTATCTAATTCTGCCAACATTCCTTCTTTCGCCATTTTGCCCACATAGTAGCTTGATGGGAAAACGATGTCATAACCTGTTGAATTTGAAAGTTTTAATTTGGAATACATCTCCTCATTACTTTCAAAAGTGGAATAAATTACTTCAATGCCCGTTTCTTTGGTGAATTGTTCCAACAGAGAAGACGGTACATATTCTGTCCAGTTATACACATAAAGTTTTTCTGCCGCATTTGCCACCACAGAAGAAAACGCCATTGCCGTAACAGCTAATTTCGCGAAAAATTTTTTCAATTTTTTGTCCTCTTAATGTAAGAAGTAAAGTGAGAAATAAAAAATGAACCTAGGTTGCTCTATGCTCAATCCATATGCCCAAAAAGCGTGCAATTATAACGATTTACATAATACTTGGCTAGATTTTTTAAGCCTCTATTTACTTGTTTTAGTTCTTTGATTAAACAAAAACGGCAACAAAGCAAATAGCATCAACATCAATGCAGTTACGGAAGCATCTTCAGTACGATAACTGCCAAGTTGTTGGTAAAGCAAATAAGGCAACGTACTAAAATCAGGTGTGCCAAAAAACGCAATCACCGCAAAACTCCCGAGGCTGGCGGACATTGCCAAGATAAAGGCATTAGCAAGCGGTCGGACTAGGTAATGTTTTTCCGCAATCCACCAGCGGTTAAAGCCTGATAAACCAAGACTTCGAGCAAGTTTATCTTGAGCATTAAACGTTTCCCACATGGAAGAAAAGAGCATCGGATAGACGTAAGGAATTAAGATAATGCCGTTCATTACGCCAACCAAAACCAGCAGTTGGGTGGTAGAGAGCGTGACATTCATCAACAATAAAAAGAGCCCAACTGCCAGTAAAAATACTGGTAAAATCAGCGGGTAAGTAGCAACACTACCTAAAATTGCATGTAGAAAATGGTGCTTACGGTAAAGTAATTGGCGGGTTTCAAGTGCAATCAGGTAAGTTACGCCAACCGTGGTGATTGAGGCAATTAAGCTAATCAATACCGAGAAAAGCGTAGCTTCCCAAAGTTCTAGATTGACAAGGCGTTGCCAAAAGTGAGAAACGGAAATCCCTGCCCAGAGTACACTAACAAGCGGTAATAAAATCAATAACGTTTGCAAAATCAAAATGCTTTGCAAACCCAGTTTGCGACTGCTCGCTAAACGTGGCTTCCAAAGTTCAACGTTGGTGGTTTGGTTGCTTTGCTTTAAAGCACGTTGTGAGAAGAAAAATAGCAAAGCTTGCAGCACGATACCTATCGTTAACTGCACCATAATCAGCATAACGGCTTTAGTAAAATCAAACTCAAAACTCACCGCTTGATAAATCGCTACTTCTAGCGTGCTATATTTGGGTCCGCCGCCAAGCATTAAGACGATAGGGAAACTAGTAAAGCAGATCATAAAAATCGTTATAAACACATAGGGCAGAATGCGTTTGAACATAGGAAATTCAACAATACGGAAATAATTCCAACCTGAAAGGTTAAGTTGTGCTGAAAGTTGGTATTGGCTAGACGGAATGAGGGCAAGTGCCTCCACACAATATTTCGTTACAAGCGGAATATTGAGTAAACCGTGTGCAATAAGAATGCCTTGTAAGCCGTAAATATTGGAGTGCCAATCAATACCAATCCACTTCATTACTTGTGCGATCCAACCTGAATTGCCCCAAATACCAATCACGGCAAAAATAATCACAAGTGAAGGAAGCGACCAAACAAAAAGAATGCTTTTATAAAGCCAGGTTTTGCTTTTAAATTCGAGGTAGAAAAAGGCTTTGGCAAGCAATATACCGAGAATGGTAGAAATACTGGCAGAAAGCACCGCTTGCAGAAGGCTATATTTGAGGATAGGCAAGGTTTCTGTCAGCGAAAAGAGCGTCTCTTCTTGGCGATTATCCATCAATGCCCATAAACTAAAGGCATAAAGCAATACAATAGTTGCGTAAAGTAGCCAAGCGGTGATTTTGGTAAGGTTATTGAACATTGAAATACACTTTTTAAATAAACTGCAAGATTCTATCACTTTTCAACCGCTTGTTGGCTGAAAATTAGCTTTATTTTGTAATATAAATGTCAAAAAATCGTTAAATTAGCTGAATCACTATACAAATTTCGCGGAAAAATGTGAACTCTATCACGTTTTTTTATTTTTTATCGTGAATTTATATTCATTTTATAGTAAAGTGCAGGCAGTTAAAAACTTACATTCTTTATGCAGAGAGGAAAATATTATGGCGTATTCTAAAGACGTTATTATTACAGCTCCAAGTGGTTTACACACTCGCCCAGCAGCTGAATTTGTGAAAGCAGCAAAAGGTTTCGTTTCAGACATTACCGTAACTTCAAGCGGTAAATCTGCAAGTGCAAAAAGCTTATTCAAACTTCAAACTTTAGGTTTAACGCAAGGCACTAATATTACGATTACCGCAGAAGGCGAAGATGAGCAAAAAGCGGTGGATTTCTTAGTCGATTTAATCCCAACTTTAGAATAATCCTACCTTTATTGTTCCTATGGCAAGTTTCGGCTTGCCATTGTTTTTACACTACTTTTTAAAAGGATAACATTATGATTTCAGGTATTTCAGCCTCTCCTGGTATTGTTTTTGGTAAGGCATTAGTTTTAAAAGAAGAGCCGATTGTTCTTAACACTCACAAGATCACCGCAGATCAGGTTGATACTGAAGTAGCGAAATTCTTTGATGGGCGTGCAAAAGCCGCAGCACAATTGACCGCTATTCATGAGAAAGCCTTACGCACATTAGGTGAAGAGAAAGCTGCGATCTTTGAAGGGCATTTAATGCTTTTAGAAGATGAGGAGCTAGAAGAAGAGATAGTAGGATATATTAACGATAATTTATCAACAGCGGATGTTGCAGCGAGCAAAGTAATCGATCAGCAAGTTGCTGTACTTTCAGAAATCGATGATGAGTATTTAAAAGAGCGTGCAGGTGATATGCGTGATATCGGTAACCGTTTATTACGTAATATTTTAGGTATGCATATCGTAGATTTAGGCGATATTCAAGAAGAGGCGATTCTTGTTGCTTACGATTTAACGCCATCTGAAACAGCTCAATTAAACCTTGAAAAAGTATTAGGTTTCGTGACCGATATTGGTGGTCGAACCTCTCACACCTCAATTATGGCACGTTCATTAGAATTACCTGCCATTGTTGGAACAAATGACATCACGGCTCGCGTAAACACAGGCGATTTATTGATTTTAGATGCGGAAAATAACCAAATCCACATTAACCCATCTGAAGCACAAATCAACGAGTTCAAAACAACACAAGCTCGTATTGCCGCAGAAAAAGCAGAATTAGCAAAATTAAAAGATTTACCAGCTGAAACCTTAGACGGTCATCGCATTGAAATGGCGGGTAACATTGGTACAATCCGTGATGTGGATGGTGTATTACGCAACGGTGGTGAATCTGTAGGCTTATATCGTACCGAATTCCTCTTTATGGATCGTAGCGAATTACCAGATGAAGAAGAGCAGTTCCAAGCTTATAAAGAGATCGTGGAAGCAATGGGTGGTAAACAAGTTATCCTTCGTACCATGGATATCGGAGGTGACAAAGAGTTACCATACTTAGATTTACCAAAAGAGATGAACCCATTCTTGGGCTGGCGTGCAGTTCGTATCGGTTTAACACGTCGTGAGATTTTAGATACTCAATTACGTGCGGTATTACGTGCTTCGGCATTCGGTAAATTAGCAGTAATGTTCCCGATGATTATCTCAGTTGAAGAAATCCGCGAATTAAAATCTATCGTGGCAACTTTAAAAGAACAGCTTCGTTCAGAAGGCAAAGCATTTGATGAAAACTTACAATTAGGCGTGATGGTCGAAACGCCATCAGCAGCGGTAAATGCACGTCACCTTGCGAAAGAAGTAGACTTCTTCAGTATCGGCACAAACGACTTAACTCAATATACGCTTGCAGTAGATCGTGGTAACGAAATCATTGCACACTTATACAACCCATTAACACCATCTGTGTTAAACTTAATTAAACAAGTAATTGATGCTTCACACGCTGAAGGCAAATGGACAGGTATGTGTGGTGAGCTAGCAGGTGATGTACGTGCAACTGCATTATTACTCGGTATGGGCTTAGATGAGTTCAGTATGAGTGGAATTTCTGTACCACATGTGAAAAAATTAGCCCGTTCAATCAATTACGCTGATGCAAAAGCATTAGCAGATACAGCATTAGCTCAACCAACCGCCGCAGACATCGAACGTTTAGTAAACGATTTCTACGCTAAATTAAGCTAGTTTTAATTAAAAAGCATACAAAAACAAAATTCTCGTATAAAATATATGAAAATTTTGTTTCATACAACGGAGATTCCCTATGAGTTTTTTAAGTAAGTTATTTGGTTCTAAACAAAAAGAAGCAAAAGAAATTCAAATTATCGCCCCACTTTCAGGTGAAATTGTGAACATTGAAGATGTGCCAGATGTGGTTTTCTCTGAGAAAATCGTAGGTGATGGCGTAGCAATCCGTCCTGCAGGCGATACTATCGTTGCACCTGTAAATGGTACTATCGGTAAAATTTTTGAAACTAACCATGCATTCTCAATCGAATCTGAAGATGGAGTTGAGTTATTCGTTCACTTTGGTATCGATACCGTGGAATTAAAAGGTGAAGGTTTCACTCGTATTGCGGAAGAAGGTCAAACCGTTAAAGTAGGTGAGCCAATCATCAAATTTGACTTAGCGACTTTAGAAGCGAAAGCAAAATCGGTATTAACACCCGTTGTAATTTCTAATATGGATGAAATTGCAAACCTCGAAAAACGTTCAGGTTCAGTAATTGCTGGTGAAACAGTGGTTTTAACTTTAACAAAATAATCATTCAAAATGCCCGCTTGTTGCGGGCTTTTTTATACTTACCTTTTAGGCTTAACACTTACACATCCAAACTAATCGCATCCTTAATTTTCTTCAATGCAGCATTTTCTAACTGACGCACGCGTTCTGCTGAAATACCATATTTCGTAGCTAAATCGTGCAATGTGAGTTTATTCTCATCTAACCAACGGGTTTTAATAATATCTTGGCTACGTTCATCTAGTGTAGATAATGCATAAACCAATTTTGCTGTTGCCTCACCTGTATACTCAGCATCTTCCAAATCATCAACAAAGTTTGAGCTATTGTCTTCTAAATACATTGAAGGTGTGTAAGCCTCATCATCATCTTCGCCAACAGGTAGATCAAAACCGAGATCTTGCCCACTCATTCTAGACTCCATCTCTCGGACTTCATCTTCAGATACCCCTAAATCTGCTGCGACTCTTTTGATCTCTTCCTCATTAAACCACGCCAAGCGATTTTTATTTTTACGTAAATTGAAAAAGAGTTTACGTTGAGCTTTTGTGGTCGCCACTTTTACAATACGCCAGTTTTTCAACACATATTCGTGAATTTCCGCCTTAACCCAGTGCACGGCAAAAGAGACCAAGCGTACACCTACATTTGGGTCAAAGCGTTTTACCGCTTTCATCAAGCCGATATTACCTTCTTGGATCAAATCCGCCAACGGTAAGCCATAACCCAAATAACCGCGAGCAATATGAATTACAAAACGCATATGCGATAAAATCAGCTGCTTTGCCGCCTCAACATCCTCATCATAGTAATAACGCTCTGCAAGCTCTTTTTCTTGCTCAGCAGATAAAATCGGATATTGATTCGCCATACGAATGTAGCTATCCAAATTACCCGTTGTAACAGGCATTCCACCTGAGAGCAAGGCTGGGTGCATCACATCCGAAGTTTTATCATCAGCTTCTTTCGCTAATTCAGCCTCTTCAATCTCTTCAGGCTCAATGACTTCTGCATCATCAATATCGTCAAATTTCTTCATCTTCTTCCTTAATAATTTGCCTTATTTTGCAAAAAAGTTTACAGATCATACCGCTTTCTGATAAAATTACCAAACTTTTTGGGGCTGATTCTGGATTCGACGGGATTAGCGAAGCCCAAGGTGCACGTCGAGGTGCGGTAGGCCTCGTAAATAAACCGCAAAAAAATAGTCGCAAACGACGAACAATACGCTTTAGCAGCTTAATAACCTGCTCATAGCCTTCGCTCCCCAGCTTCCGCTCGTAAGACGGGGATAAAGCGGAGTCAAACC
>OGJJ01002112.1_pt1 | contig 13567 bp, 10 predicted proteins | sample 1572081 | NCBI WGS metagenome assembly OGJJ01 (sample SAMEA2582122, study PRJEB24529) | metagenome | biome: Human gut stool | place: China | collected 2011
CCCGTACAAGGTGTGGTTAACAACCACTTCTTCCGTCAAATGGAAACACCTCAGGCCATAGTTGTTCAGATTTATTCAGGCAAGAATCCTTATACAATGAAGGAAGCTGCTGTGGTTAACGCTCTCGGTGCCGTACTTACGCAACGTTATCTCAAGAGCATTCGTGAGGACGCTGGTATTGCTTACAGTGTGGGTACTGACGGTTCTGCCTCTTACGGTGTGAACGATCGTTATTCACTCGTAACTCAATGTCCTGTAAAGCCTGCTCAGCTTGACTCAGCTCTCTTGCTTATGAAGCAAGGCATTGAAGATATTGCAAAGAATGGTGTAACGGCTGACGAACTTGAGAAGGTGCTCGCCTTTGAGTTGAAGGATTATGCCGACAACCAAAAGAAGAATGGTTATTGGATGAACCTTATCACTGAGAAGGTAGTTTGGAACAAAGACCTCCGCACTAACTACGAGGCTACACTCAAGAGCATTACTTCAAAGGATATTCAAGACTTTGTTAACAACGTAGTGCTCAAGCAAAACAACTGCATCACCGTCTCTATGCGTCCTACTGACATGACCGAAAAGGATGGTGTGAAGTAATAAGTAGGTGTTCAAAATTAGTTTATATTAATCATGTTCCGAATTAGTCGATATGCCTTGGCGCATTCTTTCGCCCAGAAACATAGGTTTCATCGGTCACGTAGCCCGCTACGCTCCCTCTTCAACCTATGTTTCTGAACGAAATACTGCACCAATTCATATCAACTAATTTTTAACACCTACTTATCACTTCCTAACATTATACACATCTTAATATTAGCCATGCTTACTCAAAAGGTAAGCGTGGCTTTTTTTGACTTAATTTAATGGGGCCTCTCTCCCTAACCTCTTCCCCGACTAGGGGAGGGGTTGGGGAGAGAGGCCCCATTAAATTGCAATTTGAAAGCCTAACATGAATTAATACTGATGAAAATGATAGCTCGTTTTATCAAATTAATAGGGAAATGATATAAAAATCATTATTTTTAATGATATATTCCTTAAAATTAGAGTATATTTTTGCAAGATAGTTCTAATAATACTTGAAAATATGCTATCAACCTTTCTAAATATTATATGCTACTCCATAGGAAGTTTGTTATGGGGGGTAGTAATCGGTGCTATTTGTATGGCACTCTTCTTCTTGCTTATTAAAGGTTGGTGGAAAGATGCTGTGATGTCATTGTCAACCTACATTGTAGGAGGCATCTTGGGCATACTCTTGATGTTTCAGTGTACTTTGATATGTGGCTCACTCGCTATTATGCGCAAAGCCAATCAGTTTGAAGCCTTGGCCACTGAGGCGATTGAGCAAATGGTAACGAGTGGGAAAGCTACACTCAACGAGATAGTAGATCAAGCAGAAACGCAAGAAGTGATGAACGAAATAGTACGCAATCACCCTATACTCGGTAATTATTGTAAAGGTGCTGACTTTTCGGGACACTCGTTGGTAGAACTCCCGAAGGCAATGACTGCGGAACTAAATAATTATTTAACGAAGTATATCATCAGACGTTTGTTGTGGGCTTTAGCCTTCGTCGTAGTGGCCGCCGTTATCGCCAATTATACCATTTCGAAGGGAAATGGAACGAGCAGACGTCGAGAGATAGGCAGACGAGGGCAGGACTGCAGTCGCCAGCGCGACCGAAGTATTTCACGACCCAATATGCGTCGCAATAGATACAGACAGTAGTGGAGAGAAAAAGAGAACGGAGTAATCATAAATCTAAAAATACAAACTATATGAACGAAACCTATTGCAATAGCAATCACATTCTTGTTGGATTGGGCGGTACAGGTGGTAAGATATTACGCGAGTTTAAAATGCGTATGTTTGAGGAGTTCCCTGATGCCGAACAACGCAAAAAGCAGCCTGTAGCATTGCTCTACGTCGATTCAACCGACGAGATGATGCCACAAGGAGGTCGTGCCAGAGCTGACTTCCGCGTTTTGGGTCAAGATGCGTCTTTCACCAACAATGAATTTCTCAATATCAAGGCTATCGACGTACCAGCCATACTCGATCATATAGACAATTATCCTTCGGTTAAAGGCATTGTCAATAACGTAAGTGCTGTGCGTTCAGCTATTGGTGCATTAGGCAAGGCTGCTGGACAAAAGCGTCGTGCGGGGCGTTTGCTCTTTGCAGCCAATGCTATAGGCTATGTAAATAGCTTGAACGATGCCTATAGTAGAGTAACGGCTATATCGGGCGATGCGAGTAAAACGCACATTCATATATTTGCGGGTTTAGCAGGTGGAACGGGTTCAGGCTCGGTAATTGATGTGATTACACAAAGCCGAAAGGCCTTCCCCGATGCGATAATTCACGTTTTTGCCATGATCCCAGAGCGAAACTTGCCAAAGGCAGATATGGATCAAGGTCGTTATTATCAGAATGGTTATGCTGCTGTAAACGAACTGAATGCTCTTCAATCTGGTAGATGGAAGCCACAGGACGTTACGGGCTATGGCGAAGCTGACTACTTTAATGATAAAGTAAAGGGTGTAGCTGATGGTGTAACCATTTATAGCAATGTCAATGAGAATGGGGTGACGGTTAATTCGCTTACGGAGTTGCCCAAGATCGTCAGTGATTACGTGTTCGCTCGTGTGTTCTTCGTTAAGGAAGATGACAAAATTAACGAGGACTTTATCCGTGCTTACAACTACGAAAACATGGACGATTTTGCCTATGAGTATGACGAAAATGGACAACCCGACCCCGAGACAGGTGCTATTCCCATTGCTCGTACAAAGAAGGTAAACTCGTTTGGTATCAAGCGTGTGATGTATCCCGAACTCCGCGTCTTGAAACATATTACTTATACTGTAGGCGAGAGTGTACTCTACCAGTTCAAATATAACAATTGGCGCGAAAATCAAGGTTATGCTAACGAAGAGCGCAATCGCGACTTCCGTAGTGAATATCTCAATAAGGAGAATTTGCAAAATTGGATGCTCGACTTTGGTCACCTAACGCTCGAAAAGAAGGTATTGCCCAACGACCAAGAGTATGGCTCATTTAATGAATATTGGCACGACAAGGCTATCAATTGGGCTGAAGATGCTAAGAAAGCAAGTTGTCCGCTCAATGAGTTAGACAATATCTTGAACGAAAGCTACGTCAACTTCTTCCGCGAGACGGGTGTTGAAAACTACTTCGCAGCCAAGGAACGCGTTATTCCCGAAATAGCGAAGGAAATACGTAGCCATGTAGAAAAGGAACTCTTTGAAAAGTGGAAGACGGGTGACCTCTCAATTCTTGAACTTCAGAAGGTGGCTAAACTTATCAACGAACGTTTGGGCGAAATTCGTTTGGAACTCGAAGAGGCTACGAAAGAAGAAAAACTTAACTACGAAGATTGTGATGCCGACCGCCAAGCCAATGTGAGCGAGTGGAGTCGATTGGGCGTACTACAGCGTATGGTCGGTATTGGTGCACGACGCTATGCGGAACACCAAAGCATCTTGACTGAATACTATACGTCAAAGACGATGCTCGTGGCACTTGAATTTGCCAAAAAGTTGACAGCTCGTGTATTCATTGAGTTTGGCAAGTTGGATGAGGATATTTCAGCCTTCGGTATGCGCATCAGCGAGGCCATAGCCGAAACCGAACGTTTGGTTACCGCACAGCGTAAGGTAAACAAGGGACTGGAGGATATGAAGAGTGCTATCATTGAGGTGAGTGAAGACGAAACCATGGCACAATTTGAGAGCGACCTCAAGGCCGATAAGATTGATATGCCCAATATCGCACGCCAAATTCGTGAGAAAATTCTTCCGCCTGAGTTTTATACCTTTGGCCGTTTAGCTGATGAGATCAGTGTGAGCGACATTACTGACGCTTTTGATACGAAGTTAGCCGAAGTTGTTCGCACGAAGCATGAAGAGCGAGCTGATAGCGAAAAGAAGGTGCTTGGGCTTAACATCTTAACTCAGTTGCAGCAAAAATTGCGCACTGATGATGATATAAAGGCATTTGCCGTAAATATTGTGCGTCAGAGTGGCGTATATGCAACCCTTAGTCAAGAGCAAGTACAATTACATCTGCGCAATAATGAGGGTAACCTTTCACCAACCAATCCTGCCAGCATTAATAAGAAGGTAATATTGGTATCAATTCCTTCGCCCGATGACAATCCTAGCTTAAAGCGCTTTGCTGATAAATTGGAAGAGGCATTTAAGAACTCGTTCAATCAGTCTGTTGGTCGTACTATGATTACAATCAATCGCAAGAGTCCACGCAAAGACGAATTGTCTATCATTAGTGTTCAGTACTGTTTCCCTCTTCGCTGTGTAGAGTGGTTGAAGAATTACAAAGAACGCTATGAACGCTTCTTGCACACGGGCAATCCTGCTACCGATGAGGGCAATGCTATTCTGCTTCATTCAGAGGGTGATGGTGCGCAATATCCTTCATTGTTTGTCAACGAGAAGCCGTTGGAGCAAGCGCAAGCAGCACAATCTCAGACGGTGCAACAACCGCAAAACGTGATGCCCGATACGGCACCAGTAATGGAAGGCCCTGTTGATAGCCAATCGATTCCTCCTGTTGAAGGCCAATCGCTCCCCCCTGTTGAGACTGAACCCGAAGTGGCACTTTACATCAATGCAGCAGGCAAGAACTATGGCCCTTACGATTGGAAAATGTGTAAGAAGTTAGTCGAAGGCAAACAACTCTCAGAAAGAACAACCGTGTGGATGAAGGGTATGGCAGCATGGCAGTCTGCAGGTACGGTTGAGGTGTTAAAGCCTCTCTTTGCCCCAGCATCTTCATTGCCTCCTGTTGAGACAGGCCCTGTAAATGGGGATACACCACCCGCTTCTCCTTCTGTAATGTAATAATAAGGTTATGGGGTTATGAGGTAAAAAGTAAGTCTTATTAATTATCGGCATAATGTATTTTTTACCTCCTAACCTCCTAATCCTTTAACCTCAAAACTAAACATAACATAAAAACGAAATGGCAACAACAAACAATCATAATCGTACACGTTCGCGTTGGGGCATGTGCTTGAACGACACGTGTGAAAAGAGCAAAAATCACGAACGCATTGAAATCGTAGGACGCAAGGACTTTGTATGCCCTGAGTGTGGCAAACCTTTGAAGGAATGTCCTCCTCCTACATCAACTCCTTGGGGCAAGTATGTAGCCATTGCAGCTGCAGTGCTTGTTCTCGGTGGTGGCGGAGCCTACTTCGCGCTTTCTGGCAATGAGAAATCTGCAAAGTCTCTTGCTACTGACCAAACGCCTGAGACTACGGAAGAATCTACTGTTGATTCTGCAGCCGTGGCGCAAGCTGAAGAGGATACAATGCCTGCAGCAACACCTGCTACAACAGACAATGTTCCAACTGAACAGACAGAACCCGCTAAGCCCGAAGAAAAGGTGAATACACCGAAGACCGTAGAAAAAGCGAAGGGCACTGGAACGACTAAAAATCCTCAACCCATCAATCGACCTTATGGCACCGTGCGTGTAGCTTATGGCTCTTACACGGGCGACTTGCGTAATGGCAAGCCTCATGGTCATGGCACGGTGAAGTTCTCAACTACTTATACCATCAATTCTTCTATCGTAGCTCATGCAGGAGATAGCTATGAGGGAGAGTTCCGCGATGGACGCATCTCAGGTGGACCCGGTTATTGGTCACACGATGGTGACAAAAAGTACGTTAATCCTTAAGCTAAAAGTTAGATCGCGTGTTTGGAGGTTATGGGACTTCAAAGTCTCATAACCTTGTAACCTTTAACATTACTCCCTCATTTTAAAAAAAAAGTTATGCGAAAGGTAGTATTTTTGTTCATGTTCTTTGCTGCTACGTTACAAGGTGTAGCGAAGCTGCGCTATCATAGCGAATTGTTACAACGCATGGCTAAGGCCACGGCTTTGTCTTTGCCTGACTCTTTGGGGGTTATGACGGACAATGATTCCACTTGGCAGTATAAGGGGCGTCAGTTGAGAGTGCGCACTAATGCTTTGGGCGATGTGAGCCATATCGGCTACAAAATCTTCCATAATCAAATCGTTGCGCTTTATGAAAACCAAGCCCTATTCGACTTTCTCGAGCGTTACTTTTTGGAACTTGACCTTCATTTGGACGGAAAGACTACGCAACAACGCATGGACGTTGATCGTGTAGTGGTGAAGGAGGGGAGTGTATCAATGATGACACGGGTGAAGGAGACCGATCCCTTGTCTATCAACTATACGCCGCGACGACTGTATACGGTTACGTGGCAAGTTGGTGGCAGGCCGCTGACGCTATCGTTTCCTACCGACTGTCAGTTGATGATGGGCTGTAATGCCATAGAACTTGAAAACATCTTTTCGAGAGATGTGCAACGTATGCCTCTGTGCGTTGACATGGGCGAGGCACTCGCCCCATGGGCGCAAGTGCATGAGGAAAGTTCAGGTCAACTTAAGCAAAAGAATTATGGCTCTTATCTGAGCCACCTCATTGGCAGTCGAATTTATCTGCGCATGCACGATTCGCAGTGGCAACCCGATGTTAGTCCTCGTAGCCCCGTACGTTCGGTGTGTACGATGATGCTGACGGGATATTCTCCCAAGCAGATTCCTCTCGACTTAGTGGTCGATCGTTATGGTTATCGCCATGAGAAGTTGCACGTTACTCTCCAACAAATGTTGGCCTATTTCCGTTCAGAGGATTGTCGTGTTTATATAGGCATAAAGGAGAAAACGAATAATCAGTTGACAGGAACTCTCTTTGTGTTGAACGAAAAGTTGGGCTATAACCATGTAATCCCTTTCACCTTCCCCTTATCTCTTCTCAGTGGCGACATTTCTGCACCATTAGCGGCCAAAGTCTATGCCTATATTCCATTGCAAAATGTGACAGAGAAGTTCTTTGAAATTACTGACTACAAAGATCCTAACTATGAGAATTAAAACTTTCGCATTGGCCTTTCCTTTGTTCTTCACCTCACTCTGTGCAGTGGGACAGGAAGTAACAGACGTTAAAAGCCAAATAAATCAGATAAAGAAGAATACTTCGGACTATATATATGCTGAAATTACGGCTACCACTGAGCCAGATGCAAAGATGTTGGCCGAGGACTTGCTCTATGAAGAGATAAACAAATGGGCTGCCACGCAACAGAACTTGCAAGCATCGCAAAAGTTTTTAGTCAATAATAAGACAAGCTGCATTACGACGCTCTCAACAACGCGAGGCAATATGTTTCGCTGCTTTATGTACATTCGCAAGAGCGATATACAAAATGCTAATAATGCTGATTTGGTAGAGAATACGAGCTTAAAGTCCGATAGATCTACTACTGTGCAAACTTCTACTACAACTCAGTCAGACTCCATTTCGCAGACATCTGCTGCAGCTCAACCGGACTCCACTTCGCAGACTGCTACAACGTCCGTTCCTATTCAGTCAGAGGCTGCGGCTCAACCCGTAGTAGAAGGACCTACGATAAAGGATGAGAAAGTGGTTACGCAAAGCAGCACGCAGGACGTTACCGAAACGGGTAGTCGTTCGCTTTATCCACAAGTAGTGAAAACATTGGCCACTCTTCGCACCTACAGTGACATGATAGCCAAAGCGCAAGCATACAAAACCTTGGGCGAGATTGTAGAACTCGTTACGAATAAATTCCCTGAAAGCATCGAACAGTACTATTTGGTAATTTACGATCAGCAGGGTCGTGTACAAGCACTGCTTACTCCTGGTATGCAACGTGTCAACGTGTGTACGGGTAATGACGATTCTGAAAAGAACTATCATGGCTGCAAGGCTTTCGCATTTAAAGTAAAATAAATATGTAAGGGGGAACTTGAACGTTTCTTTTACATTTTCTTCTCCCCTTTAATCTAACATATCGAATTTGAAAAAGATGAATTATTTAAAGCAAATCGTGCTCACCCTTTTATTGCTTTTCTGTGCTACCACGATGAGGGCTGTAGATGTCGTGTTTACCACTGACGAGGGAGTAAATCATACATCGGCTATAGAAAATGCAGAGCGCAATCTGGCCAAATTATTGACTGAGATAAATCGAGCACAAGAAGCCAATGAAGACGTGTCGGTAAAGAATATGGCCATGGACGAGTTTTCAAAGAAGTCATTGGTGCGTATATGGGCTGTTACTCCTTTCTATTGTGACGACGACGAGGTGGTAGATCGCTTGTGGATATTTAAGAATGGTACGATGATGGCCAGCCACATTCCCCTTATCATTACGCCTAAAGATGAGGACTTTGGTAACGGCACCTACCAGGAGGCCGTCGTTGAATTTGACCGTAGTGGCAACATTACCGACTTCCGCTTTGCCCTTGATGCGCAAACCGCTGAAAGTATGGAACGCTGTGGCGACGTGGCCAGCAAAGAGCAACGTATGATAATTCTGCAATATGTAGAGCGTTTCCGTACAGCTTATAATCAAAAGGATATCAACACCATTGAAAAGATGTTTAGTGACGATGCCCTTATCATTACGGGTAAGGTGATTATTGCGCGCCAAGGTACCGACCAGTTTAGCTTTAAGCCCAAAGTGCAGTATACCAAGCAAAATAAAGCACAATATATTAGCAATTTGCGTCGTGCTTTCTTACGCAATAAGTGGATAGACATCAAGTTCTCACAGATTGGTGAGAATGGCGAGACCTCTGGTTGCTCAGGTATTACGCGTTCACGTAAGAATAAGAATATGTTCGGTGTGCGTATGCGCCAGTCATGGAAGTCAAGCAATTATAGTGATGAGGGCTATCTTTTCCTCCTTTGGGAATTCCCCGAAAATGGTGGCGATCCCATTATTCATGTGCGCACATGGCAACCCGAATACGTCGGTGGTCAGCGTCAAAAGCCCGATGAAAGTATTACTACGCTCGGTGGCTTCGACTTGTAAGATGTGAATATCTCACTAATAAACGACACAAAAGTACACATGAAACGTTTGATTTTAGCCTTTTGGCTACTTCTATTGCCGATTATAGGTTGGGCGCAGTCCAAATATATCTCTTATTCGCCCATGGGGCAAGAAGACAGAGCAACGGCCAACCCTACAGAATGTGGTGTGCTTCTACTCTCGCAACATGCCGACCTCGTTATAACGCTTACCAACACCAAAGATTACTCCATCACACGATTGGGTAAGCGCCAACTGGGGTATTACGAATACGAAGTGCTTGTCAATATGGCTTCCACTCCTAACCCTACACTCGAAATTGGGCGGCGAGGTGATGTCAATTTCACCAAGTTTACCATGACCCTGCGTAAGGGAGTGTTGCGTGCCTATTTGATAGAGGAAGTAGGCACCCCTATCTTTATGGAGTCGCAAAATAAGGGCAATGACATTGTTCCTAACGAAAAGTTGGCAGAAGTTGAGGTTAGTTCAACGATTGCAGGGCTGAAAGTAAATGTTCACCCTGACCTTCAAGCCTCTATCACTACGAAAGACAAATTGGGGGATGCTTCGATTAAGATTACTACGATACAAATCCCCATAGCCAATATTCGTCAACCACAAGAGCACTTGGCACAACTCGAACGCGAATATCGCGAACGCAATGCTGCGCTCAATGAAAAGAGTAGCGATGCAGACTTCGAACGCGTTGACCAACTTGAGACTGCAATTAATAAGCAGAGAGAACTCATGAATAGCCTTTTGGCTATTGATGTGTCAGGACCCGAGACGAACCACTTGAGCATTGATGTTAGCGGGTTGCAACCTCGTGTAAAGATGCGCTATGGCGTATTACAGCTTCGTACCGTTGTGCGTGAACACGTGTCGAAGTGTGCTGGTTTCCTCGAAGAGGGTAGCCGCCTTTATGCTTTGCGCAACTATGATGATGCACGCCGAGCCTTCGCACAAGCATTGACTGCCAAAGATGCACCTAATAGCTTGAAGCCTACGATACAAGCCAATATAGACGATTGCGATAGTTGTTCGCTCTACACACGATATACAACGGCTTCGCTTACCAAACTCAAGCGTTTGAAGGAAGCGGGTAATGTCAGTCAAGCCGATGTGGCCGAATACTATTCTGCTGCGGTAGAATATCTCAAGGTGCTTGATAAGTACAACCCTTGTGAATACTATGCCAAGTCAATCACAGCGCTCGAAACGTTTATCAAAGATATGCCTTTCACGCTACGCTTTAATGTCGTTCACTTAACGGCCAATCGCGTGAGCGTAGGCGAAGGAGGCCCCTTTGCGGGCGTTGAAGTGTGGGCTTATAGTGGTAGTAAAACTCCTTCCCCTCAAAGTTATGAGTCGCCCCGTAAGTTTCGCAAGTTGATGAAAGAGCAAGGCGCAAAGTTTGCGCTACTTGGCGTGACTGATGCTCAAGGCATAGTTGATACCGAGATGCGCCGTACTGCGCTCCCTCGCGGTTTCTTCCTTTTGCCCGCTAATGACAATGTGAAGGTGCGCATCTTCTACAAAGATGCTGAAGACGTCATGAGCCAAGCGCAAGGTACTTTCGTTAAACGTCAGTTTCGTGTAAAACTTTATCATAAATAATTCAAGTTGCGGATTTAGCCCGCCCTTGTTAAATCCGAGACTTCAGTAAATAATTTTTTAAATCAATAGGTATATGTTTAAGTCATTCTTATCAAAAGCACTATTAGTCATTCTGATGGGTGCAGGTATGTGTACGGTTGAGGCTTCAGCCCAAGGCTTCTTGAAGAAGGCAAAAGCGGCGGTAAGTAGTGTCACTTCATCGTCTTCAGATGCCACAACAACAGCAGCTGACACAACATCAAACAAACTGAATAAAGATGATATTCCCGTCTATCATTGTGAAATGGTCTATTTGAAGGACGAGGCTGGCAATGATGTACTCAACGCAGACGGTACGAAGGCTTATCGTGTTTATTTGGTTAACCAAAAGGGACAAAAGATAACGTCAGAGGCTGCTGCAGCCCAGAGTAAGCAAATCAATAAGGCTATTCTTACCATTGCTGGTAAGGTAGGTTTGGGCGCGGCTATTGGTGGCTTATCAGGTGGTAAGGAGGGTGTCTTAGTTGGCGTGGCTACGGGACTTGGCATGAGCGTAAGTGATATTATGCTTATTGTGAAGCTCAAGAAGGATATTAACAAACAAAAGAAAGTATTGGAAGCTTATCAAAAGTCATTCGACGAAGAAGGCAAACCCCTTGATGCTTCTGTCGACCCTGCCAAGATTAAGGACCTCTCGATTGATACCAAGAATGCCGTGAGCGATACGGCTGAGAAGTTGAAAGGCGAGCTTCTTACCGAAGCTCCTACCAACGAGAGTATTGATGCCCTCATTGGCGCTGTCACGAAGGGATAATACTTAACCGCATCTTTACGAAAAAAGCTCAGCAAAAGGAGGTTGATGTCCTTTTACTGAGCTATTCTTTTTGTGTGCAGAACACATGTTAAGCAGGTGTTCAAATTTATTTTGAACACTTACTTATACTATACCAAGTGCTTAATGTTCTCTTCCTTGTCACCAGGAAGGAGATCGATAACGGGAACTTCAACCATGGTGTAGCAACCAGGACGTTGTAGCATGGCAGCACGTGCTACACATACTAAAACTTGACCTGTGAGGGCAGGGTTGTTGATCTTCATATTGAAGTCGAAGAGTTGGTTCTGCGTAATGCCGCTTACGCCCTTGCGAGTGAGGTGGACACCATGGCCCATATCGATTACATCGTCGACAGAGGGAACGAGGTTAACGTGTGTCTCGTCAGATGCAAAGTAAGGATCGGCCTTGATAGCAGCTGCAACCTTCTCGAAGTCATATCCATCTTCGATTTCGATATATACCATGCGGCGGTGAATGCCTTGACCTGTAGGAATTGTCATTGAGAGTGCTTTCTTTACACCTTCAATGGCTTTAACGGCTACGGTGTGGCCCATTGACATGCCTGGACCGAAGTTGGTGTAAGTGATACCCTTAGGAGCAATGGCTTGTAACAAAGTGCGAACGACAGAGTCAGAACCTGGATCCCAACCTGCTGAGATGATGCTTACAGCACCATGTTCCTTAGCTACTGCATCGAGTGAGCGGCGAAGGTCTACAATCTGTGTATGAATGTCGAAGCTATCAACTGTATTAATGCCTAAAGCGAGAATGTCTTTTGCGTATTCTTCAACCTTGCGAGTTGGAGTAGCAAGTACGGCTACGTCAACGTCTTTCAATTCACGTATATTCTTTACCACATCATACTTCTTCAACTCTTCGGGGCAATCTTCGGCACCCTTGCGGCGTACAATACCTGCTACTTCAAAGTCGGGAGCGGCTTCAAGAGCTTGAAGAGTGTAACGGCCAATGTTGCCATAACCCACAATTGCTGCGCGTATCTTTTTCATTGTCTTATCTTAAATAACTAATAGGTTTTGTTTAAAATCGCTGCGAAGTTAGTTATTTTTTAGCTGAAATATTTTCTTTTTGTCAGAAAAATAGCGATTATTTTACAATTTGTTTATTTCCACCGAATGCGTTTGATAATGATGCGGCCTTTGCGTATAACTTTGGTGTTGGATAGTGCATTGCGGAGTTTACTATCGAGTATAATCAGCGTTACAGAGAAGAGTATCAGTGCAATGCCGAGGGCAATGCGTGGCGTAAGCACTTCGCCAAAGATAAGTATGCCTAAGACGGCTGCGGTGACAGGCTCGAGTGCTCCCATAATGGCGGTGGGTGTTGAGCCTATGCACTGAATGGCCATGGCCATAAATACTAATGAAATGACCGTAGGCACTAAGCCTAACATAATTGCCATTATCCAATCAATGGGGGCATGGAGAGGTTGCAATTCGCCTGTAGGGGTGAATAAGGCATAAAGAGTGAGACATACTAAGCAACTTGTCATGGCGTAAAAGGTAAGCTTTACACTTGACATTACAATGCCGCTGCGATTGACAATGATAATGTAGAAGGCATAAGACAGTGCGGAGACTAAGATGAGTGCGATGCCTGCTAAAGCTATGGGGCGTCCAGAATCGTCTTTGTATAATAATGCGATGCCGCCAACGGTGAGTACGATGGCGATGAGTGAAGGCCATTTTAGCCGTTCTTTAAAGAGTAAGGCCATGAGTATGGCGGTAAACACTGGATAGGCAAAGACAAGCGTTGCTGCTACCCCTGCCGACATGTAATAGAAGCTTAAGAAGTAGGTGAGTGATGATACGGCAAATACAATGCCTAACAGCGAGAGTACGCCTGCTTCGCGTCGAGTGATAGCAAAACTCTTGCGTTGTAAAGCCATTAAACTCGCTAATAATATGGAGCCAAATAAAAAGCGGTAGAATAGTACGCTATTGGAGTTGAAACCGTCACGATATAGTATTTTGGCGCATATAGGGTTTACCCCATAGCTTACAGCTGCGATGAGTCCGTATAAGTAACCTTTGGCTTGAGTAGAAAGTTGCATGTCTCTGGTTTTTATTTCGTTGCAAAAGTACAATAAAATATTTTTTTTAAAAAAGTAGGCTAAAGGTTTGTTAGTTAAATAAAAAGTTGTACTTTTGCACTCGCAATTCGGGGTGTAGCTCAGCCCGGTTAGAGTACGCGTCT
>OGJJ01002126.1_pt1 | contig 13492 bp, 11 predicted proteins | sample 1572081 | NCBI WGS metagenome assembly OGJJ01 (sample SAMEA2582122, study PRJEB24529) | metagenome | biome: Human gut stool | place: China | collected 2011
AAGAAAAAATCTGAAGCCGCAAGAAAACGTAAATATAATTAATTGTGCGCAAAAATCCCTGGCTATATGGTCAGGGATTTTTAATTAAATAGAAACAGGAACGTTTGACGAAGGAAAGAAATATGAATTTGTTTATTAAACTGATTATCAAACCATTGCGATCGCTCCTTAAATTATTATTTAATCGAATTTTTTATGTAGCTCTGGCTCTTGTTGTGCAGCTGGCATGGCTGCTGATCGCCCTTTTCCGGATTATGGAATACTCCAGATGGGTGACGATTGGAATGCAGGCCATAGGTTTTCTGGTTGTTCTGTGGATCGTAAATAAAAAGATCAATCCATCCTATAAGCTCGCCTGGACGATGCTGATCCTTATTTTTCCGGTATTTGGTGTTTCCCTGTACCTTCTTTTCGGTAAATCAAGGATCGGTACTGTGATGGAACAGCATTATCAGAATCTTATTGCTGAAACTGCAGAATACCTGGAAGTCTCAGAACTCACAAGAAAACGTTTAAACGAAGACGACCGTTCCATGAGGATCCAGTCGGATTATATCTGGCAGTATTCCAGATATCCGGTTCACGAGAATACCACAGCAGAGTATTTTCAGGTAGGAGATGATATGTTTCCGGTTCTGGTGCATGAACTGGAGCAGGCAAAGCATTTTATTTTTATCGAATATTTCATCATAAATGACGGGGTAATGTGGCAGACGATCCTTAATATCCTTGAAAAAAAGGCTAAAGAAGGAGTGGATGTCCGATTGATCTATGACGGCTTCGGCTGCCTTACCACATTGCCGTACAAGTATGATCAGGAGATGCGCCAGCGGGGGATCAAATGCGAAGTATTCAACCGATTCCGTCCGATTCTTAATATTATCCAGAATAACCGTGACCACCGTAAGATCTGTGTGATCGATGGCTGGACCGGTTTTACCGGCGGCATCAACCTGGCTGACGAATATATCAATCAGCGAAAACGGTTTGGCCACTGGAAGGATACAGCCGTTATGCTGAAAGGAGAAGGCGTCTGGAATATGACAGCTATGTTCCTGTATATGTGGGGAATCGTTACCAGAACAGATACTTCTCTTGATTTCGGAAATTATGTTCCGCACAGGTGGCACCCCAACGAATTTCCGGGAAGCGGTTATGTCCAGCCATTCTGCGATTCCCCCCTGGACGATGAGATCGTAGGAGAGAACGTTTATCTTAATATTATCAATCGTGCCAAAAACTATGTTTATATCTGCACGCCATATCTGATCATAGATAATGAGATGATGACCGCCCTGTGCCTCGCTGCAAAAAGCGGTGTAGATGTCCGGATCATGACACCAGGCATCCCGGACAAAAAAATGGTCTTCCTGCTGACACAGTCTTATTATAAACAGCTTCTGGAAGCAGGTGTAAAGATCTACGAATACCAGCCGGGATTCTTACATGCAAAATCTTTTGTCTGCGATGACAAAGTAGGCGTCGTAGGAACCATAAATCTGGATTACCGAAGCCTTTATCTGCATTTTGAAGATGGTGTCTGGATGTATAAGAATGATGTGATCCTGGACATTCGGGATGATTTTACAGAAACCCTGGAGTACTGTGATCCCATTGATCTGGCATTCTGCCAGAAGAGAAATATTGTGGTACGTGCCATTCAGAACGTACTGAGAGTTTTTGCACCGCTATTATAAAAACTCTTTGACAGACAACTGTAAATTCTGTATGATATATCAGACGGGAGTTAAATGCTCCCGTCTGATATTGTCTAAAGAAAAATAATTTATAGATACATATGAAATTTTTAGTTATTGGAGGAATTGATTTGAGCCAGAACAAAGAAACAGAGATCCAGCTTCAGTACATTGAAAAATGTAAAGAGCTTCTTGCCAAAAGCAGTACGAAACGTCCCACCTTCCACATCCAGAACGAAGGATGCCAGATGAACTCCATTCAGACAGAGTCTATTGCGGCCATCATGGAAAAAATGGGATATGAAATGGTCGATACCGAGGATGCCGATGCAGTTGTATTTAACACCTGCACAGTCCGTGAAAATGCCAATCAGAAGATCTATGGACATCTTGGACATTTAAAGCGCATCAAACGAGATCACCCGGATATGAAGATCGTACTGTTCGGATGTATGATGCAGGAACATCATGTAGTGGAAAAGATCCGCAAGGATTATAAATATGTAAATCTTGTATTCGGAACCCATAATATCCACAAATTCCCGGAGCTTTTTTACCGGACGCTGCAGACCGACGACCAGATCATTGATATCTGGAAGGAATCCGATGAGATCGTAGAGGGCATGCCAACTTCCCGCAAATACTCCTTCAAAACAGGAGTCAGCGTAATGTTTGGCTGCAATAACTTCTGCAGCTACTGCATCGTTCCTTATGTCCGCGGCCGCGAAAAGAGCCGCGAGCCACAGGCCATCATCCGCGAGATCGAAGAACTGGTCGCAGATGGCGTTACTGAGATCATGCTTCTTGGGCAGAATGTAAACTCCTACGGAAAAACTCTGGAAACACCGGTGACCTTTGCAGAACTTCTGAAAGAAGTTGAAAAGATCGAAGGACTGAAGCGCATCCGTTTTATGACTTCCCATCCGAAGGACCTGTCCGATGAGCTGATCCAGACCATGGCAGAGAGCCAGAAGATCTGTCACCATCTGCATCTTCCGCTGCAGTCCGGAAGCAGCAGAGTCTTAAAGGAAATGAACCGCCGTTACGACAAGGAGAAATATCTGGAGCTGGTAGATAAGATCCGTAAGGCGATCCCGGATATTTCGCTGACAACAGATATCATGGTCGGATTTCCGGGAGAAACAGAAGAAGATTTCCAGGAAACACTGGATGTTGTAAGAAAAGCAAATTACGATACTGCCTTCACATTTATTTATTCCAAACGAAGCGGAACCCCTGCAGCCGGCATGGAAAATCAGGTGCCGGAGGATGTGGTAAAAGACCGTTTCAGCCGTCTTCTTACCCTGGTACAGGAAAAAGGCCGGGAAAATTCCTCCCGTTTCCAGGGAACCATTCAGGAAATCCTGGTAGAAGATGAAAACCGGGAGAAAGGCACTCTTACTGGCCGTACCCAGCATAATCTTCTGGTTCATTTCCCGGGAGAAAAAGATCTCATCGGCAAATATGTAAAAGTAAGCCTGGATACCTGCAAGGGATTCTATTATTTCGGACATATCGTGGAAGAGTAAAGTTATAGACAAGTCCCCACCCACTGCTTATTGCTTTTCGCAACCCCGTTGGGGACTTACCTGTTTCGGTTAAATATAAGTTTATATTGCCCGCTCATTGCCAATATCGGATGAGCGGGCTTTTTTATTATGAAAAATACTGTTTTCTATTGACAAATACCCTATGAGGGTATATATTGTTCCATATAAAGAGGATACCCCATTATGGTATTTATGAGAAAGGAGAGACAGCTTATGTCTGAAAAGAAAGTCTGTCCCTGCTGCTGTGAAAAACACACTGCACGTTCAGAAGAGGAGAAAAAAAAGCTGATCAACCGTCTGAAACGTATTGAAGGCCAGATCAGAGGCATTATAGGAATGATGGAGAATGATGCCTACTGTAATGATATCTTAATCCAGTCTGCCGCAGTCAATGCTGCAGTCAATGCGTTCAACAAAGAGCTGCTTGCCAGCCACATCCGCACCTGCGTTGCCCGAGATATCCGGGAAGGTAAGGATGAGACCATTGATGAGCTGGTAGCAACCCTCCAGAAGCTGATGAAATAAAGGGATAAACTGGATTTTAGGAGGTACTGAAAGAAAATGGAACAATATAATGTAACTGGTATGAGCTGCGCCGCCTGCTCTGCCCGTGTGGAAAAAGCCGTATCAAAGGTTCCGGGGGTGGATAGCTGTTCCGTCAGCCTTCTGACCAATTCTATGGGAGTTGAAGGAACCGCTTCATCCGGCGAGATCATTGCCGCAGTGGAAGCCGCCGGATATGGTGCATCCTTAAAGGGCGGAGCTGCCGGAGCAAAGATTTCCATGTCTGCGGCAGAAGAAGCGCTGGAAGATCATGAAACCCCGATCCTAAAGAGACGTCTTATCACATCCGTGGGATTTTTGCTGGTGCTGATGTATTTCTCCATGGGGCACATGATGTGGGGATGGCCACTGCCGAAATGGTTTGACGGCAATCACGTAGCCATGGGACTGGTACAACTGCTCCTGGCTGGTATCATTATGGTGATCAACCAGAAATTTTTCATCAATGGATTTAAGAGTCTGTGGCACCGTTCCCCAAATATGGATACTCTGGTAGCTCTTGGCTCCATGGCATCCTTCCTGTGGAGCGTCTATGCACTGTTTGCCATGACAAGAGCACAGGCAGACGGAGATTCTGCTGCAGTTATGAATTACATGATGAATTTTTATTTTGAATCTGCAGCCATGATCCTGACATTGATCACCGTAGGAAAAATGCTGGAAGCCCGTTCCAAAGGAAAAACTACCGATGCCCTGAAAAGCCTTATGAAGCTTGCGCCAAAAACTGCGGTTGTAGTACGAAAGGGACAGGAACTTACCGTTCCTATTGAGCAGGTTCAGAAAGGAGACATCTTTGTTGTCCGTCCGGGAGAGAATATTCCGGTGGACGGAGTGATCCTGGAAGGAACCACCGCAGTCAATGAATCCGCACTGACCGGAGAGAGTATCCCGGTTGATAAAGAAGCCGGAGACATGGTCTCTGCGGCAACCGTGAACCAGTCCGGATTTATCAGATGTGAAGCAACCAGAGTCGGAGAGGATACCACTCTTTCCCAGATCATAAAAATGGTCAGTGATGCGGCAGCCACCAAGGCACCGATCGCAAAGATCGCAGACCGTGTTTCAGGCGTGTTTGTACCGGCAGTGATCACTATTGCAGTGATCACAACGATCATCTGGCTTCTTGCAGGACAGACCTTCGGTTATGCTTTGGCAAGGGGAATTTCCGTTTTGGTCATCAGCTGTCCCTGTGCACTTGGCCTTGCAACACCGGTTGCCATTATGGTCGGCAACGGTATGGGTGCCAAAAACGGAATCCTTTTCAAAACAGCTGTTTCCCTGGAGGAAGCAGGAAAAATCCAGATCATCGCACTGGATAAAACCGGAACCATTACCAGTGGTCAGCCGGAGGTAACAGATATTCTCCCGGCAGAGGGAATCACAGAAACAGAGCTTCTCACTCTAGCCTGTGCACTGGAGAAAAAAAGCGAGCATCCACTGGCAAAGGCAGTTCTCAAAAAAGCCGTGGAAGAGAACCTTGCCACAGGTGAAGTAACCGGATTCCAGGCACTTCCGGGAAACGGACTTTCTGCCGTGCTTGGAAGTGACAAACTGACAGGCGGAAGCATGAAATTTATCAGCAGCCAGACAAAGGTTTCCACAGACCTTAACAGGCGGGCCGATCAGCTTGCAGAGCAGGGAAAAACACCCCTTCTTTTCACCCGAAACGGAAAACTTCTGGGAATCATCGCAGTTGCGGATGTAATCAAGGAAGACAGTCCCCGTGCAGTAAAAGAGCTTCAGAACATGGGAATCCGTGTAGTTATGCTTACCGGTGACAATGAGCGTACCGCAAAAGCCATCGGAGCTCAGGCAGGAGTTGACGATGTGATCGCAGGAGTTCTTCCGGATGGAAAAGAAAGTGTGATCCGCACTCTGAAGGAGCAGGGAAAGGTTGCCATGGTCGGTGACGGTATCAACGATGCGCCGGCACTTACAAGAGCCGATATCGGAATTGCCATCGGTGCAGGAACAGATATTGCCATTGATGCGGCAGATATCGTTCTGATGAAGAGCCAGTTAAGCGATGTTCCAGCGGCAGTACGTTTAAGCCGCGTCACACTTCGGAATATCCATGAGAATCTTTTCTGGGCATTTTTCTACAATATAATCGGCATTCCCCTTGCAGCAGGTGTCTGGATCCCGCTTTTCGGATGGACCTTGAATCCGATGTTCGGAGCTGCGGCCATGAGTCTTTCCAGCTTCTGTGTTGTAACAAATGCGCTGCGTCTGAATCTGTTTCAGGTCCACAATGCAGCCAAAGACAAAACGATCAAAAATCCGGTAACATTACACATCAGTCATGATGAAAATATAAAAGAAGAAAAGGAGAACAAAACAATGGTAAAGGTAACAGTCAATGTAGAAGGAATGATGTGCGGACACTGTGAGGCACACGTAAACAAAGCCATCCAGGCAGCTTTCGGAGCAGAAGACGTAGTTTCTTCTCACGAGAACGGAACAACTGTATTCTCTGTACCTGAGAAGGTTGACGAGGCAAAGGTTGAAGAAGTGATCAAGGAAGCCGGTTACGAGTTTAAGGGAATCACCCAGGAATAATCCGGACTTTTCAAGCGGATATTCGCAACCCCGCAGGGGACTTGCTTGATTCGGTTAAATTGCATATTTTCCAAATGACCAAAAGAAACAGTTCTGTAAAAACGGAGCTGTTTCTTTTTTCTCATACAGAAAACATTTTCCACTTCTATAAATTCGGCTAATATCATTATAATTTATTCTGAAAAAGCAGGAATATCCGCCAAATTGGTTTTTATTTTCAATTCTCTTATGCTATACTGATAGCGATTATGGATGTACAAACGACAACAAAAATCGTTAGCATTATGGTAGTAGAGAGGAGCACATTATGAGTGGATTTTTTGGAGTAGCATCGAAGGATGACTGTGTACTGGAGCTTTTTTACGGAGTGGATTACCATTCTCATCTGGGAACACGACGCGGAGGTATGGCGGTTTACGGAGAAAGTGGATTTGACCGTGCCATCCACAACATTGAGAACACGCCTTTCCGTACAAAATTTGACGGAGATGTGGGTTCCATGAAGGGAAATATGGGAATCGGATGTATTTCTGATTATGAGCCTCAGCCCCTTCTGTTCAGTTCCAGGATCGGCAGCTTTGCCCTCACTTTTGTGGGAAAGATCAATAATTATGATGAACTTCTGCAGCAGCTGTACAATACGACCAAGGTACATTTTCAGGAGATGACCAACGGAACAGTCAATGTGACCGAACTGATCGCTGCACTGATTTGTGAAAAAGACAATTTTGTGGAAGGTATCCAGTACGTACAGGGCCTGATCGATGGCTCCATGACTCTGCTTCTTATGACAAAAGACGGAATTTATGCAGCCCGTGACAAGATGGGACGAACTCCTGTGGAAATTGGCCACAAAGAAGGGTCATACTGTATTTCTTTTGAAAGTCATGCCTATATCAACCTTGGATACGAAGATTATAAAGAGCTAGGCCCTGGAGAGATCGTATTCGTAACAGCAGACGAAGTTAAAACTCTGGTTGAGCCTGGAAAGAAAATGAAGATCTGTTCTTTCCTCTGGGTTTACTACGGATATCCGACAGCCTCTTATGAAGGTGTAAATGTAGAGGAGATGCGCTACCGCTGCGGAAGCATGCTTGCAAAGAGAGACGGCGATTCCGTGCATCCGGACATTGTAGCCGGTGTTCCGGATTCCGGCATTGCCCATGCCATCGGATACGCCAATGAATCCGGCATTCCTTACGCAAGACCTTTCATCAAATATACACCAACCTGGCCCAGATCTTTTATGCCGACCAATCAGAACCAACGTAACCTCATTGCAAAAATGAAGCTGATCCCGGTACGTGCGCTGATCAAGGATAAAAAACTTCTTCTCATAGACGACTCCATCGTACGTGGTACCCAGCTCCGCGAAACAACTGAATTTCTGTACCGCAGCGGTGCCAAGGAGGTTCATGTCCGTCCTGCCTGCCCGCCGATCATGTACGGCTGCAAATACTTAAACTTCTCACGTTCCAAATCTGAGATGGAGCTGATCACCCGTCAGGTGATTGAAAAAAGAGAAGGCCCCAACTGTCCGCAGGAAATTCTGGATGAGTATGCAGATCCACATACAGAGAAATACGAGCAGATGGTACAGGATATCTGCAAGATGCAGAATTTTACCACTCTCCGTTATCACAGACTGGATGATCTTCTGGAATCCATTGGAATCGATCCTTGTAATGTATGCACATATTGTTTTAACGGTAAAGAATAAAAAATATTTTGAAAACAGAGAGCTACTGTTTCAGATGAGCCTCATTAACTCCCGGTTGCATTTTGGGAATCTGCGGCTTATAATAAATGCGGATATATCTTTTGTGATATATCCGCGTTTTTTATGTCAGTTTTTTATGTCATGGAAAATTATTTCGTAATGTTCCAATGACAGAGTATCACAAAAAATTTTTCAGGAGTATAAACATGATTTTTCCTATAAAAGCCATGATATTTGATGCAGATGGTGTCCTTCTGGACTCGCTTTCTGTCTGGAAGGAGCTTGGAAAACGATATATTACAGATCTGGGATATCAGCCGGTTGCGGGAATGGACGAAATCCTTTTTCCCATGAGTATGGAGCAGGGAGCGGCCTGGCTGAAAAACAGGTTTACTCTTGAGTATTCCGAAGAAAAGATCGTGATGGATCTAAAAGCCCGGATCCGTAAATACTATTTTGAAGAGGTCCCGGCAAAATCAGGTGCCAGGGAGCTTCTTCAATGTCTTGCAGAACAGAAAATCCCGGCTGCGGTGGCAACCTCAAGCCCCAGGGAACATATCTGCCGGGCGCTTGAAAGAAACGGACTTCTTTCTTTTTTTAATAAAATCTATACCACCAGTGAGATCGGAGAAAGCAAACATTCTCCGAAGGTCTATTTTACAGCAGCAGAAGCACTGGGATCGGAGCCATCCCGGACGCTGGTTGTGGAGGATTCGCTCTACGCGTTGCAGACTGCCGGAAAAGCAGGATTTCTGACTGCCGGTATTTATGACGCATTGGGAGAACCGGATCAGGAACAGCTGAAAAAGGATGCCTATATCTACTGTCGGGATCTGACAGAGTTACAGAACCATATATTCACAGAAAACGGAGGAAACCAAAGATGAAAACAGCATTAACCATCGCAGGCAGCGATTCCAGCGGAGGAGCCGGGATCCAGGCCGATATTAAAACCATGATGGCAAACGGAGTATACGCCATGAGTGCCATCACCGCACTGACTGCCCAGAACACCACCGGTGTCACAGCCATCCAGAATGCAACCGCAGAGTTCCTGGGTCAGGAGCTGGACTGTATTTTTACGGATATCTTTCCGGATGCAGTAAAGATCGGAATGGTTTCCGAAAGTGATCTGATCCATATGATCGCAGGAAAGCTCCGCTGGTATCGGGCAAAAAACATCGTGGTGGACCCGGTTATGGTTGCCACCAGTGGTGCAAGACTGATCAGCGAGGAGGCGGTGGATGTTCTGAAGGAGGAACTGTTTCCTCTTGCAGATCTTCTCACCCCCAATATCCCGGAAACCGAGGTGCTTACCGGACGGAAGATCAAAAGCGCCGATGATATGATCGAAGCTGCAAAACAGGTTTCCGAGCAATATCACTGTGCAGTTCTCTGCAAGGGCGGACATAAGCTCAATGATGCCAATGATCTTCTCTATGTAAATGGAACATATCAGTGGTTTGAGGGAAAAAGGATCGACAATCCCAACACCCACGGAACAGGATGTACTCTTTCTTCAGCCATCGCTTCCAACCTTGCAAAGGGATTTTCCATGGTGGAATCTGTAAACCGTGCCAAGGACTATATTTCCGGAGCCCTTGCTGCCATGCTGGATCTGGGAAAAGGAAGCGGCCCTATGGATCATGGCTTTGCGATAAAGAACAGTTATACAGAGGAGGCATAAGATTATGACAGTTACAGAACGGATCACAGCTCTTCGAAAACAAATGAAGGAAAAGGGAATCGATGCTTATCTGGTTCCGACCGATGATTTTCATGGTTCTGAGTATGTTGGAGATTATTTTAAATGCAGAAAATACATCACCGGATTTACCGGTTCTGCCGGAACTGCCGTGATCATGCAGGACATGGCCGGACTTTGGACAGACGGAAGATATTTTATCCAGGCTGCACAGCAGTTAGAGGGAACGCCGGTTACTCTGTTTAAGATAGGAGAACCGGACGTACCAACGATCCACAAATTCCTGGAAGAAAATCTGAAAAAGGGAATGTGTCTCGGCTTCGATGGCCGTACCGTAAGCGCAGAAGAAGCAGAGACGCTGGAAAAAATCCTTCAGAAAAAACAGATACGTTTTTCTGTAAATGAGGATCTCATCGGAAATATCTGGGATGACCGTCCGGCACTTTCCTGTAAACCGGTTATGGAATTATCCGAAAAATGGGCCGGAAGGTCCAGAGCAGACAAGATCCGGGAAATCCGCAGCAAACTGAAAGAGAAGGGGGCAGACCTCTTTATCCTCACTTCCCTTGATGACATTGCATGGCTTTTAAATATCCGCGGAAATGATATCCACTGCTGCCCGGTAGTTCTTTCCTATCTTGTGCTGGATGACAGCGAGCTCCGTCTTTTTGCCAATGAAAAAGCCTTTTCGGATTCTGTTAAGGAAGCACTTTCCAAAGACGGTATTGCCATTTATCCATATGATGATATTTACACCTATGTACAGACGATCCCCGAAGAGAAAAAGGTATATCTTTCGAGAAGCAATGTAAACAGCCGGCTGGTCAGCAGTATTCCGAAGCAGGTAACGGTCCTAGACGGTGAAAATCTGACCCTTCTCCCAAAAGCCATCAAAAATGAAACCGAAGTCCAGAATGAAAAGACTGCCCACCTCAAAGATGGCGTTGCAATGGTGAAGTTTATCCACTGGCTGAAGAAAAATGTGGGAATGAAGAAGATCACCGAGCTTTCCGCTGCTGATAAGCTCTATGAATTCCGTTCCGTACAGGAGAATTTTCAGGGAAACAGCTTTGATCCCATCATTGCCTACGGTGCACATGGAGCCATTGTCCATTACAGTGCAACAGAAGAAACCAATATTCCACTGGAGCCAAAAGGGCTGGTTCTGATGGATACAGGCGGACATTATCTGGAGGGCACCACTGATATCACCCGCACCGTTGTACTTGGCCCGGTTACTGAAAAAGAAAAAAAATATTTCACAGCAGTACTCCGTGGACACCTGCACCTGGCAGCAGCAAAATTCCGTTACGGCTGTACCGGCCTGAATCTGGATACACTGGCCAGAGGACCTCTCTGGGCTATGGGAGAGGATTATAACCACGGAACAGGCCATGGCGTAGGTTATCTTCTCAATGTACACGAAGGACCGCAGAGCTTCCGCTGGAAAAGCCCTGCCGAGCTTCCGGCTCCTGTTCTGGAAGAAGGAATGATCACCTCCGATGAACCGGGATATTATGCGGAAAATGAATTCGGCATCCGTCACGAAAATCTTGTAGTCTGCAAAAAAGCTGAAAAAACATCCTACGGCCAGTTTATGAAATTTGAGCCACTGACCCTGGTACCATTTGATCTGGAAGGTATAGATCCGGGACAGATGGAAGCAGGAGAGCGCAAATTGCTCAATCAGTATCATGCCCTTGTATACGAAAAAATTTCCCCATATCTGAATGAAGAAGAGAAATCCTGGTTAAAAAAAGCCACACAGGAAATATAACTCGGAATTCACTTTAATATTTCATTCCGGCAGATACCTTAAGAAATATAAAATCATTTCCGGGATAAGAATAAATCCTGACAGGGAGGTACTTAACGCCTATGAAAACAGAAAATATCATTAATCACTACATCGATCTCCACGCACATCTGGACGGCTGCATTACCCCAGAGATAGCCAGAAGACTTGCCGCATTGCAGCAGATCACACTTCCGGCTGCAACAGATGAAGAGCTTCTTTCTCTCCTTTCTGTACCGGATACCTGCGAAAATCTCAATGATTTTCTGAAATGCTTTGACCTGCCTCTTTCCCTTCTTCAGACAGAAGAGGCATTGGAAGAAGCTGTTTATCTTATCCTTTCTGAAATGAAAGAAGACGGTGTGATCTACGCAGAACTTCGTTTTGCCCCACAGTTCCATACACAGAAGGAAATGACTCAGGAAACAGCGATCCATGCTGCATTACGTGGTCTGAAAAGAGCTCCCATCCCCGGTAATCTGATCTTATGCTGTATGCGCGGTGATCTTAACCAGAAAGAAAATCTGGAAACTCTGGAGCTGGCAAAAAAATATCTTGTTGAAGATGGCGGCGTGGTTGCTATCGATCTTGCAGGAGCCGAGGCACTCTTTCCAACAGAAAATTACGAGGCACTTTTTGCAAAAGCAAGAGAATATCAGGTTCCATTTACCATCCATGCAGGCGAGGCCGGAAATGCAGAGGATGTAAAAACAGCTGTCCATATGGGTGCGGTCAGGATCGGCCATGGTGTGAGGATTGCAGGAAATAAGGAAGTGATACAGCTTGTAAAGGATAAGGGGATTTTTCTGGAAATGTGTCCTACAAGCAACCGCCAGACAAAAGCTGTGGAAGAAATGTCTGATTATCCGCTGAAAGCATTTCTCGAAATGGGACTTAAGGTAACCTTAAATACCGATGATCCGGCGATTGAAAGAACAACCCTCTCCCGGGAATTCCGATATATGGAATCTCTGTTAAATCTTACCCAGGAGCAGAAAAGGCTGCTACTTCTGAATTCTGTGGAGGCAGCCTTTACTTCCAGGAACAGAAAATGGAAACTGAAAGAACAGCTTCTTTTCTGAACCTTGGAAGCTACGATCGCATTAACATAATTCTTACTGTATGCCATCTTGACATTGACCGGTATTCTGTTCATCATATATGGGAGAATATGATTTTTGAAAGGCAGGTTGAAAATGATCTATATCTCTACATATTTATCACCTCTGGGAAATATTTTACTGGCTGCCGATGATATTGGGCTTACCGGTCTGTGGTTTGAAGGCCAGAAATATTTTGCCAACACACTTCCTGATACGAGAATAGTGCAGGAGACGAAAATCCTTACAGAGGCAAAAAAATGGCTGGATATATATTTCTCCGGTGAGGACCCCACATTTACTCCCCCTCTTCATCCTTCCGGATCCGCATTCAGACAGGCAGTATGGCAGATTTTATTACAGATTCCTTATGGGCAGACGATCACATATGGAGAGATTGCACGAAGAGTAGCTGAAATGCAGCAGCTTTCTCATATGTCTGCACAAGCTGTAGGCGGTGCAGTTGGACACAACAAAGTTTCTATTATCATTCCCTGTCATCGTGTAGTAGGCGCAAATGGCAGCCTGACAGGATATGCCGGAGGCCTTGACAAAAAAATAGCGCTTCTTGAACTGGAGCATGCAGATATGAGCCGTTTATTTATTCCCGGGAAGGGCACTGCACTGTAGCATGTATTGGAAGCCTATCAGTCTGTGCACGTCAACTCATTGAAACCGCCGTGTACCAAACGGTACGCACGGCGGTTTCGATAAAAGGGCGGGAGCTAATCACTCCCTCCTACTCGATTATCTTCTGTTATTAATAACCTCTCTCGCCATATCTGCAAGTTCTCCGGCAGAT
>OGJJ01002128.1_pt1 | contig 13475 bp, 22 predicted proteins | sample 1572081 | NCBI WGS metagenome assembly OGJJ01 (sample SAMEA2582122, study PRJEB24529) | metagenome | biome: Human gut stool | place: China | collected 2011
AAGGCGGGGCCGAGGCCGCCTCGATCAATTTGCGAAAGAATCTTGACGGTACCCAGCTGAAAGTCTGGTACTCATCTGTTTACTAAGATATCGATTCGGCGCTCTATATCGCCTCTCATTGCCTCAGGCGTAGTTTGTATTGACTTGTATAGAAACTACTCGCGTTTGGCTTTTGAACATCTTCTAGAAGTCCTGTTTCTCAATAAGCGATTCGAGAGTGAAGCCGCCACTTGCCATGTCTGAAGCCATGAATGTGTCGACCTTATCGGCGGCATCAAGGATCGCCTCGACATTTAGGTCGATATAGTGCTGGAAATCCGTCTTAAACTGCGTATGTCCATGCATGCTCGAAATTGTCGGAGTCGAAACTCCGCTGGCGGCCATGAGCGTCTCTGAGGTATGTCTCAGGTTATTCACGGGGATAAACCTCAGGCCGTGCTTCCTCAGCGCGGTTTCCCAGTGGCCACGCAGCGTTTCGCCGGCACACGGAAGGATTCGCCGGTTGCTCCACTGCTCCAGGGCGTGTCGCGTTGCATCTTGTTCGGTTCCAATGAACGCCTCCGGCGCGATGGTCCTCTCCATGGTGTCGACATATCCGTTAAAAACGGTGACAGTCCAAATTCCATCGGCAACTTCTTTCAGTTTTGGGTTTGACCCCAACTTATACTTTGCTGCCGTTTCTACGGCCAACCGACTTGCAACTGCCTGGGCATCTTTTCGATTTCCCATGACGGTTTCGATCCTATATTTGGCTTTTCTGGACTTGTGCCAGCTTGTTTTGTGCCTGATGAGCCAGCATCCCTCAACTTGCTCGATTGAGGGCTTTGTGGCCTCGAGAGCTGAAAGAAACCTTTCCGTAAACTCTGGAAGAACCAGAGCGTGCCTATTAGACTCTTCTGTTTTGGTGACCTTAAGTCCGTCCTCGTCGGTATAGGCCGCATGGACGTTCAGGAGTACATACTTTTTTACGCCCTGGGAAGTCGGCATTTTCAATATCTGTACGTCGGCTGGCGTGATTGCAAGGTTCTCTTCTTTGCGAAGGCCCGCACTGCCGACCAGTAGGGTTAGATATGCCATCTCATCGTCAACGAGTGCGTCGGCAGCGTACTTTAATTCCAAGGGTGACCATGGTGCGGGGCGTTTCTGTTTCTTTGCCCTGGCATCGAGTCCCGTTAGATCCATTTTATGGCGTATGAAACCATCCGATTTGGCCCTGTTCAAGATAGCCCTGTACGTCCGCAGCGTGTTTCTCGGGGTCCCAGATTGCTCGATGAGATTTCGGACATTAGTCTCATCTAGGTTCAAGAGGACTCGTTCGCCATGATTCGGAGAGATCCATTTTCGGTAGTTTTTGACATATCCGTCGATTGTGCTGTTGGTCTTACCTTCTTTTTCCAGGGCTGGAATAAACCTGCCATAAAAGTATTGATTCAGCGTAATCTCAGGAATGTCGCGTTCGGAAAGGCTGGAATTCAACTCGACATAGAGCATGGATGCGGCTGCTTGGGCATCTCTCATGGTTCCATGAATCGTTACCCTTTTTGTGGCACGCTTTTTACGAGTGCCGGCCTCGACCCTAACCCTAAATATCTCTAAGCCATCGGCGTCGACACCTATTTTCTCAATTACGCCAATTTTGTTTTTAGGCATTATGACTACCTCGTATTGTTTTTCAGTCAGGACAAAGAACTCTTGTGTTGAAAGCTCCGTTAGATTGTTTAGGCGGTCTTGGCTCTACTGTGAGAACTAGCTGAAGCGTTGCTTTTAGCAATATTTCCAAATCTCTTGTATTTACCAGAACGGTTCATAGTGTCCGCACTATCAGCCAGCTGCTTTCTTCCAGTTGAGCTGAGGGCCATATAGCTTTCCAACAGCTTTCTAAACTGATGCCTATCTTCTTTATTCATTTCTGAAATTGCAGTATTGACTATTGATCGCATTGCAGAGTCTTCAAGAAATGAAGGCGTTGAAATTGAAACCGAGTATTTTGAACCGAGAATTGAATCCACTGAAACAGAAAAATATGTGGACAACTGGAGCAGAAACTCATCCGTAAGCCGTCTTGTTCCTTGTTCATACTTTCTATATGCAGAAAGCGAAATGCCGAGCTCTATCGCAACCTGTTTTTGGGTTTTCCCGCTATTGGAGCGAATGGTTTTCAGATTGTTGCCCATGGGTGCTCCTTTCTCTGAGCACCTTGTTTCTCAATTTGGCCATTTTTGAATTTAGGCATGGTGATTTTGCCTCCAGCTGATATTTAATCGTTATGCTGATTGGGCCACGAAGGAGTGAGAATCACCGTTTGAAAAGGCCGGCTCAGAATCATTCAACAACAGGTCGTTTTCAAGCAAGCTTTCGATTAGCGAAAGAGCAATACCTTTCCCGTTGTCATTTAGACGAATCCAAGCAGACCGAAGCCTTTCAAAGGAGTCATCGTTAACTTCCGCTGGTTTTGTCGCAGCCTTTTCCAATTCCGTAAGGTCAATCAATGACTTTGCGGGGGATATAGCATGAAGATCACGCCATGAGGGGTCGACGAGTTCGGACAGACGCACTTTCAGTGCAATACAAATAGCCTCTAAGGTCTCGTTTGACGGAAACCTTCGGCCCTGTTCGTATGACTGGTAGGTGACAAGCTCAACGCCAATTCTACGAGCCGCAACAGTCTGATTGATATTTAGCTGTTTTCTGGCCTGCTTGAGATTTTGACCAAATAGACGATTGATCTCAATCTCCTGCGGACTCTTTTTTCTAGTCATCCTACCTCCCTTTTAGCAAATGAGATTTCGGAGGATAATCTCGTCATGATTCGTGAATCGTGGCCCTTTTCGCGGAGCGCTTTTCTCGAGTGCCGACCTCGACTCTGACCCTGAAGATCTCTAACCCTTCGGCGTCGACTCCTATTTTCTGAATTTCGCCGATTTTGTTTTTAGGCATTATTGGCTACCCCAAATTGCTTCCCAGTTCGGATAAATAACTCTAGTCATAAATGGTTTATTCGATTGCTTAGGCTGTCTTGGCTCTACTGTGAGAACTGGCTGGGGCGGTGCTTTTGGCAATATTGCCAAACCTCTTGTATTTTCCGGAACGGTTCATCGTATCCGCGTTATCTACCAGCTGACTTCTTCCAGCAAAACTAAGGGCCATGTAACTTTCCAACAACTTCCTAAACTGCAATCTTTCCTCTTTATTCATTTCTGAAATTGCGGCATTGACCACTGAGCGCATTGCAGAGTCTTCAAGGAATGATGGAGAGGAGATCGAAACTGAGTATTTGGAACCGAGAATCGAGTCCACTGAAACCGAGTAATAAGTAGATAACTGAATTAGAAGCTCGTCTGTAAGTCGTCTCGTTCCTTGTTCATATGTTCTATAAGCAGAGAGCGAAATGCCGAGTTCATTCGCCACTTGTTTTTGGGTTTTGCCGCTATTGGCGCGAATAGTCTTCAGATTGTTGCCCATGGGTGCCCCTTTCTCTGAGCACCTTGACTTTATGTATGACAATTTGTTGCACAGTACTTCAAAATGTTTTAGTATCTATTCAAGTACAACAATCCGTTTTACTTTAGGAGGGTTTCATGCCGAATTGTATCGGAGCGGAACGAGTGAGGCTTCGCCTTTCGCAAACCGATCTTGGCGATAAGCTCGGCGTCAGCAGAAGCATCATCGTGCGAATCGAACGCGATCCGAAGTCGGCAACTTACGATCAACTCGAGAAGATGTCTCAATTGTTCGGTTGCTCCATCCAATACCTGCTTGGCGAAACCGATGATCGTCTTCCCCAGAAGGATGAGGTTGCGTAATGAGCGGCAAAGAAAGGTTGGAGCCGTGGGCGAGTAGCAAATGGCTTTCCAAATCCGCGGCAGCAAAATACATCCATCGCCATGTCGATGCAGTTCAGGAACTCATTGAGTCTGGTGAGATCCCCGCCGTCTACGGCGCGTTCAACCGTGGTGGATCGCGGACCATCTACATCAACATTGACGACCTCGACGCCTATATGCGCAGGACGCCTTTCATTAAGGAGTCGAGCCATAAGATGCCGTACGAGGAATACGCCTCTCTGCAGTCCCTGCAAGAGAGCATGTCAAAGAGTATGGCCCTTGACGGCCGTAAGGGGGCCGCATGATGGTTCCCGCATCGTTCTCGAAGACTGTTCAATTTAGGGTGTCAGAAAAAAAGTGCGACTGGGAAATTAAGGAAGAGCCCCAGCCGCACCCGAAACGTGAGACCGTAGAAGAAGGGAGTTCACGGATGTGGAAAGGTGAACAGCGTCAACACGATCTCGACGACATAGGACGGTATCGCGCCCTCGTCGGTCAAGTTGATTCTACCATCGAAGTAGAGGGTCTAAACAATCAAGATTTAGCCGAATACGCGAATTCATGCCGAATGTGGACTGGATTCGCCGAAATTGCAAAGGCGAGGGGCCGGGGCTATAACCGACAGGCGCCTGTGCCCGTTCTCCCCGAAACTCCGAGGGCGCTTTTGGCGGCGGGGATTCCCAACCTGCCTATCTGCCACACCGTGCGGCATATCGTTCGGGAGACAACGATCTCCAATCGCTCACACAGGCACGGCATCGAGCCTTCGCTGCTTGCATCGGTTCCCGAACTCCTTCAGTCTCCTGTTGCTATCTTTAAGGCAGGCGCAGGCAGGGTGGCGGTTGCGCTGGATGCGGTCGATACCATCGGACAGCCGCTTGTCGCCTATTTTGACCTAGCGGTTCCCCTGTCTGTCGGCGGTGGTCAGTTCCGCTCCGGTGAGCTCGTCAACTTCATGCTGTCCGTTTACGGACGCGAGTCCCTGATAAGTGAAATCGAATCCGCGCGGGCGGCAGGGGAGTGCAATGTCTTCAACGAAGAGGCGTTGTTCTCCCTGGCGGTCCAGGCGCTGCAAAGGAGAAAGGCCGCATAGTGTCGAAGATTCTCGAGACAGAGACTGAAGGCTACGGTCCTTCGTTCGCCATACACGGCTTCATGCGCTATTTGGGCCTTAGGCCCGCGCAGCTCGTGGCGTATGCCCTGATCTACTCCTGCACTGTAGATAGGGGTTGCTATGACTTTGGCGCCGCCGTTCTCGCGGACTGGTCCGGCACGAGCGAGCGCACCGCCCGCACGACTATTGCCTCCCTGCTCGAGATGGGCCTTATCGTTGAGCGCGGCTCTCATGTCCACGGTACCAACACTGTCGGCAGGGCCCTCGTTGCCGCCGCAGATCCAGTATCGCGTGCCAGAGAGGCGTGGAAGGCCGACCACCCCGGCGCCGATAGAGCCGTGCACGGCAGTTCACCTGAAGAATCTTCACGTGAAAAAACTTCCTCACCTGCAATTTCTTCACGTGAAGATTCTTCCTCACCTGCAAAAGTTTCACGTGATGTTTCTTCACGTGAAGTTTCTTCACCTGAAAATACTTCCTCACCGGAAAATATTTCACGTGAAAATACTTCTTCACCTGAAATTTCTTCACGTGAAGATTCTTCCTCACCTGCAATTTTTTCAGGTGAATCCCCCTATATACCTATAAGTAATGACTATCCAGAAGATTGGACGGATGGATGGATGGATTTTCAAACCAACCAACCGGACGTCTATCCCGGAATGGACTCTCAGGTCGATACCGCAAGTGATTTCAGGAAAATCGCCGACGAAACGATCAACCGCAACAAGCTCGACGCCGCACGCCAGCCCTACGATGAGCTGCGCCGTCTCGGCTTCGGGGCCGACGAGATCGGCACTGCGTGGGCTCGCCGACAGGCCGATGCCAAAGATGCCGGCTGCGAGGATAAATTCATGCCTCAGCTGCGGAAATGGCTTCTCGACACGAGCGTCAAGGGCTGCCGAAAGATGGTCGAGGCCGCACGCCAGCGAACAGGCCGCGGCGAAAAGCACCTGCGAAGGGCTCCCGACGGCGCCTGGCTCATCATCGGAGACGGGCCGGTTCATCCGGTTGTGGATGCGAACGGAATCGTCTATCGCGGCGATAACAAGGAGGTCGCGATAGACCTGGCCCGCAAGCAGGCCACATCTTCGCAGTGAGCTGCTGAACGAACGATTGAATAAATGTCGAAAGGGGAAGTGACATGGAAGGGAACTCGTGGGAAAGACTTATTAGAACCGAGCGTAATGGACAATCTGCAATCGTCGGGATCGAGGGAGAGAACCATGACTCGTCTCTTTCCTCAGACGATGGCGGCATCGGCGCTCGAGAGGAGCGCGTCAGATGCGTTCTGTCCGAGCTGAGACATCTGGCCTCGATCAGAAGCCAGTGCGAGACAGCGCTCAGGCAGCTGCCGTCCCGATCGAATGAGAGGGAGCGAATGAGGAACCGCGTCCTGCATATCGATTCGACATTGAATCTCGTAATGGTCGTCGTCGAGGCGCTGGACGATTGCGAGCCGGGACTCGGATCCATCTTCCAGCTGTCCTATATCGACAACCTGACATGCGAGAGGATCGGCGCGCTCTTGGGCGTCTCCAAGAGGACTGTCATCAGGAGGAGAAACCATATCGTCGCGTTGATAGCGTCAGATGACGATCTCTACAGCATCATCGTTGGTGATGCCGCGTGAGCGCCGTAATCCTTTGGCGGGTACGCATATGACCCGGATTATCATCCTACTTGCATCTGGACTACTTCTTGCCCTCGCCGGCTTGAGCTACCTTCTCCAGCTAGATGGGTTGGCTTTACTGCTTCTTATTTCTTCCGCTGCGATCGTGCTCAAGCTATTCGATAATGGTGATGAGGACGATTCCGGGTGGAGGCCTTTATAGGAAAGCCCCCAAGGAAAGGTTGCAAGTCGTGACTGCAATGAAGTGATATTACGCAATGACACAGTTACGCAATGACACAGTTACGCACTTCTTTAGTTCATTGAATACGTTTTCATCTTCATCGTGTTTTCTCAAAATCGGTTATTCCGTCGTTGCACTTTTATTTTCTTCGGTAATTCTTTTATTCATCTATTCCGCAGTTCATTAATGACATAGTTCTGTTATTATTAAATAACAACCTTCAATGCGGAGTTTCCGCCATCGGTCCAATTAGGGCATTGGAGGGTCTATGTCTTCTTATCCTGATTACATTCCAATCATCAAATTCATCTTGGGGATTGTCGCGCTCGTAGCCTTTTTTGCGAGCGGGCTCGCCTACGCCGTCCTTCAGTTTATTGTCGGCGCGGCAGCGTGCCTCATCGCCATCCCGATCGCTCTTGTGGTCATGAGCATCGCCAGTCGCTCCTAGGCATTTTCTGGCTTTAATTGTTTTCAATTTCAATTTGAAAGGAATCACTATGCCGAATTTCACCCCTGTGATCGTGTTCACCAACCAGAAGGGAGGCGTCGGCAAGACGACTTCCGCAGACGCAATCGCCGACGGACTTCGCCGCCGCGGCCTCAAGGTCCTAGCCGTTGACATGGATCCCCAGGGCTCGCTTGGGCGAATCGAGTCGGACTGCGTTGCGAAAGGCACCTGCTGCAGTTCTAGCTTTCTCAAGGGCGTCCAAGTGGTTTGCACCGAGGACGGGCAGGCGACCGTCCCCGGCGATCTCGATCTGGCCAACGTCGCAGACGAGAGGGACCTCGAGGGTAACGAGATCAATGAGTACTCCCTGACGCGCGCAATAGAGTCGGCAGTATCCCAGTACAGCTTCGACGCTGTCGTAGTCGACACGCAGCCGGGCATGACCTTCTCGACGATCTCCTCCACCATCGCCGCCACTCATCTCGTCATCCCGACTACCGCTGACAGGCTCGGCACCGAGGCCGTCGAGCAGACCCTCGAGCTCCTCAGCGCGGTATCCGATTCCTATGATGTTGCATGGATTAGTGCCCCCGCCGTCCTCATTACGCTCTATCGCGGTATCGCCAAGCTCGCGAGGGCCTTTGCCTCCCAGATGGTCGAGGAGTTCCCCAAAATGGGCCTCAAGGTCTTCCAGCGCCGAATCGGTATAACGGTCGCTATCCAGGACGCGCAGGCGAACGGCCGCAGCATCTACGAGATGAACGTCCTCAAGGGCGCAGCTTTCGAGTATGACGTCCTTGTAGGCAACATCATGAACTGGTGCGAGCTCAGGCCCGCAGCCGGTGAAACCGAAGGAGTTGAGTAACTGTGGCCTCTAACCTACCCGATAACCTCGTTGGCGACATGATGAGCAATGCGCCACGCTTCACTTTGCCAAATTTTGGGGCACAGAATCGTTCCGGGTCCCGCCCCGCGGGACCCGCCCCGCAAGATCCTGTTCAGGAAAACCCACCCGCGTCGCCCATTTCCCATGCGAGTGTTCGTAAATCCAAACCCGCGGCGTCCCCCACACCCAACAGGGTTTCTTCCGGATCCAAAAAAGAGAGGGTCACCTTCTCGACTTCGCCGCTCGAGGCTGAAATCCTCGAGCGTCGCGTTCTCGAGCTCAAACTGAAAGGCGGCCCCAGGAGAGACGCCAATGTCAGCCGTGTCATCGAGGATGCACTTCGCGACCGTATCAACGGTGGGGAGCTCGATCTTTCCGTTTTGGACAACCCCAAGCGATCGATGAGTGCCACGCGCTATAGCCGGACGGCCCTCGTCCCCTATGAGGTTTACAAGGACCTGATGACCGGACTCGTGAGCGCCCGCGCGGCACACCCGGAGATCCTGCCCTCAAACCTCACGGCCAGCGCATATATCAGAGCGTGCATCCTTGCCTTGGAAAACTAGCCCAAGCATACTCTGCGTGAATTTAATCGGATGCATTCCCCGGGGCGCCGCCGCTCTGAGAAACGCCTCTTCTCACGGGCGAAGGTCGGGCGGCGAATAATCGTGAAGCATTCTGAGCCCGAACACCTTCTAGTTTCACAGGAGTGATAGATGCACGTTATCGAGAAACTTCGCAATATCTGGACGAGATACGGCGGCGGGTTCAATAGCCTGAGCCCTTACGAGCAGGACGAGTTCATACATAGCGCATGGATCCTCGTTCTCCTTGGTGGCGTCCTCGCATGCCTCGTCACACTTCTCATGGTTTTGGAACCATGAATTGCTCACGAACTTGAGCAGTTCCAGCGAATGATTCTGAGCAATCTGAACCCGAACACTTTCTAGTTTCACAGGTGTGCTAGATGCCCATCATCAACATACTTCGCAATATTTGGACGAGATACGGCGGCGGGTTCAATAGCCTGAGCCTCGCCGAGCAGGTCGAGATCCTGCACGGTGCATGGACCTTCTCGCTCGCGCTCGGTGTTCTCGCCTGCATCGCCACGCTCGTCATGATGCTCGCTCGCCTGATCGAGTCCTTGACATAATTCCCCTGAAAAATACCCGTTTATAACTGGGCGGCCTTGTCAGAGCCGCCCTTAAAGAAAAGGAAGCTGCATGCTCTTCGAATCTGTAATCCTCAGCCTGCTCCCCATCATCGTCGGCATCATGGTCGTGGCGATGGTGTTCGAGAGTTGCTGGCGCAAATGCCCGCCGGACAAGCTGATGATTGTCTCCGGCGCCGGCAAGATGCGCTCTGTCTCCGGCAAGGGTACCTTCGTTATCCCGCTCCTCCAGCGCGTCGACACCCTCTCGCTGGGTGCCGTGCAGGTGCAGCTGACCACCGAGAATGATATCCCCACGCAGGACGCGATCCTCATCCACGCCTGCGCCGTGGCGAACTTCCAGATCGGCCAGACCCCCGAGCTGATCGAGATCGCCTCCAAGAACTACCTGAACATGGATAAGGAGGAGATGACCCGACAGGTCACCGAGGTCATGCTGGGCAAGATGCGCGAGGTAATCGGCCAGATGGACTTGAAGGAGCTCATGCGCGACCGCGAGAGCTTCAACGCAAAGGTCTTCGACGGCTCCAAGGACGACCTCGCGAACCTCGGCCTCGAGCTGCGCACCTTCAATGTGCAGGACTTCTCCGACTCCCAGGGCATCATCCGCTCCATGGGCGCCGACCAGGCGGCGGAAATCAAAAAGGAAGCCGAGCTGGCGCAGATCAAGGCGGCCGAGGAGGTCGCCATACGCCCGAACCAGCTCGACTTGAAGCAGGCCGACCTCAAGAAACAGGCCGACAAGGCAAAGGCCGAGGCCGATATGGTGAAGGCCACCGTGACGGCCGAGAAGCAGCGCGAGCTCTATATCGCCCAGCAGGAGGCCGAGATCGCCGCGGAGACCAAGAAGGTCGAGCTCGCCGAGCGCCAGGCGGACGTGAGGGAGCGCGAGCTGAACGCGACCGTGAAGAAGCAGGCCGAAGCCGATCGCTATGCAGCTGAGCAGGCAGCCGAAGCCGACCTCTACAAGCGCACGAAGCAGGCCGAAGCCGCCCGTATCGAGCGCCAGAACCAATCCGACGCCGAGCTGTATTCCGCCCAAAAGGACGCCGAGGGCATCCAGGCCCGAGCGAAGGCCGAGGCCGATGCTACGCGCCTGAAGGGCGAGTCCGAGGGTGCGGCCGAGAAGGCCCACGGCGAGGGTGTCGCGGCGGGCATCAAGGCCCAAGCCGAGGCGTACAATCGCATGGATAACCCCTACCTGCTCGCCAACCGCTACATCGACATCATGCCCAAGGTAGCCGAGCAGGTTGCGAAGCCCCTCACCGCCGTCGATTCCATCAAGATGTACGGATCGGGCAACGCCCAGAAACTCGTGAAGGAGACCACCACGATTGTCGACCAGGTGGCATCCGGTCTGAAGGACAGCACCGGTGTCGATCTGCCGTCGCTTTTGAGCGGCCTGCTGGCAAAATCCGATATGGATGCCGGTTCCGCCGAGAGCCTGGCAGACTGATGGTAGTCCCGCTGATCGCCTTGGCCTTGCTGCTCGATTTCTTCGGCTGCATGATGCCCCTGGCATTGGTCGAGGACGCCAAGGCATTTAAGGTCGGCGTGTTCCTGATTTGGGCGGCGCTGGTGGCGGATTCCGTCCTGATGGGCTTGTTCTATCCGAGGGAGCTGGCGGGGGTGAATCCCCTGTTGGCGGTAGGTCTCGAATCGATATGCCTCATCTGTGCCATGTATCCCCTGCATGTGTTCGCATCGAACTTGGCTCCCTGTGGCATCCGGGTCGATACTGCCGCGGCCCTCGCCTTCATAGACTTCCTCGTGACCGCTGTGGGATATATCTCCCTGCTCTTGGGTACGATCTGGCTTATATTCTTCTAGGTTCGCAGGCATATGGACCTGTCGACCATCAAGCCGGAGGGTTCCGAGGAGTAGCGCCGACGCAGGCCGCCTACACATCACGCCCGCTGTCGGCCTGCACGACGAGGATATCCCGTTCTAGAAAGTGGATCCAGACAGAGCCCGCCCCAGCCCGGCGGGCTTTTCCGTCTCCCGGCCGCCGCCCAGGGGGAGCGCTCCGGCGCCGCCTCCCCCTGGACCCCCACGGGCCCTCTCCCGTCGCTCGCGTTTCACTCCCTTCCGACAGCCTGGGGCTACATGGGGAGCCCCTACGGCCGTCGAAAGCGCGCAAAACGCTCGCTCCTCGCAGGGGGACGGATGCGGCCCGTCCCCCTGCCACCCCCTCGGCCGCCGGCTGCGCCGGTGCGGACGCTGCCGGGCAAGACGCGGCCACCGCCGTCGGCCCGCGCGGGGCGCGGCCGCGCGCCAGGGCGGCCACCCGATAGCGGACGCTCCGTCGCCACGGGGGCCGCTCCCCGTCAAGGGCCCGCACGGAACCCCGCACAAGCCCCCGCGCGGGGCGCGGGGCCTGGTGGAGGTTGCCGTGCAGACCCCTGACGGGCCGCGCCCTCCCGCGGCGGCTTTCGCCGGAGCAAAAGCGACGCGCGGCGGGGTCGAGAGGGGCACACGCAAGGGGCGGTGCCGACGCCGTGCGGTTAGGAGGTCCGATCATGGATGCAATGGTTATCAACATCCCGGTAGCGCAGGCTGATCCCTACGTCATTCCCTACGAGGACGGCTTCAGCACCACCTTCTGGAGCGATTTCTCCATCGCCGATGCTTTCGGAAAGGATGCGGTCCGCGACACGTTCAATCGCGCCTTTGCAGAGTGGAAGTCGAATTTACGCTACCTCACCGACCTCGTCATGGTGCTGAACCATAAGATTTTCCAGCACTATGACGGCAACCGTGAACTGTCGAAGCTCTACGACTCGCTGTGGAGGATCGCGGACGGCTATGCGATGGAGAATCTCACCGGTAAAGAGCTGGAGTATTTCTTCCGCGTCACCGACTAGTCCCACCAATGGTCGGGGCGGCGACTCGCCCCGACCCACCAACTTCACCAACATGCGACGAAAGGCATATCATCATGAGCATCAACCGCGTCAACATCACCGGCAACCTCACCCGCGACCCGGAGCTTCGCGTCACCGCGGGAGGCACGCAGGTGCTCTCCTTCGGCGTCGCCGTGAACGACCGCCGTCGCAACCCCCAGACCGGCGAGTGGGAGGACTACCCCAACTTCGTGGACTGCACCATGTTCGGCACCCGCGCCGAGGCGGTGAGCCGCTTCCTCGCCAAGGGCAACAAGGTCGCGATCGAGGGCAAGCTGCGCTACAGCTCCTGGGAGAAGGACGGCCAGCGCCGATCCAAGCTCGAGGTCATCGTGGACGAGATCGAGTTCATGAGCCAGCGTCAGGGCGGCAGCGCCCCCGCCGCAGCCCCGGCCTCCGCGCCCTTGCCGGCGCCTGCCGCCGTCCCGCCGGCGGTTGACCTGTACGACGAGGATATCCCGTTCTAGCAAGTGATACACTGTATATACAATGCAAAGCAGAGTATATACAGAGTATTAGCATGAAGGAGATATGGCATATGTCGACCACAAACATAAACTTCCGAATCGAAGAATCTACCAAACGCGACTTCGAGTCAGTTTGTAAGGAGCTTGGAATGTCAGTCACCACAGCTTTTACCATTTTCGCCAAAAAGGTGTGCAGGGAGGGGAGGATTCCCTTTGACGTCTCGATCGACCCCTTCTATTCCAGCGAGAACCTGGATCATCTGCGTCGCTCAGTTTCAGCGCTCGACTCAGGCAACGGCTTGGACAGGGGATTGCTCGATGACGATGAATAAGGTCTGGTCACCGGAGGCGTGGACTGATTATCTTTGGTGGCAGGCGCAAGACAGAAAGACGCTCAAACGCATCAACGCCCTGATTTTAGACATTGATCGAAATGGGCTTTCCGACGGGATCGGAAAGCCCGAGCCCCTAAAGGGTGAGTTTTCGGGTCTTTGGTCGCGCCGCATAGATAAGGCGAATCGCTTGGTCTACAGAATCACCGATAGAGGCATAGAGATCGTCTCGTGTAAGACCCATTACGGAGACCGCTAACAGTATCTGATACCCCTGAAGCCCGCTCAACCCGGCGGGCTTTTCCATCCCCCTGCCACCGCCCAGGGGGAGCGCTCCGTCGCCGCCTCCCCCTGGACCCCCGCAGGCCCTTTGGCATCGCTCGCGTTTCACTCCCTTCCGACAGCCTGGGGCTACATAGGGAGCCCCCTACGGCCGTCGAAAGCGCGCACAACGCTCGCTCGTTCGCAGGGGGA
>OGJJ01002130.1_pt1 | contig 13471 bp, 11 predicted proteins | sample 1572081 | NCBI WGS metagenome assembly OGJJ01 (sample SAMEA2582122, study PRJEB24529) | metagenome | biome: Human gut stool | place: China | collected 2011
AATGACTTTATGACCTGCCTGCTTCTCCTGCTCCACGAACCTTGCTTTGTCCTCCGGCAACACCTCGGAATAATACTCATCCACGCCGACGGTACCCGCAATTGCCCCAGCGATACGATCGCTGTCTCCTGTCATCATGACTACCTTGCGGATTCCGAGACTCTTCAGCTGTCGGATGACCTCCGGAGCCTCTTCTCTGAGAGGATCCTCGATGCAGATCACTGCAGCCAGCTTGCCGTCAATTGCCATATACAGGCGGGAGTATTCCTCAGGCAGCTGATCGAACAGCTCCTGTCTGCCCTCCGGGATCTGTGCCTGCTCATCTTCAAATACGAAATGGTAGCTGCCGATGATGATCTTCTTGCCGTCCAGAGTAGAAGAGATTCCATGGGCTACGATATATTCCACTTTGGTATGCAGTTCTTCATGCACCAGCTCCTTGCGGGCTGCCTCACGTACCACTGCCTTTGCCATGGAATGAGGGAAATGCTCCTCCAGGCAGGCAGCGATCCGAAGCAGTTCCTCTGCGGGTTGTCCGTTAAAGGATACCACATCCGCCACGGTAGGCTGTGCCTTGGTCAGGGTTCCGGTCTTGTCAAATACGATGGTCGTGGCATCTGCCATAGCCTCTAAGTATTTGCCGCCCTTCACCGTGATCTCATAGGTGCTTGCCTCACGGATCGCAGACAATACCGCTAACGGCATAGACAGCTTCAATGCGCAGGAGAAATCCACCATCAGCACGGATAATGCCTTGGTCACATTCCGTGTGAACATCCATACCAGACCGGTGCCTAAGAAAGTATAGGGTACCAGCTTATCTGCCAGGTGCTCTGCCTTACCCTCCAGAGAGGATTTCAGCTTCTCGGATTCCTCTATCATGGTCATGATCTTCTCATATTTGCTGGAGCCGCCGTTTTCTTTCACACAGATAGTCAGCTCACCTTCTTCTACCACAGTTCCGGCATAGACAGTTCCACCGGGAATTTTTCTCACCGGAACGGATTCTCCGGTCAGAGATGCCTGATTCACCATACCTTCTCCATCCGTCACTGTACCGTCGAAAGGAATCACATTGCCCATGTGGATCCTTACCAGATCACCCGACTTAATGGATGTGGATGGCACCAGGATCTCCTGTCCGTCGCTCACAACCCATACCTTGTCAATGTTTAAGGACATGCTCCTCGCCAGATCACCGACAGACTTTTTGTGCGTCCACTCCTCCAAAATCTCACCGATGCCTAACAGGAACATCACAGAGGCTGCGGTGTTGTAATCACCACGCAGCACAGATACACCGATAGCAGTGGCATCCAGTACCGGTACTTCGATCTTGCCCTTCGCCAGAGTCTTCACGCCGTGCCAGAGATATTTGAAAGACTTCACTGTGGTGATCACGGAACGGATATCCATGGGTAAAAACAGCCTGATCCCATAATGCATTACCACTTTATTGATCAGCTGATCCTTATATTCCCGGTTCATCTCTCTGCCGGAATTGGCCAGATAGTTCTCCGGCACTTCCGTACTCTGATACGTAAAATTCTCCAGTGTCTTCAGTGCCTCCTCCCTGGAACCGGTATAGACTACCGTAACATCCAGGGTGCGCTCCTGAATTTTGGCACTGACAATATTACTCTGTCCATCCAGATAGTATTGCAGTGTATCTGCCTGCGCAAAGCTCATACGGCTCTGCAGAATGTGAACCCTGAGTCTCCCCTTTATCTCATGTTTGATCACAAATCTCATAATTTATGCCTGCTTTCATAAAGGGATCATTCTTCTGTTGCAGTCTCTGCTGCCTCAACCTCACTGTCGAACTCCTGAGCTGCCTGTGCTGCTCTGTCCTCGTTGATCTGCTGAGCTTCTGCGTAGATATCCTCTGCGTTCTCCTGGATGGTGGTCGCAGTCTTCATGACACACTCTTTTGCGCGCAGAACTGCTGCGGTGCAGTTGGTGTACAGCTTCTTCGCATCCTTGCTGGACAGTACTTTGATACCTGCGGTTCCGAACAGAACACCTGCTGCGAAGATACCGGTTTTTGCTTTGTCAATCTTTTTTAAACATTTCAACATAATTCATTTCCTCCTGTGTGAAGTCTTTTGTTTATTCTATTTATGAATGAATATTATAAGCACCTGTTTTTCCTATTTCCAGCTTTTTTCGTTTAATGAAAAATTTTATCATTAAAAAAGGCCAGTGGATCAAAATCCACTGACCTTCTTGTATTCCTGTAATTTTTCTTTTGCAGCAGGGGTCAGATTCTTAGGCACCTGAATCTGGATCACGACATACTGATCGCCATGGGTATTTTTATCCTTCATGGATACCACGCCCTTGCCTTTCAGACGGATCTTGCTGCCGGACTGCGTACCTTCCTTCACTTTGCACATGACATCGCCGTACAACGTGGGTACACGGATCTCGCCGCCCAGAGTTGCGGTAGTATAGGGGATATTGACCGTGGTATACAGATCCTGTCCTCTACGCTCCCAGCCCGGCTTCTCCTGTACCGTCACCTTCAGATACAGGTCACCGCTCTCACCACCGGAGTAACCTTCACCACCCTTACCTTTCAGGCGGATACTTTTACCGGTATCGATACCTGCCGGAATGTGCACCTGCACGGATTCGGACTTGCCGGTAGCCGGATCTCTTAAGGTAAAGGTCTTGTCGCAGCCATGCATTGCTTCGTCAAAGCTGATGGTGATGCCGGATTCCACATCCTGACCTTTGCTGCGGTAGTTCGCCCGGCTGCCCCGTCCGGAGCCTTTCTGCCCCTTGAAATACTGTCCGAACAGATTGTCAAAAATATCCTCATCCCCGCCGAAGCTGCCGAAATCACCGGTACCGAAACCGCTTCCTCCGGTGCTGTAATGGAACGTGCCGTTGCCAAAGCCGCCGAATCCATCGGTGCCGAAGCCGCCTCCGTTCTTAAACTGCTCCTGATACTGTCTGGCTGCCTCCTCATTAAATCCCTCCTGGAAAGCAGCAAAACCGTAGGTATCATATAGTTTCTTCTTTTTTTCATCCCCCAGCACATCGTAAGCTTCGTTGACTTCCTTCAGCTTCTCCTCTGCCACAGGGTCTCCTGCATTGGTATCCGGATGGTATTTTTTCGCCAGTTTCCGGTATGCTTTTTTTATCGCTGCGGCGTCCGCTGTCTTGCTGACACCCAGTACTTCATAATAATCTCTTTTTGTTGTCTTCGTCATATTCCCTCCATTCTGCCCAACCGGTGAGCCACACAACCAAGACGTTTTCCATGTAAAAATCAGCCACACAGTTCCCTGCGCGGCTGACCACTTCACATCTCTTTTCAAACAATTGTCTGCTGTTGCAGTCGCTTGTTCCTCTTACAGAGATTATATTATCACTACTGCTTAGCACTCGCAAGTCCCGAGTGCTAAAAAATATATTAAATAATCATAAAATCCATAAACCGGCTATTACAGTTTACCACCCTTAGAACCGCCAAAGCTTGCGGAATTCAAGATGTTGGTATCAAAAGTAAAGGTCAGTCTCTCTTCGGTACGCGCTCTCTTTAACGCCAGTCCGATCATACGGTCCAGAAGCTCCTTGTAAGGGACTCCTACCGGCTCCCACAGATAGAAAGCCAGAGATCCGGGAATGGTATTGATCTCGTTAAAATACAGCTTGCCGTTGTCCTCGTCGATCATAAAGTCGATACGGGACACACCGTTACAGCCCAGTGCCTTGAAAGATCTGACTGCCAGCTCGCGCACCTCTTCTCTCTTCTCGGGAGACAGCTCTGCGGGAATCTTGCGGGATACGCTCGCCATGCCCTTGGAACCGCTGCCCTTGGCATTGCTGACGTATTTATCTTCATAACTTAAGATATCTTTGGTGTGCAGGGGTTCTTCGCACTCGGAAGCAATAGCGTCATTCTCATCTCCCAGTACCGAGCAGTTGATCTCACGTAAATTGGTGATGGCGTGCTCCACCAGCACTTTGGTCGCATACTTGAACGCATCATCGACGGAGTGGGTCAGTTCCACACGATTTTTAGCTACACTGATGCCTACGCTGGAGCCTAAGTTGACCGGTTTTACGATCACCGGATATCCCAGTCCTTTTTCCACTTTGTCGAGCAGAGTCTCTATCTGCGCATAATCCGACAGAGTATACAGCTGCGCATCCAGTACCGGTACATCACACTCTTTTAATACAGCTTTCATGATGTATTTGTCCATACCAATGGCGGATGCGGTCACATCACAGCCCACGAAGGGGATGCCCATGGTCTTCAGGTAACCCTGGAAAGCGCCGTCCTCTACGTTGGTACCATGCACTACAGGGAAAGCCACGTCGATCTCTACCGGTTTCTTCCCGCCGAACAGCTTCACCGGGAACGGCGTCAGGAATACCTTTCCATCCTCATTGGTCATAATGACTCTCTGGGATTTTTTCAACAGTTCGTCGATATTTTTATAGGATTCGATCTTGCCGATCTCCTCACCGATGTACATTTCATTACGCTTGGTCATATAGACCGGAATCACTTCGTATTTGTCTGTGTCCATGCTCATGACAGCCTGGATGCCGGAGATCACGGATACCTCGTGTTCTACACTCTTGCCGCCAAACAGCATTGCTACTCTTGTCTTCATTTATTTTCCCTCCTGAATTTTACTACTCTCTGTCAACTATCCGGAACCACTTTCGCGAAATCGCCTCTGAGTCGTCTAATAGTTATCCGTCAGGTCATTCTCTAATAAAATATACTTATGTCCCTGCCCTTTGATGGCATAGGCGTAAGATACAGCTTCCTCCAGCTTGTCGAATACCAGGCATTTCTCTTCCGGGAATCCCTTCTCCAACACGCCCTCCCTGATGGGCTCGGTGTGCCGTCTGCCCACTAACAGGATGTAATCGCAGCAATCCGCTGCGTAGTTACCGAATTTATGATTGTATTCCACTTCCTTGTCACCCAGCTCCACCATGCCCGGCGTGATCAGGATCCGGATACCGTCAAACATAGCCAGCGTCTCGACCGCTGCCCTGGAACCTACGGGGTTGGAATTGTAAGCATCATCGATGATCGTCACCAGACCGTGCTCCCGCATCTGCATACGATGGGGCACCGGCTCGATCCGGCGTACCGGGATCCGCAGTTCCTGCAGCGTCATGCCCATTCTATGAGCGACTGCGATAGCCCCCACCACATTGATGACATTGTGGGCACCGATGAGACGCATCTGGAATCTCTCGCTCTCGCCGTCCGGGGTCACTACCGTGAACTCCGTACCTAACTGGGATACCTTCACATCTTTGGCACAGTATCCTGTCCCTTCCGTCTCAGAATAATAGAAGATCTTCTCCGGGGTCTGATCATACGCGGGAGAAGCTGCCTGTTGCTGAATATAATCGTTGTCACCGTTCAAGAACAGCATGCCGCCTTCCGGCAGGGCATCCGCCAGCTCGAACTTCGTCTTCTGAATATTCTCCATGTTAAAAAAGGTCTCTAAATGCTGCGGGCCGATAGAAGTGATCACACCATGATCCGGATGCACCATATCACAGATCTCCTTGATGTCGCCCACATGACGGGCTCCCATCTCGCAGACAAAAATCTCTGTGGTAGGCTTCAGGGAACCGCGGATGGTCCTCACCACACCCATAGGCGTATTGAAACTCTCGGGCGTCACCAGTACGTTATATTTTTCCTGTAAAAGTGTCTGCAAATAGAACTTCACACTGGTCTTGCCGTAGCTGCCGGTCACACCGATGACGGTAAGTCCCGGGACGCTTTTCAGCTTTCTCACAGCATCATTGATATAATACTGATTGATCCCCGCCTCCATGGGATGATTGATGACATTAGCCACAATATCCAGAAACAGATTCACAGATACCAGGATCAGGCACAGCCCCGGGATCCGCTTCATTCCGCCAAATCCACACACCAGAGCGAATACCGCAGCCGTAAGGATCAGCTCCGTAGCGAGCAATCTCTTGACCCGGGCAGTATACACCAGCTTTTTCTTCGTATTCATCCGCTTCATGGCACGATATACCACGATGATCACAAACAGTACCAGATACTCGAAGATTTCAAGGGCAAGGTACGGAAACACACAGGTTACAATGCCCAGTGCCAGACCAAAATAGAGAATCCATTGCAGCCGGAACTTCTTCTTCAGCCAGTGAAGGTGTTCTTTATTCTTATAGCCGTTCTGCTGGAACATATGAATGTTATACCGCATGGTATAAAAATATGCCGGAACAGCAAGCACGACCGCTATCAGCACACGTATGATCATTTCAGATATGCCTCCATAATTCCCCGGAACTGTGCCGGCTTCTCAAGGAAAGAAAAATGACCGGTTCCCGGGATCACTGCCAGACCGCAGTTGGGTATCTTCTCTTCCATAATATGTGCATCCCGGATAGGAGTTGCCGTATCCTGATCTCCCCAGATCAGCAGTACTTCCTGACGGATCTTTGGAAGCAGCTCCGTCAGATCCTCATTCACCGCCTTCACCATACACTGACGCATCATGGGTGTCGCATTGCGGTAGTCTGCCGATCCCTGTCGGCTCCTCCAGTCATCGATCACCTCCGGGAACATGGCATAGATCAGCTTCATGTTCAGGAATTTCTTCAAAATCTTGTACTTGCGGATCTTCCATTTCTGTGCAGTAGTCCGCACCGGCAGGACACCGGCACTGTCGATCAGGATAATATTCGTGATCTCAAAAGGGATGCTCTCTCTGGCTGCCAGCTTGATGATCACGCGGCCACCGTAGGAATGCCCGATGAGGGTGGCCTGCTTTACCTGCATTACTTCCATAAATCTGCAGAAAAAATCCGCAAATCCGTCTACATCCCAGGGTTCCTTCGGTTCATCACTGCCTCCGAAGCCCGGGAAATCGAACTGGATCACACGGTATCTGCTGCCGTCTATCACACCGGCTACGGAATCATACACTCCCAGATCCGTACCCCAGCCCTGTAAGATCACAACCGTCTTATCGCCGGTACCGGTTGTTTTATAACATATATTATATCCGTCTACTACTATATTCATTGAAAACCTCAATTCAGTGTCATTGCTGTTACAATCTTTTATTATAATCGGAATCTGCTACAATGGCAAGCCATATCCTAAGGATTCCGCATTCCAATTTGACAACCGCTTTCATAATTACATAAAATAATAAAACTACCGCTTTGAGCTGACGGTCTCATCAGTCAGCCCAAAGCGGTAGCTAGTTTATCCTTTATTTTATAATGAATTAGAATCGGGATTTCACACATTCTGCTTACTGCAGTTAGGGTATTCAATTTTCTGATGCAATAAAATATTTTGCGTTGAATTGCCTACACATATTTCAAAAATTCCGGGTTCCACACAAAAATCATGTTTCTTCTCATCATAAAATGAAAACGCCATACTATCCAAAGTAATCTCTACTCTGCATACACTCCCCGCTTTCAGCGTAATGCTTTTGAATGCCTTTAACTCTTTTTCTGGTCTGATTACTGTACACTCCTCATCCCTCACATAAATCTGTACAATCTCTCTTCCGTCTATTTGGCCTACGTTTTCTATATCAAACGATATGCTCACTCTGTCTTTTTCATCATTATCTTGTTTCACCTGCAGATCGTGATACGCAAATTCTGTATAAGAGAGTCCATGTCCAAAGCAGAACATCGGCAAAATATCATTTTTCTCATAGTGACGATATCCGACCATAATTTCTTCTTCATAACAGACCATATCATCTCTCCCAAATTGTCCGTTATGACCTGTCGGTGTATCTTCATAAACACGAGGAAAAGTTTCTGCCAGTTTTCCACTGGGATTGATTCTTCCGGTGAGGATTCCCGCTAGTGCTGTGCCACTCTCCATTCCGGCATAATAAGACCACAAAATTGTACCTGCTTTTTCTTCCCATGGCATCTCCACCGGAGATCCTCCTATCATAGTTACAATTGTGTCCGGTCTTACCTTTAATAATTTTGTAATCAATTCATCCTGATGATACGGAAGTTTCATGCAGGGACGATCCTCTCCCTCAATGTCATATTCATGATCCAACCCTCCTACAAACAGAACAATATCGCTCTCTTCAGCAAGCTTCAGAGCTCTTCTGTGATATTCTTCCTCAATTTCCGATAGGTCTGAATAAAATGCCTCCTTTTTTAATCTTCTTTTTTCTTATTAAATCGTCTGAAAGCGATAAATCCAGGAATAATCACAACTAATGCTATGATTAGCATGAAACCAAGTTGATTGGAATCCGTCTTCTTCGATTCTGATTTTGCTGTTCCAGCATCTTTTTTATTTTTTTCATATTTTGCCAACAGGTTTGCTTTATTATAACCAGTGTAAACCAGATCAGCATCTTTGCCTTTTTTCTCTTTAATTTTTTCTTCCATTTTCTTTTCAACGGATTTGATTTCTTTAAAGATTTTTTCAGAGCGCTCAAGGGCTTCTTTTGTCACTTCAGGTCCAGCAGCTTTAGCTTGTTCAGCTGTATACGCCTCATATTTTGCATCCCTTTCAGCTTGGTCTTTAACCCACTGATCTTCCATTGTTTTCCATTTTTCTTGGATGCTAGTGCCGAAGATTTCCGGATACTTCATCACCATTTGGTCAATATGCCAAACAGACCAATACCAAGATTTACCATCATATTTATCTGTTCGTGGCTTAAAGGCTTCATAGGTATCTTCAACATTACCATAGAATGGCACATACGGTGTATTACGGCTTTGGGCAAGACCTAACCAAACAATACCCCCAAATTCACTTGGAAGCTTAGATTTAATTTGATAAATATGGGCATCAATAACATTTTCGTTACCTAGGGCATATTTGTAAACGTTTTCATCTTTTTTCTTGCTAACTTCTACCAAATCATCTGCCTTAAATTGAGGTAGGTGTTCAAAACGATTCCGTTGTTCCCCAATAACATCCTGAACAGTGTATTTTTTACTTGGATTACTTGGAGTACGAAGTAAATCATAGGTTTCATCTTTATAAGTAACTGGAGAATCTGGATCCATCCATTTGATACCAGCAAAAGTCCGAGAACGGTTACGTTCTGCATATTCATCAGGTCCATAAGATTTAGCAATATGGAATTTACCGTCTTTATCCGTCTTATAATGATCTGCTTTTTTCGCTACTTCCTCCACTCCTTTAGAGGCAATGACGTTTTCCGTATCATTAAAATCAACATTGCCAAGATAGTAAGTATTTGCGAAAACAGCATATTTGTCTTCTGGGAATTTAATAGCAACATATTGATGACCAGATAGTATCTCCATATACCACAGCTCTTTTTGGTCAGCAACCATGATGATATTGCCTTCAGCAGAGCCTTTTTCTTCGATGGCCTTAGCGACAATTTCAATTCCTTCCCGAGCTGTTTTAGCACGAGGTAAAACTAAATCAATCATCGATGCTTCAGGCAGTCCATCTTTCACAAGCGGGTCAGCCTTCAAGACCTTGTCATTTGGTGTCGCAGAAACGGTTCCTGTCATTGATACACCAACTTCATTAAAACCATGAGCTCCAAAATTACCGTTACTACCATCTCCACGCGCTGCATCATAGGTTGCTGTATATTTCATCTCATTGGCCAAATGTGGATAAGTAAATCCATTTGACTCATCTTCGATCTTATCGCCTTCTTTATAAGTTGCAGCTGGCACAACAACATAGTTCTGATTATGTTTACCTCCATCTGGCGGATAAGGATAATCTTCCGTACGACCATAGAGAGTAGAACCATCTGCGGTTAGTCCCTTACCTACAATGAAACCGGAGCAGGCCTGTGCTACCTGAATAGGTAATAAGGACAGCAACATAACACCGAACATCAGTTTTAGTAAAATTTTCTTCATAGTCTATCTCCTTTTTGACTATAAACAGAACTAAGAATATCTTAGCACAAGCAAATTGAACCGTAATACCAACATTTCGCCTTAAGTATATCCTTTCAACACAGAAATTGCAAGCGATTACACAACATTTACAAAAAATCTTTTTTATGTAGAATATGTATGCTGAAAGACCAAAAGCATAAGAAATATCTATAGATTATATGAAAAAAAATAAAGTTCTATAATTTCTGTAGGGGTCACTCTACTTCAGAAATTATGGAGCTTTTTTAAACACAAAAAATGTCCTATATGACCTATCATGAAAGCAACTAAACTGACAACAAAAAGCATCTTAGGTATAGTCCCTGCCTAAGTAGCCATTTCCTTGCGCTTTCATCATTCTGAATTGTTTCTAAATTATCCAGCAGGACAGTCGGAAATCTTAATCATAAACGGTGTTATCGCCTCGCTTTTCGAATGTATAGATCCTCAACAAATTACTCTGCTATTCTGATGAATTCAGACAGCTCTATAAGCTTTATTCAGCTCCTGCTCTTTCATTTCCAGAAGAAACAAGCCAAGCATTTCTTCGAGCTCATTGAAGAGATTCTTTCAGACAGTTTTGAAAAATAGAATCAAGATTATCAACGCTCTTACCTTGTCCTACTCCAATTTCCAACAACCTCATCAAGGTTATGCAGCTAAACGCATTTAGTTTCAAGAATTTTGAAGGCTTCCCCTCTTCTCATCGCTTTCAACATCAAAAAAGAGAGAACGAAGTGATCTGCACCCCAAAAATTAGACAGAAAAAATCTAACTTTTGGGATATTTTATTATGAAATTGAGTTATGAAGATAAAGTGCAAATCTATGAACTAAAAAAACAAGGAATCAGCTTAAAGCAACTCTCAAATAAATTTGGAGTACGTATTTCTACACTGACATACATGTTTAGTTTGATTGCTCGTTACGGGATAGAAATAGTCAAGAAAGGAAAGAATCGTTATTATTCTCCAGAATTAAAACAAGAAATGATTGATAAAGTTCTTCTTGAAGGTCGTTCGCAAAGAAGTGTTAGTCTTGATTATGCCCTCCCAAACCAAGGAATGTTTCCAAATTGGCTGGCGCAATACAAGAAAAACGGGTATACTCTTGTTGAGAAAACAAGAGGGAGACCAGCTAAAATGGGACGTAAACGGAAGAAAACTTGGGAAGAAATGACAGAACTAGAGCGACTTCAGGAGGAGAATGAACGGTTACGGACTGAGGTGGCCTACCTAAAAAAGTTAAAAGAGTTAGAGGAAAGGGACGAAGCCTTAGAGCGAGAAAGGCAGAGACAGTTAGAGAAATGGTTTCAGGAGGATTTCGATTAGATTTACTTCTTGAAACAGCATGTTTAGCTCGCTCAACTTACTATTATCAATTGAAACAGCTGGATCAACCAGATAAGGATAAAGAGCTAAAGGATGAAATACAAGCCATTTATAATGAACATACAGGCAACTATGGCTATCGTCGAATCCATTTAGAATTAAGGAATCGCGGATTTGTGATTAATCATAAAAAGGTTCAACGTTTGATGAAAGTCCTTGGTTTAACGGCTCGAATTCGTCGCAAACGGAAGTATTCTTCCTACCAAGGAGAGATTGGCAAGAAAGCAGAGAATCTCATTCAACGCCAGTTTGAAGCATCGAGGCCAATGGAAAAGTGCTATACGGATGTGACAGAGTTTTCTATTCCAAATGGCACGCAGAAACTCTATTTATCACCTGTTTTAGATGGTTTCAACAGTGAAATCATCGCTTATAATCTTTCTACTTCACCGAACTTGGAACAAGTGAAGAGCATGTTAAAACAGGCCTTCACAGAGAAACACTATGAGAATACGATTCTCCATAGCGACCAGGGTTGGCAATACCAACACGATTCTTATCATCGTTTCCTAGAGAGTAAGGGAATTCAAGCATCTATGTCGCGCAAGGGGAATAGCCCAGACAATGGTATGATGGAATCTTTCTTTGGCATTTTGAAATCCGAAATGTTTTATGGCTATGAGAATCACTTTAGGTCTTTAGAAGACCTTGAACAAGCTATTGTGAACTACATTGATTATTACAACAACAAACGAATTAAGGTCAAACTAAAAGGACTTAGCCCTGTGCAATACAGAACTAAATCCTTCTCTTAAATTATTTGTCTAACTTTTTGGGGTCAGTACACAGAGCTGGTTTTTCATGTCTAATTGTCTGTTTCTACGAATCGTCCTAGGATGTGGACATTTTCGGATACAGAGACAAAGGCTGTCGGATCAACCTGTTTCATGATGTGTTTAAAATCATTAAACTCTGCTCGTGTGATAACTGTAATCAGGACTGCTTTTCTCTCGTGATTATAGGTTCCTTCTGCATCGTGGATCATGGTTGCTCCGCGGTGCAATTTTTTATGGATTTTTGCGATTACCTTGTCAGGATTATTGGTCACAATCATGGCCTGCATGCGTTTCTGCTTGGTAAAGACCGCGTCTGTCACACGGCTCGATACAAAAATGGTGATCATAGAGTAAAGGGCATATTTCCAACCAAAGGTCAGGCCTGCTATCAGCATAATCATCCCATTTACCAAGAAAGAAATACTACCAACATTCTTACCCGTTTTCTTTCGAATGGTCAGACTGACGATATCTGTACCTCCGCTAGAAATATTGTTACGGAGTGCAAAACCAATCCCCAAGCCCATGACAACACCCCCAAAAAGGGCATTGATGATGGGATCCTCTGTCAAGGTCACAACTGGCACAAGCTGGATAAAGAGAGAACTCATGGATACTGTGATAAAGGTAAAGACCGTAAACTTATGCCCAATCTGATACCAAGCCAAAATCATCAACGGAAAATTGATAGCATAAAAGGTTAGCGATATCGGAATGTAAAAACCAAACCAGTGATGACTCAAGGCAGAGATAATCTGTGCCAGACCTGTCGCACCACTCGAATACACATGTCCTGGTTGAAAAAAGAAATTGACTGCTACTGCTGACAAAAAGCCATAGACCAGAGAGGCCGATACTTTCTCATCATATTTTTCCCGAGAGATACTTTGTAAAACTCGTAAGATTTTTATCTGATAAGCAAAGCGGCGCAGATAATAGCGCCACCGCTTAATTTGTTTTGCTTGTTTCATCTTCTTCTACTTGTAAGCTGAGTTCCTCTAGTTGTTTGAGAGCGACTGTTGATGGAGCTTGTGTCATTGGGTCGGTTGCCTTGTTGTTCTTAGGGAAGGCAATGACTTCACGGATATTTTCTTCTCCTGCTAAGAGCATCACAAAACGGTCAAGTCCAATAGCCAAACCACCATGTGGTGGGAAACCATAGTCCATGGCTTCAAGAAGGAAGCCAAACTGGTCATTTGCTTCTTCAGCTGAGAAACCAAGAGCCTTGAACATGCGTTCTTGAAGGTCTTTTTGGTTGATACGAAGGCTACCACCACCAAGCTCATAACCGTTCAAGACGATATCGTAAGCAATGGCACGAACCTTAGCCAAATCACCTTCTAATTCGTGAGCTGTTTCTTCCTGTGGAAGGGTAAATGGGTGGTGGGCGCTCATGTAG
>OGJJ01002135.1_pt1 | contig 13440 bp, 11 predicted proteins | sample 1572081 | NCBI WGS metagenome assembly OGJJ01 (sample SAMEA2582122, study PRJEB24529) | metagenome | biome: Human gut stool | place: China | collected 2011
TCTGCATCTTTTAGGGGATCTGCTTTATGCAGATTCCCTTTTTTTAAATATGTCCTTTAGAACTTAAAAAGAAGGTAACGGATGATGAAAAAAACCATATCACAGTGTATGATCGTGAAAAATGAAGAAAAAAATATCCGCCGCGCCCTTTCCTGGGGGAAGGATATTATGTGTGAACAGATCGTAGTAGATACAGGCAGCAGTGACCGTACCGTGGAGATTGCCAGGGAAATGGGGGCAAAGATATTTTTTTTCCCATGGATCAATGATTTTGCTGCTGCCAAAAATTTTGCCATTGACCAGGCAAAAGGAGACTGGATCGCCTTTCTTGATGCAGATGAAAGCTTTACTCCGGAGGAAACAGCGAAGATTCCGGAGATATTGGAATATGTGGGAGAAGATGTAGACGGCCTTCTTACAGGGATCGCAAATCTGGATGAAAATAACAATATCACAAACGGCGGTACTATGATCCGATTCTTTGTAAACCGGCCGGAGCTGCGCTATGTAGGAAAAATACATGAACACCTGGTCAGAAAAGGAAGATCCGGACTGCATCTGACAGATGCTACACAGCAGCTGGCTTTCCTCCATACCGGTTACCAGGAACAGGAGAAGAAGGATAAGTCCAAATTTGAAAGGAATCTGAACATTATCCTGGAGATCCTGAAGCAGGAGCCTGAAAATTGTGATTATCTTGGATATCTGGGAGATACCTATTCTTCAGACGGAAAAAATGAAGAAGCAAGGGATGCATACAAAAAGGCGGTGGCAGCCATGCCGGAAAAACTGGGGGTATATGATCAGCGAAGTTCTTATACCTATACAAACCTGTTAAGGGTCTCCCAGTGCCTGAACGCACTGGAAGCCGAGGTGGAAGCTATTTACAAAGAAGCAGTGGAAAAGCTTCCGAAAGAGCCTGATTTTGACTGTGTTATGGGGGACTGGTACTGGAGAAAGGGGCAATATGAAAAAGCGGTACAGATGTATGAACTGGCTATAGCAAAGCTGGAAACCTATGGAACAGTGAACAGGGGGATCTTTACCACTTCCATGCTGATCCAGATGTATGAGTGTCTGGGAGAAGGCTGCAGAAGGCTGGGAGATTACCAGAAAGCGGTCCGCTATTGTGTGATCGTACTGAATACTGACCACAAAGATATGAATGCGCTGCTGACTCTGATCAACTGTTTTACAGAGAGCAATGTCAGCGCAGAAGAGGTAGTCCAGTTTTTAGGAAAGATTTATGATTATTCTGATATAAAAGACAAGGTGATCCTTCTGCGGGTGGCTATGGCGATGGGCAGAAAAGACCTGGAGCGGATGTTCAGGGGCATCCTCCTTCCTCAGGAGAGGGAAGAGTTTGATGCAGCCATGGAAACGGCCCAGAGCGGGGCACCGCTGTCATAGACTTTTTTCAACTCTTCCATGAGAAGAGGAAGCTCCCATTCGCAGGTGCTGTTATCAAAGCTGTTAGGATCTGCGATAGAAACATTTCCGTCAGGAAGGAGTTTTGTGATCAGGAGAAAGTGACCGTTTTGTGTCAGGCTTCCCTTACCCATAAGGGCGACCAGGATATGACCGGAAGAAAGAAGGGAAGCTGCATTCTGGGGAGAATGGTCTGTTACAGATTCTACCTGAAAGCCATAGGCAGTAAGGACAGATGGGATCAGACTGTGATAGGAGCCGCTCTGGGGGGCATAATAGCCATTGGCAGCAGACCAGTCTGCGATAGTTACCGGGGTAATGGCTTCTCCGTCATTTGTGAAGCTGGAGATGAGCATGGCTGCAGCAGTAGGACCACATCCATACTGGAGCATGGGATCTGAACCGCCGTAGAGATAACTGCTCCAGCGGGTATCTCCCTGATTATAGTAGTACATCGGTCCCATACTGGTATCCAGGATGGCAGCATCTAAAGAATTGCCATCTGATCCCGGTTTTGCCTCCATATCCAGGTTTTCTGCTTTACCAAGGATTACCGGAGAGGTCTTTGAGGTGATAGAAGATGTATCTGGGACTCCCTGTGTTCCGGAAGTATCCTTTGAAAGCTCTGTCCTTGGTTGTGCTTCCTGTTCTGTCTGGTTCTGTTTTTTAAAAAAGTCTTCCAGCTCCTGAAATTTACGGTGGCTGGCATTCTGTACAAAGTAAATGCCAGATCTGACCTCATCTACGACCTGGGAAGAAAAGCCCGGGCAGAAATAAAAGCTCAGGCTGGCAGTGATCACTGAAACCGTACCGGTGATAGACAGCTGTATCACCCTTTTCGCAAATCGGAACTGCTTCAATGTTTTATTCATATATTTCTTTTGGTTCTTTGAATTTACACCTTTCATTTTTTATCCATTCATTTCTAAATATATTAACGAAGGGATACACGGGCCAGCACAGTCTGTCCAATGGTACTTAAAGGGCACTGTTGGCATACAGCGCCGATCTTATGTGCCTCCATAGGCATGCCGTATACAACACAGCTGTTTTTGTCCTGACCAATCGTATAGGCGCCGTTTTTGCGCATGCGCAAAAGACCGGCAGCTCCATCTGCTCCCATTCCTGTGAGAAGAACGCCGATGGCGTGTTCCCGCACATGTAATGCAACTGAGTCAAAAAGCACATCCACGGAAGGTCTGTGTCCGTTTACCTTTTCTCCTTCCTGTACACTGACTGCATAGGAGTTTCCAAGAGGTACCACACGCATCTGCAGACCTCCGGGAGCTAAAAGCATGAGACCTTTGCGGATCCGGTCCCCGTTTTTCGCCTCCCGTACTTCCATTTTGCAGATCCTGTTTAAGCGCTCTGCATACATGGCTGTAAAACCGGCAGGCATGTGCTGGGTGATAACAACTCCGGGAGTATCTGCAGGAAAATTCTTTACTACCTCGAGAATGGCTTCTGTACCGCCTGTAGATGCTCCGATAGCGATCACTGTTTCAGGGGAAGCACCCAGAGGAATCTTTGGTTTCTGCAGGAAAGTATTTCTGGCAGGAGGTAAAGAAGAAACCTTGCGGATACCGCCTGCCTGAGGGTCTGCAGGAGCAGAAGGAAGGTGTACGTGGGAAGCAGCCGCTACCACAAGTTTGGAGCGGAGTGTAGAAAGAAAGATCTCTTTAGACAGTCCATTGGCTTCATCCGGTTTCCGTACAAAATCCACAGCTCCGGCTTCCAGGGCATCAAAAACCCTCAGGTTCAGGGAAGATACCAGAATCACCGGGATAGGGTGGACAGGAAGCAGCTGCTTTAAAAAATCAATGCCTGACATTCCCGGCATTTCAATATCCAGGGTAAGCATATCCGGCTGCAGCTTGGGGATCTTTTCCTGGGCATCAAAGGCATTTATAGCATATCCTACAACCTGGAAGCGGTCATCCGCAGAGAGAGAACGGATCAGCCAGGTGCGGAACAAGGGTGAATCATCCACCACCATTAATTTTAATTTATGATCCATGATCATAATGCCTCCTTAATAAGATAACTGTAATAACGTATGAGATAACCTACGGGATCAGATCTTTCGGTAAATAGCCGGTTCAATATAGGAAAACGGGCAGCTTTCCTTATCCAGGCTTTCAGAATGTCCGATAAATAAGTAGCCTCCCGGAGCGGTAGCATCATAAAAGCGCCTTACTAGTGCCGCCTTCGTAGGACGATCAAAATAGATCATCACGTTTCTGCAGAAGATCAGGTCAAACTTTTTGCGGAAATGGATGGGATCCATCAAGTTAAAGGAACGAAAAATCACATTTTTTCTTAAAGCATCTGAAACAGTATAGGTTTTATATCCTATGGGAACAAAATAGCGTTCCTGCCAGGAAGGCGGAAGCTCTTTTAAGCTTTCAAGGGAATATCTGGGATCCATGGCAGAATCCAGAACACGCTGGGAAATGTCCGTAGCAAGGATACGTGTATCCCAGCTTCCGGGAATAGCGGAAAAATATTCTTTCAGATACATAGAAATGTTATAAGGTTCTTCACCGGAGGAGCAGCCGGCACTCCAGATCGCAATAGAACGGTCCCGGGAATGCTTGTTTGCAAGCTCAGGAAGAATCTGCTTCTGGAGAAAGTCAAAATGTTCTTTTTCCCGCATAAAATAGGTATAGTTGGTAGTCAGCTTGTTTAACATAACAGAAACCATCTCAGGATCTTTACCTGAGATGATCTCATCTATGTATTCTGTAAAACTATGAAACCCTTTCTGCTGCAGCATATTAGTAAGACGGCTGGTGATCAGCTGTTTTTTGTGGCTCAGATTGATGCCATAGTGCTGTTGGATATAAGTGTAAAGACGGTTAAAATCCCCGTCACTTAATGTAAGCATTGTATGACCTCCTTAGGAATCGGATGTACTCTCGGAGTCTTTCCTGCACCTGCCTTTGCGGCTGACAAAAAATCTTCTCGCAAAATCAAGTACAAAAAGATTCCGGGAGTACATTAAGAGCTGACCAGGGACTTGCAGTCAAAAGACATAAGCACAGTCCCATTTTCAAGTGTGATCATACCATCTAACAGCTTCTGTCTGCGTTTGATAGGGATCGGACGTACATCCTGAAGATCAATATCGATCACCTGCTGCACAGAATCCACAACGATGCATACAGGAAGATCGTCTACATTTAAAACGATAAAGCAGGTCTTACTGTTATATTCCAAAGCAGGCTTGCCCATATAGAGCCGTATATCTACTACCGGAAGGATCTGACCACGCAGATTGATGATTCCTTTAATATAATCAGGTACCAGTGGAAGATGAGTGATCGCACAGTCATTGATGATCTCCGTTACGTTATTGATACTTAAAAACAGAGTCATATCTCCCGACTCAAAGGTAAGACAGCGTTCAACGGACTGGTTTTCAGCCGGTACGTCTGTCCGGATATTTGTTTCTGTTACTTCAGCCATTTTAAAACCTCCTGTTTACGCATTCTCTACAGCTATGGAATATAAGCTGAGGATATCCAGAATGATGCTGATATTGCCATCACCCATAATGGTACAGCCGGTGATGCCGTGGTCTTTCAGGTTAAATTCACTGAGAAAAGCAGGAAGCGGCTTTACTACCACCTGCTGCTCGCCGATCAGATCATCTACAAACAGGCAGTAAGAACGGTCATTTGCTTCCACCCATAAAAGGATACCGTCTTCCATCTGGGTAACCTCAGTTGGAAGGTGATAGAAGGAATGGAGACGGACGATAGGATAAAAATGGTCAACACGTTCTACCATTTCATTGCCATATTCATCTTTGATCACCTGATCCGCTTTCACCTTAAAGGACTGACGGATATTGGCGATAGGTATAGTAAAAATAGAATCACCTACCGTTACTTTCATTCCATCTACAATAGCCAGAGTCAGCGGGATCTTCATGGAAATCGTAGTTCCTTCACCGTAGGTACTGGATACAGAAACGATACCGCCTAAGGATTCTACATTTTTCTTTACAACATCCATTCCAACACCACGACCGGAATATTCAGTTACCTCTGTATTGGTGGAAAATCCGGGAAGCATGATCAGCCCCAGGATCTCCTTCTGGCTGTATTCAGAATCAGGCTTGGTCAGCATGTTCTTTGACCGGGCTTTTTCAAGAATCTTCTGGGGATCCATGCCATATCCGTCATCTTTAACGGAGATAACAACCTCACTGCTGGTATGGGAAGCGGAAAGAACGATCTCGCCCTGGGGATCCTTACCGGCAGCAATACGTTCCTGGGCTGTTTCTTCAATCCCATGATCCATGCTGTTACGCACGATATGCATGATAGGATCCTGTATATTGTCTACGATCGTCTTATCTACCTCTGTATCTTCACCTACAATGGTCAGACGGACGTCTTTTCCCAGGCTTTGCTTCATATCACGCACAATACGGTTCATTTTCTGGAATACGCCGGAAATCGGGACCATGCGTAAAGACATGGCAATATCCTGCAGATCATTGGTGAGTTTACGCAGCTGACGTGCAGATTTCATAAAATTATCCCTGTTGTCCCTTGGCAGCAGGTTTAATTCAGGGGAAGATGTGACCATGGATTCTGTGATAACGATCTCACCAACAATATCCATCAGGCTGTCCAGCTTCATCAGGTTGACACTGATCAGATTCTGCTTGACCGGGGTATGAGTAAGCTGCGGAGCCACTTTTTTTGCAGCTGTATCCGGGGATGAAGCTGTTGATGCAGGTGATTTGGAAGGGGAAACTTTTTTTGTTTCGACTGTCGGAGCCGGAGCTGCTTTTGGGTCATCTACAAGCTCGTAAGAACGGATATGGTTCTGTGTCTTTAAGATCCCTTCAGCTTTGGAAGCATCTTCCCTGGAGTTAAAGGCAAGGAAAAATCCATTTTCTGCGATCGTCTGGGAAGTATCCTGATCTGTTTCCATATCACTGGGGTAAAAACGGAAGTTTACATCACATTCCTTTACTGCGTTTACGATCATGTAAGCACGCAGATTCTCCATTCCCACGCCTTCTTCCAGAAAAACATGGAAAAAGCAGGCTGCATCCTTATCATCAGGGAGAGAAGCAGGAGCTGCAGGTGCAGAAGCTGCTGCACCAGAAGCTGCAGGTGCAGCCTGTGAAGCTTCCGGCTGTGCAGGTGCAGCGCCGCTGATCTTCTTCAAAAAAGAATTGATCTCATTGGAGAACGCATCAATATCAGTAGAAAGAGGTACGCCCTGTTCTACCTTCTCAATCTCGCTCCTTAAGTAATCTTCTGAACGGAACATCAGGTTGAAAAGCTCTTTCTTATGCTCAGGATCCAGAGTTTCTATCCCTTTATCACGGATATAAAAAAATACATCTTCAATATGATGGGCGATCGTGGAGATCGAATTAAATTCCATCATTGCAGAAGAGCCTTTGATCGTATGCATGATACGGAAGATCTCATTTACGTCATCGGTGGAAAAATCACCGTTTTTCTCATCAGCAACCAGCATTTCGTCTAACTGGTCTAAAAGATTGTTTTCTTCATAAAGGTATGTATCCAGAATACTGCTGTCCATACCACTGCTCATATTGTACACCGCCTTTTTTCATAATAATCAGAATAGTATTTCTTTAAACCTTATCGGCGGTGGTTGAAAATGGATAAGGGAAATTCAAAAAAGAAACAGTGAATTGATAAAACAGTTATAAAAAAAAAGAAAACGCCGATAAAATTTTATGAAATGGGATATCTGATCATTTTTGGAGGAAACCGTAAAAATGTCCATCAAAAGAAGAGAAAAAAGAAGACTTTTACAGACAGCAGCCCTTTTAATGCGGGCAAATGAAAGAGTGTACATGGGATTTGGCCAGAATACAGAAGAAGTGATGATCGATGCGCTTTCGCAATCTCAGGAAACAGCCCTTTGGTTGGGAACAGAGCTGGAAAATGTGGGAAAAGCAGATCTGGTCCCCCTTCTGGAAGTATATTGTGAAGATCTTTATGAGATGAGCCAGAACCTTCACAGTAAAAAACAGATGGCGAAGCTGTACAAAAAAATAAAGAAAGAATTGAAACTCTTATATGACCATATAGAGAACGAGATTGAAACAGACCGTCTCTGTTTTGTCTTTCTTCCATATAAAGTGTCTATGTGGGATTCTATGGAAACCGTCTGGAAAGCGGCAGATAAGGATCCGGATTGTGATGCTTATGTTGTACCGATCCCCTATTTTGATAAAGACCAGGAAGGAAATCTTGCAGTAGAACACTACGAGGGAGATCAGTATCCACCAGATGTTCCTGTCACAGATTACCGCACATTCCGCCTGGAAGATAAAAAACCGGATGCGGTGTTTATCCACAATCCCTATGACCAGAACAATAGATTGACTAGCGTCCACCCGGATTTTTATAGCAGCAGGCTGAAAAAGTATGCAGACCAGCTGATCTATCTGCCTTATTATATTACAGCAAGTACTGGAAACGTAGAATCTGCGAAACGCCAGGCGAGAAGCACCGGGTTTGTCATTGAGCCGGGAACTATTAATGCAGACTGCTTTGTTACAGCAACAGAGCAGGAAAGAGAACTGTTTATCAATATTTTGTGTTCCGGACTCAAAGGAGTTCCAACAGAGCAATGGGAAGAGAAGGTACAAAACTTTGGATCACCAAAGATTGAACGTGTTCGTGATACGAAAAGACAAGATGGATCTCTTCCGGAAAAATGGCAGGAATGTCTTTACAGTCCTGACGGATCCAGGAAAAAGACAGTATTTTACGGTCTTTCCATTGAGGCACTTTTAAACCAGCCGGATATGATGAAAAAAATAGAAGAAGTCTTACTTTATTTTAAAACAAGAAAAGACCTTGCTTTGTGGCTGCGTCCTCACCCACTGTATGAACAGACACTGAAGGTGATGCGGCCCCAGCTTTTACAGAAATATAGAGAACTTCTGGCTTCTTATGAAGAAGAAGGCTGGGGAATCCTGGACAGCGGATACGATCTTGATCTTGCCATTGCTTCCTGCGACTGCTATTACGGGGATTACAGCTCTGTAGCCCAGTTGTTCTGGGAAACAGGAAAACCGGTTTTATATCAGGATTCCCTGGTAAGAGAAAAGGAATGTAAGATACCATGCTGGCCGGGAGCTTTTTGGGAAGATGAAAAAGAAGTGTGGTTTGTTCACGGAAAAGTAAACCTGCTGTTTCATTATGATAAACAAATGGACAGACTTTCCTGCATAGGAAAGATTCCGGGAGAATTGGCATTTAAGGGAGACCTGTTCCGTTCTGTTGTACGGGTAGAAGACAGACTGTATCTTGTCCCATATTTTGCCAGAAACCTGGCCATTTACCATATAGATAAGGATCAGTTTGAGTCCGTACAGATCCGTGATGCAGAGCATTTTATAGAACAGCCGTTATTCCTGAAAGGCTTTCAGAGAGGTAATGTACTATATTGTATGCCTGCATGGTACAACAGCATCCTTTGCATCGATCTTACTTCCGGGCATGTGACCTATACAATGGTGGACAAGAATAAAGTACGTGGTATTCCGGGGGTATTTGGCGGGGCTGTTTCTATAGGCAGAAACATTTTATGTCCGCAGACTTATAAAAAACGATGGCTGATCCTGAACACGGATACAGGAAAAGTATCCTGGTGCAGTTTTGCAGATCCGGAAAGGGAAATCACTTCGGTTACAGTTTGTGGTGATACTCTGGTATTTTTCGATGCCAGAACAGGATGCATCCTGAAAGAAACCAGAGAAGAGGGAAAAATAGAAGAGCTTTTATATATTGACAGCAACGAAATACAGCTATATGCAGTATCCGAAAATGAAGTGATCGCAGATGATCTGGGATCAGGAATCTATTTAAAGTTTTGTCTGGATGGAACAGTGGTTTGGAGAAAGGAACGGAAAGAAGAAAAGACCGTATTAGGCAGCAGATTTAGGAAAGTTACAGAAGGAGAAAAAAACTGTGATATCCGTTTTACAGAGCAGGAATATCAGGAATGGAATTCTCCGTCAGCAGCAATTTATAAGGATATCCTTCCCATAGATCTGTATTATGTAGAGGAGGAAAATGAAGTCCTTACGCTGGACAAATGGCTTTCTCTCTGTGACCGGATCCAGATGCCAGTACCAGATGATAGACACAGCGGAGAAATGATCAAGGACTATGTAAAAAGCAAGCTTGCAAATGGATGAAAAGAGAAAAATTATGCAAAGTTATTTTGAAAGTGCATTGCCTTATCTTAAGGTTTTTTATCAGCCGATCTACAATTTAAATGAAAAGAAACTGAATGTTGCAGAAGCACTTTTACGATATGATGATGGCCACCATCAGAATATTGAACAGGTGATCCGCAAAGCAGAGGAAATGGGCTATGTCAGCTGTTTTGATCTGTGGGTTTTAAATAAAGTGTTAGAACAGCTGCCAGAGCTGAAAAAAAGAAACATTGAAAGAATAAATGTAAATCTGTCCCCGGTCACATGCTCCAGCGTGGAATCAGAAAAGAAAATCTTTGCCATGCTAGATCAATGTACATCAGATATATCTGTTATATGTTTTGAAATCACAGAAAGTAATCAAATACAGAATATGCAGCAAGTCATTGAGCTGGCAGAAAAACTGATGAAAAGAGGATGCCACATAGCTATTGATGATTTTGGAAAAGAAGAGTCAAATCTCCTGCGGCTTATGCAGATGCCGTTTTCTGTGTTGAAAATAGACAAGGCAGTTACATGGACTATAGATACAACAAGTTTTTCAAAAGACCTTATTTCGGAGATCATATATTTTTTGCACAAATATGGGATCCAGATCACGGCTGAGGGGATAGAAAACCAGCTCCAGGCGAAAGAACTTTCGGATATGGGCTGTGATTTCCTTCAGGGTTATCTGATCTCGAAGCCAGTATCGTTTGAAGATTTTTGTGCATTTATAGATGCTCATAATAAAAAAGAGTCTGCAGGATGGAAAGAAACACTGGAAGAAACAGGAAAAAAGAACCATAGAAAAGAAAAATGAAAAACCAAATATCCCTTATGATTTTTCGCTACTTGCCGAATAATAAAAGTAGGGATTAAATTCCACAATATTCCACGAAAGAAATAACAAAGAGAGGGAAGGAACATGAAGAACCGTAATATGAAGCAAAAAATCATGATTGCTTTTGGAGCAGTAGTCATCTGTTTTTTTGTAACAGTTGGCGCGCTGTTTTATGGAATGATCAACATCAGCACACAGTATAACCAGTTCTATAAAAATAACCACGAAGCGATCGTACGTGTAGACAAGGTAAAAATCTATATGCTGGCAACAATCCAGAATCTGACGCAGGCTATGATTGATGATGACCCCACCGCCACAAAAACATATCTTTCAAACGTTGATTCGTATAGAGACGGCCTTGCGGAGAACGCAGGCTGGTTCATGGAGCGTTATAATGGAGATATGACACTGGTAAACCAGTTTCATACACAGCTTCAGGTAACTTCTGAGGTCACAAACAAGATCTTAGAGTATCTGTCCACTGGTTCTGACCGTGCGAAAGAGCAGGCAAGGCTCACGTTTATCAATGAGTTTGACCCGGAAGTGTCCAAGCTGGAAGGAATTCTGGATCAGTTTAGCGATCAGGTGACAGACCTTGTTGGTAATGATTACAATTCTTCCATGAAGACCAGAACCATCCTGTTTATTGTAGGGATCATAATTGTTATCGTTGCACTGATCCTTACCATTATTATGGCAACGATCCTGATACGTTCCGTAGTAGAGCCGGTAAAACAGTTGCAGGAAGCTATGGAAAAAATGAGACGCGGTAATATGGATATTGATATCGAGTACAAGGCAGAAGATGAGCTTGGAAAGCTTTCCGATGATTTGCGGTCTGTAGCAGCGTTCCTGAACGCGGTAGTGGCAGATGAGACAAATATCCTTACAGAGATGAGCCGCGGAAACTTTAATGTTTATTCTTCTATGTCAAAGGATTATGTAGGAAGCTTTGTTGCGATCTATAACTCTATGGTTCTTCTGAGAGATAATTTAAGCAGTACGCTTTCGAGTGTTACCCAGTCAGCTGATCAGGTGGCAGCAGGCTCCGATCAGGTATCCTCCGGAGCACAGGCATTATCCCAGGGTGCTACCGAGCAGGCTTCTTCCGTGGAAGAACTGGCAGCTACCATTAATGAGATTTCCAATAATGTTGAAAAAAATGCTGAAAATGCAAAGGCAGCCAGCGACATGGCTGATAATGTAAGAGAACAGGCAGGAGAAAGCAGACAGCGTATGCAGGAGATGCTTTCTGCCATGACGGACATCAGCAACAGCTCCAGTGAGATTGGAAAGATCATCAAGACGATTGAGGATATTGCATTCCAGACTAATATTCTTGCTTTGAACGCAGCCGTAGAAGCAGCCCGTGCAGGAGCAGCAGGAAAAGGATTTGCAGTAGTAGCAGACGAGGTTCGTAATCTTGCAGGAAAATCAGCAGAAGCTTCAAAGAATACTTCTGCTCTCATTGAAGGTTCTCTTCACGCAGTTGACCGTGGTACAAAGATTGCAAATGACACGGCTAAGGCATTGCAGCAGCTGACCGAAGGCGTTCAGGGAGTAGCACAGACCATTGAGGAGATCTCTTCTGCCAGCGAGTCACAGGCAGTTTCTGTAAAGCAAGTAAATGAGGGCATCAGCCAGATCTCCAGCGTTGTACAGAGCAATTCTGCAACTGCAGAAGAAAGCGCTGCAGCCAGTGAGGAACTTTCCAGCCAGGCACAGATCTTAAAGGATTTGGTAGAGAAATTCACATTGAAGGATGGTTCTGCGGATCCAGCACCACAGCCGGCCAGGAAAAGTGTGGATGTATCTGAACCGTCATCTATGATTTCTTACGGAGATAATGACAAATACTAAGGCTTTGGTTTAAAAAGAATAGATAGTGTGTATGAGCCCACAGCAGATTTTATTTTCTGTTGTGGGCTTGATTAAAGTTGGAAAGGAAACTGAAAAATGGCAGAGCCAAGAAAATTATCACCGAAAGAATTCAGGACGATGCAGCTGTTAGAGCTGGATATAAAAGAAAAAATGCAAAATAATAAATGAATCTGTGAGAACACAGCCAATACGGAAACGGGAAATAGTCATACTATTCTGATATCGCCAATTGGATTTTAAAACGAACTGAAATAAAAAGTAACCTGTCAAAAAAGATTCATGCATTGTTTGTGCCGAAGGCAGGAGCGATACAAGGAGGACATGTCGCGACGGCATGTTTAAATTAATGAAAATAGCAGTTTTATCAGATATACATGGTAATATGGAAGCTTTTCGCGAAGTTGTAAAATATCTGGAAAAAGAACAGATAAAAAAAGAAACAGCTCAAATAATTACAAAAGTTTTTTCAATATGTAATGGAGATTTAAGTAAAGGCATCATAAAAGCCTTTGAAGATGGGATAATTAATGGATCTTCCATGGGAAATAATCGGTAATATTCGTGGAAATCATGAGGAAGCAATCATAGAACAAAAATATGACATGTTTTCTTCTGAAAGAGGGAAAAGATGTGCAGAGAATACGCGAAAATTGCTGAATGCACAAAGTTGGCATTATTTGAATACCATAATGGATTCAACAGCATTAACAGAGGTAGTTATAGAAGGAAAAAAATGCTTAGCAGTTCATGGAAGCCTTAAAGATCATTTGTGGACAGCTATCAGACCTGGGCAGGATTTAAGAGAATATAAAAAATATGACTATGTTTTTTCTGGACATTCCCATTTACCGCATATATTTGGTGAATATTATTATGTAGATAATATAGAATACAGAAATAAGAAACGTACAATGTTTATTAATCCAGGGTCTGTCGGACAGCCAAGGAATCATAATCCCAGAGCACAATTTGTACTATGGGATACAGAAACAGATGAATTTAAGATGTGTGCAGTTGATTATGATATAGAAAGAGAGCAGAAAGCATTTTCTGATAAAATAGATTCTTTTTA
>OGJJ01002142.1_pt1 | contig 13402 bp, 9 predicted proteins | sample 1572081 | NCBI WGS metagenome assembly OGJJ01 (sample SAMEA2582122, study PRJEB24529) | metagenome | biome: Human gut stool | place: China | collected 2011
TCTAAAAATAAAAATAAAAAACCTATACGCATCTCAAAATAAAAATGCATATAGGTTCATCATAGTTTTATTGAATTTTCTTTCCGCTTTCATATTAGCAAATTCATAATTTTCTGTCAAGACCCCTTGCAGATGAAAAAATAACTTGAATTCAAATTGAACGGAAGATTGATATTGATTTGTGTTAAAAGTTGATTTTAGGGAAGGAAGTGTGTATAATAATTAATGAAAATAAGTTAGGAAGGAGTGTTGTTATGAACTATACTTTGATGCACAAGAACATAAAAGTGGCTGATTTATCATTAGACGAAGAAATCGGTTCAATCGTTAAAATAGGCGAAATATATAACTTTGCTCATCTTCCTATCGGTACAACTAAAGACGGCTTATCTTCCGACAGAGCATTACTCAATAAATGGTGGAACGATCGCTCAATTCCTGCAAGCAGGGCTGGTGTAAGAGATGCACTTGAAATTTTGCGTGTAAGCACTCCGAAACTGCTTTTGGCAAAATGCTACGGATTAAGCTTATCGGACCAGTATTGGGTTAAGCCTATTAATTCTGATTTGGAATGGGAATTGGTAAATTTCTTTGATAATGATTTTTCAGAAGATGTCGGTGATATTCTGTTTGGAAAGGCAAAGAATTCTGAAAATATCAGTTTGAATTCACCTGACAACACATCTGACGGTTGCTTAAAGAAAAGATGGAAAATAATTAATAAAAAGCGTTGTCTTCTTAAAGCAGGCAGTTTGCCTTATGAACAACAGCCGTTTAATGAGGCTATTGCATCATTGATTATGGATAAGTTGAATGTTGACCATGTCAATTATTCTGTCATTATTGATGACGAAAAACCATACAGCGTTTGCGAAGATTTTGTTTCAAGAGATACAGAACTTGTTACGGCTTGGAAGATTTTGCAAAGGTATCCTAAACCTAATCACTTGTCTGTTTATCAGCATTATATTGACTGTTGCAAATCTTTGGGCATTGATGACATCGTTGATAAAATCAATCAAATGATTGTAGTTGATTTTATTATAGCCAACGAGGACAGACACCTCAATAATTTCGGTCTTGTCAGAAATGCAAACACGCTTGAATGGATTGATGTTGCACCGATTTTTGACAGTGGCTCATCGCTCGGTTATGATAAAGTTACACCGAATATGGATAAACAATCATTGATAGTTTGCAAGCCGTTCAAAAAGACTCATTTTGAGCAGTTAAAATTAGTCACCTCTTTTGATTGGATAGACTTTGACGCTTTGAAAAATATCAACAATGAAATACTCGGCATATTGAATGATGCTGATGAAAATTTAATTGATGATGCAAGAAAACAAAAAAGCATATCTTCAATCAACCAAAGAATAGAATATATCCATAATCTTGCTATGGAAAAAACTTGGCAAGCCAATGACGACATCAACGAAGATGTTGAAAACGATATTGCCGAGGATTATTCATCATTTGATATGTCAATGTAAAAATCCAAATAATAAATGTGAAAGACTAGATTAGGCTGACTATGAAAACTAAATAGATAATGTAATAGCCTCTTTTAGGCCTTGCCTTTTCTTTTTCCCACTTAGCAATTTCTTTTTGCTTACGTAGTGCCTTTTTCTCAAGCTGTTGATGAGTTAACTGCTTTTGCTTCATAAATAATCCCCAGTTATTGACTGAATTTTTAAGTATCAATCTGATTTTATAATAGACAAATGAAAAATTCATGTCAAGCATTTTATTCAAATTATTCGCAATTTCGGAATAATACAACAATCCGAATTGCTATATTATATAGGCTGCAAAATTGACAAAGAATTAACAGAATTTTCATTGACACACATTATTCCTTACAATATAATAAAAGCAAATATATCGCTTATAAAGGAAGTGACTTAATGACGAAAAAAATAACAGCAATATTGTTGGCATTGTGCATGGCAATCTCAATTTTGCCGATGAGCGTTCAGGCGGCATCAAAGCCGGATATCAAAGTGGGCGATTATGTAAAAATGGGCACGTATAACAATGCCTCAATTCTTTGGCGATGTGTAAGCATTGACAATAACGGACCGCTTATGCTTGCAGACAAAATTGTTGACACCCTTGCATATGATGCCAAAACAAATGACAACAGCAATTCAAAATCACACAGCAGAAGCTATAAGCGTGATGATTACGGTTCTAACTATTGGAAAGATAGCAATATGCGTTCTTGGTTAAATTCGACCGCAGCTGAAGGCAAAGTCGATTGGCTTTGCGGCAACCCTCCGAAAGACGGATATGTAAGCGGTGTGGGAGCGTACAACGAAAAAGCGGGTTTTCTCAACGCTTTTTCAAAATCTGAAATTGCGGCAATGAAAACCGTTACCCAGCGTTCTCTCGTTTCTCATCCCGAATACAACAAGGGCATAGTTGATGGAGACGCAAATTCGGATTTGTTATACTACACCGATATTTCGGAAGCGGTGGCAAACTACGACAGTTCATATTTTGAAACTACAACCGAAAAGGTTTTTCTTCTTGATGTAAAGCAGGCTAATGCCGTGTGGAAAAATCTCAAAGGTTATTATGTTGCGTATAATAATGACGGTATGGCTTGGCCTTATTGGCTTCGCACTCCTGTTACCGATTGCAATCACGATATGCGTTATATCAGTTCATCGGGTCAGGTCGGTCGTTATGCTCCGTGGTATTCCGATTTGGGTGTAAGACCTGCATTTTATCTTGATTCCGAATATTTTGTTGCAACTTCTGGCAGCGGCTCACAAAGCAACCCTTATGTCGGCTCTGCTCCAAACAAACAAGAGGATGATTATACAATTTCGGAACCTGCCGAGGACGCAAATCCCGATTGGAATGTCAGCACCGAGCAAAGCATTCAGCTCACCCTCGGCCCGTGGTATTCAAATGACGGAAAATATTCTAATCCTACCATCCCTGTTTATACCATCCAAAAAACACGCAGCGACACGGAAAATATGGTTGTTGTCGTTTGCGGCGAGGGATACACAAAAAGTCAGCAGGGCAAATTCATCAATGATGTCAAACGACTTTGGCAGGACGCTATGAAATATGAACCGTATCGCAGTTATGCCGACAGATTCAATGTTTACGCTCTTTGCACAGCTTCCGAATCGACTTTTGACAATGGTGGAAGCACCTTCTTTGATGTTATAGTCGACAAATATAATTCGCCTGTTATTTCTAATAATCTCCACGGAAGTCAGTGGAAAAATCATATTTTTGAGAGATGTATCGGTCCTGAATTTATCGAGAAAATTCACGATGCTCACATCAAAAAAACAACCGACCCAAACACAATGCCGTCCGGTTCGGAATATGAGCCTTATTATTATGTTCACGATTATATTGCTCAGTTTGCTATGGTTGTAAACACAAAATCAGATTTCGGAGGTGCATATAACAACCGTGAATATGGCTTCCATTATTTCATTTCGCCATCAGACAGCTATCGTGCGTCAAAAACTTTTGCACACGAGTTTGGACACGGTTTGCTCGGTCTCGGTGATGAATACAGTAACGGATATTTGCTTGACGATAAGGAACTTAAATCACTCAATCTTTCCTCGGTTGAAGACCCGGAAAAGATAAAATGGCGACAGCTTTTGGGTTTTAGAAACACATATACCTGCCGCAATGCTTACGGCTCAAAAATGCTTGTTTCAAGTTATGAGTGCATAATGAGAGACACAAACTATCAATTCTGTGAGGTTTGCCGTTTGCAGGGCTTCAAGCGAATGTCTCAGCTTGTTAAGGATGTAGACCTTTATGTTGCAACTCCCGAGGTTAAGGAATATACGGGTGCTTATTCAAATCCCTCCGATTTTACGGACCTTGAAATAAGTTCGTACTATAATTATACATACAATCGCAATGACCGACTTTTGAGCGGCAACAGCAAAAGCAGATTTAATACCGATATGAACGGCAAAAAAATTGAACTTCGAACCGTTATTCAAAATATTTCGGATAAGAAAGCTCGTCAGATTAAATTCAAAATGTGGATTAAGCATTCCGACGGAAGCATTGCAACCGATTCATCGGGAAATCCGCTTCAAACAGTACAAACCTTTGATGTCCCTGTTTGGAATGACAAGGCAAACTTCTGGCCGCTCGGTGCTTTGGATCACATTAAAAGCGATTTTAATTCAGGCTTAAAGAGTTGCTCTCTTATCTATCAAATTCCGTCTGATGCACAGCTTAAGAGCGGCGATGCCGTGGCATTTCAGGTGCTCGATGAAAACGGAAATGTGCTTGCAGACGACAATACGGAAACACAGCGCTACACAACCGTTTCAATTCAGTATAAATTTGAGGACGGCTCTGAAATTCCAAACACTGCCGGCGGAACATTTACCGTGCCATACGGCACAAAGCTTGATTTAACACCGGCAAAAACACTTTATGATTATGAATTTATAAAGGTTGACGGCTTGAATAAGCCTATTGTTTCGGACGGCACGGTTGTTACATATTATTACAAAAATAAAAACGAAGAACACACTCACACTTGGTCCGATTGGAAATACAATAATGATGCTGTTTATAATTCATCAAGTGATTATAAAGACGGCACGCAGACTCGTACTTGCTCCGCTTGCGGTGAAAGCGAAACAAAAGAGGCACCCAATACGGCTCTTCTTCGCCGCAGAGGTAATGCATTGTCGCTTGAAAGCAGTATCACCCTTGCAACATACATTACCAAAGATGTAGTCGATTATTATGACGAAGTGTATGCCGAGTTTACCCGAAACGGTAAAACCGAAAAAGTGTATCCGTCGGATAAAACATTAACTTCAAATTCAATCGTTTATTGCATATTTGATTATACGGGTATTTCACCGCAGGCCTTAGGTGATGATGTAAGTATTACATTCTATGGTGTCAAAGACGGTGTAACATATAACGGTAATGCTTATAAATACAGTGCAACCGACTATATTAAGTCAACGCTGAAGAAGCCTACATCTTCTACAAAGCTTAAAACTTTACTGGTGGATTTGGTCTATTACGGCGAGGCTTGTCAGGTATATCAAAACTATAAAACCGATAATTTACTTACCGATATACTTACCGATGAGCAAAAAGCACTTCGCAGCACGGCTGATTTGAATTTAACGAATATCAAGAATGCAAGCTACGAAACCTGCGAAAACAGGCTTGTAAAGTTTGGTACGGCATTAAGGCTGAATAATTCGGTTGAAATTGCAATACCGCTGAATATGACCAATGTTACTCTTGATGACCTTTCATTCAAAGTAAAAATAGGTTCAAGAACATTGACATATACCTATGCCGAAAATCCAGATAATTTTGAAAAAGGCAAAGACGGTTATTGGTATTTCTATTTTGACGGTGTTTATGCAAATCAAATGAGTGATGAAGTATTTATCACTGCATACAAAGGCGATGATCAAGTCAGCTATACACTTAAGTACAGTGTGGAATCCTATGCCGCAACTGTTACTGATGCAAAGTTAAAAGCAGTTACAGACGCAATGATGCGTTACGGCAATTCCGCAAAAGCCTATGCAGGCAAATAATCGGCATATCCATTTATGTGATAGGTATGAAATAATTAAGGAGGTTTTATGATGAAGGAAAAGTACATCAAACCTGATTCAGACATTCAAAAGTTTGCTGCTGTTGATGTAATTACGACATCCGGTGGCGGCGATGAACCGATTGTCACTCCACCTGATTGGAATGACTAAAGAGTAAAGGAGTCAAGATTTTATGTCTTGACTCCTTTTGACTTGCTTTAGTGTTACTGGCGTTGTATTATAAGATTATAATAGATTTATTTGATGATAATTAGATTTGAAAGGAATATATATGGATAATTTAGAAAATTTGATGACATTGAAAAATGATATGAAAAAGAAAGATTGGACAATTTGTGATTTTATTTTCGAATTCAATGGCGTAGAGTATATTGTTCTCGTAAATAGATTTGTTGGTAATACTATTAGAGAAAACAAGTATGCTGTTGTTAAATTAAATTTTATGAAGTGTGAAAATTTAAAAGACGAGTTGCCTGTAGAGGCGAGTATAAAACAATTATTTATTGATGCAAAAACGTTACGCGAATATTTTGGTATAAAATATAGTGAAAATCTAGGAAATATTCTCAACCAGTTTACTTATAGATTAGGTCAATCTGTTCCTAAAACAATGCCTGATATGAAAACTTTGACAGATTTTGAAAAGGGGGCAATAGTTAGATCTCTCAGCATCAGTGATTCTGAAGATCCGAATAAAATTTATTGTATTGGCGTTAGGAGAAATCCGGAAGGTAAGTTTAGGTCTGAATTTAATTCGGATAAAACAAAGGTTCTTCGAAAAACTTTATACGACAAATTCGCTGATGACCATAGCATTAGTTTCTGTTATTCAGCTGACCAAACTAAAGAGAAACGAGATGAAATTATTTATAAGCTTTTTGCTAATGAATAATTTAAATATGTTTGTCAAAATGAAACACAAATCGACTTTTTATAATGTAAGCTAAAACATCTATATAATCCTGTTTTATGTACATTCTAAATCAAATATTCTTAATTCACTTGAAATAAATATATTTGTATGTTTATATACACTTGAGGTGATATAAAAATGACAGGAATCATATATGCACGATACTCAAGTGATAATCAGCGTGAAGAAAGTATTGATGGGCAAATTCGTGAATGCAAGGAGTTTGCCGAGAAAAATGATATTCGTATAATTGATACATATATTGACAGAGCATTATCAGCAAAAACGGACAATCGTCCGTCGTTTCAGCAGATGATTAAGGATAGTTCCAAAGGTCTGTTTGATGTTATCATCGTTTGGAAACTTGACCGCTTTGCCCGTAATCGTTATGACTCGGCACATTATAAAAACATTTTGAAAAAGAACGGAGTTAAGGTTATTTCTGCAACCGAAGCGATTTCAAGCGGTGCAGAAGGTATTTTGCTTGAGTCTATGCTTGAAGGCTATGCCGAGTATTATTCTGCCGAGCTTGCAGAAAAAATCAACCGCGGCTTAACCGAAAATGCTTTGAAGTGCAAATATAACGGTGGTTCTGTCGCTTTTGGTTATATGATTGATGATGAACAACATTTTCAAATCAATCCGACTCTTGCTCCTGTTGTTTTGAATATTTTTAATGATTATCTTTCCGGTAAAACGCAGAAAGAAATCCGTGATGAACTGAACAACAAGGGATTGAAAAATGCCAACGGTCGAGAATTTACAATAAATAATATTTCTAAAATATTGACAAACCGTCGATATGTTGGTAATTATATTTACAAGGATGTTGTTATTGAAAACGGAATTCCTGCCATTGTTCCGAATGATGTTTTTGATAAGGTGCAGGAAATGATAGCCGTTAACAAGCGTGCGCCGTCAAGATATAAGGCTGTTGATGATTACTTGTTGACAACTAAATTATACTGCGGCAAATGCAAATCGTTTATGGTTGGTGAAAGCGGAAATGCCCGTGGCAGAAGATACAGTTATTATAAATGTGTCAACACCAAGCGTAATAAAACATGCGATAAAAAGGCAGTTAAAAAAGAATGGATAGAAGATATTGTTATTTATCAAGTTATGAAATTCATAGATGATGATTCGCTCATTGAAATGTTAGTAAACAAGATTTTGTCTATTCAAGGTAAAGAAAGCCCAATGTTGAAATCGCTTAAAAAGCAACTTTCGCAAACCGACACAGCCATTGAAAATATGCTTAATGCTATTGAACAAGGCATTATAACAAAATCGACAAAAAAGCGACTTGATGAACTTGAAAGCACAAAAGAGAATTTAGAAACGGAAATTGCAAAAGAAAACATATCACATCCGTTATTGACAAAAGAATTTTTATATTCATGGTTTGACGGATTCAAAAATTTTGATGTGAACAAACTTAAAAATCGAAAAATGCTCATAGATACATTTGTTAATTCCGTTGTGCTTTATGATGACAGAATAGACTTTTATTTCAATTTCAAAGATAACGCTAAAAGCCTGGCATTATCAGAACTTAATACCGTTTCGGATTTATCATCTTCATCTCCACCAAAAAAGCAGCCCTCCGGGCTGCTTTTTATATTGCGATTCGCGCTTTTTCTTGATAAATCATACCCTGTATGCTATGATTTAAGAAACTGGAAGTCCGGCTTAAAAGGTATTGGAGAAAATGAAATGAAAGAATGGTACTTTACAGAACAGGAATATCAAGCCGCGCAATATGCGTTGGCGAGCAAGCTATTGGAAAATGCGCACACCACAGCAGACTGCGACAATGCCGCTGCGATCTTTACAACACTCGAAGGCTATAAAGATGCTGCAAGTAAAATCGAACTTTGTTCCAAAAAAGCTGTATTATTGGAGAAGAAAACGCGCTACAACCAGGCTCTATTTCTTTTGCGTGCCGGTGAACATACCGTTTCAAATATCCTGAACGCCAAAACCATCTTTCAATCCCTGGGTGACTTTGCGGACTGTGCCGAAAAAGTAAAGGAATGCAATGATCTGCTCAATGACCAGGTTCTTGCCAAAGCGGAAAGACTGATTCAAACCGGCACCTTGTACAATCTCAACACCGCCATAACTGACTTGCAAAAGCTGAACGGCTACAAAAGCGCGAACGCGCTTATTGCTGTTGCAGAAAAGGAACTTCTACAAATCCGCCAGAAAGAAGCCGCTGACGCTGCCAAAAGGAAAAAGCAGATCCGGTATTTATCTGCGGGTATCGGCGGACTGGTGCTTGTTGCCCTCCTGATTTGGGCGGCACTGCCCGGCTGCATGGTCCATCAGTATGCCGCTGCCACTTGTACCGCCCCGCAAATTTGCACAAAGTGCGGAGCCGAACAAGGAAAAGCATTGGGGCACGACTGGCAGGAGGCCACCTGCCAAGCACCAAAGACCTGTAAACGCTGCGGTAAAAAGGAAGGCGAAAAAACTGCACACACTTGGCAATCGGCTACCTGCGAAACCCCAATGACCTGTACCGTCTGCGGTGCAACACAAGGCAAAAAACGAGGTCATAGCTGGGTTGCAGAAACCAAGTCCACGCCCAAAATGTGTAAGCGTTGCCACAAAATGAAGCCTATGCGTACACCTGAGAACGGCAAAACGATCATAGATACAGAAAAAAGCACCCCTTGCCATATTCAAGTGGACAACAGCAACAACGCCGAGAACTGTTATGTAAAACTCAAAGACGCTTACGGGAAAGATGTCTTTTCTTTCTTTGTGCAAGCATACAGCAGCGCTACCGCCGCCGTTCCTGAAGGCGACTATTATGTTTACTTTGCTCGTGGAGACGATTGGTATGGCAAGCGCTACCTTTTTGGAGAGAATACGGCTTGTTCCATGGATGAGACCATGCAGCGCCTTTTGGTCACCTGGACGGATGAAGGCAGCACTTCCACCAGATTGGAATATACGCTGAATGTAAGCTATGGGAATTTTAATACCACAGACATTGATATCAGTGAGTTCTGAGGAGGCAGGCATGGAAGAAATCAAAACACTCTATAATACCCTTTACGAGAACCCCGCCGCCCTTTCAAATACCGAGCGCACACAACTTGTGCAAGACTTTGGTGATCGAGCGGACCACATCATTTCGACCGGCCATGGAGGACGATATACAGTTGCCAGGACCTGTCCGCAGTATATCTTTAACGGCGTTCTGGTGCGAATTCCAGATAAAAAACGTATCGTACGATTTCAGATCCTGTTGGATAAAAAAATCGAATTACAGATCACGGATGAGATGGAACTCCTAACTGTTCATTGTCAAGTCACCGCGCATAACAGTATTCCCAATACAACGCCTGAGCCCAGTCACCATTATGTGAATGAGACTATACAAAATTTGGAAAGATTAAACACCCTATACCGATCCGGCGCCATCAGTCAGGAAGAATATAGCAAGCTGAAAGCAGAAGTGATTCAAGGCAATTAAACCGTGCTTCCGGCAGGACAAACACAACCCAAGGACAAATTTATGGGCAAACATGAAAAAACAGAACTGACCAACATATGCGCGCAAACGATGATCATAAAAGTAACGAAAGCAGAGCAACTGCCGATTTGTTTGGACATCATTCACAAGAGCTTTCAGACTGTGGCGGAGGATTTGCATTTGACCCGGGAGAACTGCCCGGGGCACACGGCATTTATGCCGCCGGAAAAGCTGCGCGCCGCCTTTGATGGCGGGTGTTCTCTGTTTTTGTGCCGATACCAAAACACGTTTGCAGGCTGTTTTTCTTTGCACCCCACAGCGGACGGCGCAACGTTGGATTATTTGGCGGTTTTACCGCCTTACAGACACCTGGGGCTCGGCAAAGAACTGGTGGCTTATGCCGCCGATTATGCAAAAGACCACTTGGGAGCACAAAAAATCCAAATCGGCATTGTAGAAGAAAACACGGTACTGAAAGCCTGGTATCAGTCCCAGGGGTTCATCCACACAGGCACAAAACAATTTGACCATCTCCCCTTTACCGTGGGATTTATGGAGCTTAAATTTTAGCTTTACGAAAATCCGATATTGAAAACAGACAGTAAAGCAGGCGCACCCGGCGGGTGCGCCTGCTTTGTATTTATTCGTACATCCTGCCTTTACAACATACAACAGCAAGCGGTGTTACCAGCTACCGCCGCCTCCGCCGCCGACACCGCCGCCGGTAAAGCCACCGCCTCCGCTCACAAAGGAACCGGCTTTGCCGCCGGGCTGAGAAACCATACTGTCGTTGGCTGCCCGCAGGGTATCCCGCAACATACGATCAAAAAGCACATAGCTCCACACATCGGTCCCGTTATACCACCGAGGCGGCTGCATGGCGATGGACTCGAACTTCTTGATCCACTTGTCGCTGACGCCAAGGGCGTAAGTATAGGGCAGAATATTATAGAAATACTCCGGATCCTGCTCCACCAGCGCCTCTAACTTCTCTTTCTCCGCCGTTACCAAAAAGCTGCGAAAGCCCTGGATCTGCGCCAGGGTTTTGGCGCCCTCATCCGTGCGCCGCAGCATACAGCAAGCGGGGATCAGCCCCAGCGCCAAACACAGGGTGCCCGCCAGCATAGCATAGAGAATGCTCGGCGCCAAAGTCAGAGAATCGTCCAGGGCCCGGTGGCTGAAATAGGCGCCGCCGGCTGCGCTCAGCGCCAGTAGTACAAAGGACAACAACTTCAAATAAATACTGGTTTTGTCAAAAAAGCGACTGCGGCTCTCCGTACTGTTCAGGTCGGCCCGTATGGTACCCACCGTTTCATAAAAATGGTTTTTCAGTTGTTTATTATCTGTGCTGGTGCGACCGTCGGGGAACAGGCCGTCCATAAATACTGCTAAGTTGGTATCCTGCCCCACATAGCCGTGGCATTTGGTGAGCACAAAGTCTCGCTTGCGCTTGCCGGGGTGAATCGCAATATGATTGCGCTGCGCCAGGTACACCAGCAGGGACAGCACCATCTCATTGGTGGCCTTGCCCTTGTACCACAGACCCACCTCTGCGCTGTTCAGCCCTTCCGGCGGATAAAACTCCACCGTGGGCGCATAGCGCTTATCCCGGCCGAACTTCAAAAACAGTACCAGCACGATCAGCGCTGCCAGCGCCGGCAAAACGGCGATCATAGCAATGGTCAGGTTATACTTGGTATTATCGAACTTAAAATACCCATCCGGCAGGATCAGGCGCAAGGTCAGCCCCTCACCCGGTGCCAGCGCCTGCGTAACCGTGCCGCTGATGGTACGGTCCTGCACGGTGTAGGTTACATTTTGGGTTCCGGCGGTGCCGTAGCTGCCGGTGCTCAGACCCAACTTGGCCGGGTCAAAATCCTTCGGCATAGTCACAGAGAACTGCACCCGGCGGATATAGGTGTCCCACCCGGTACCCACCAGATTATAATACAGCTCGTCAGCGTTCTTTACCGTGTCCAGCCCCAAGTCGTAGTTGTAGCGAATGGTATAGGTGTGGGGGCCGGTGATGGTCTCATCCTCGCTGCCCAGGCGCAGCACATACTTGTCGTTGCTGACCTCATGGCTGCATTCGTCCGCACCGGTGTCCACATGACTGACCCGGGCAGTGACCACGGCGGTAGAGCCGTCCGTGCGGGTCAACTGATTGCGCAGGGGCAGGTAGCGATAAATGCCGTGGCGTGCTTCATTAAAATACACCTGATAGGTCTCCGTTACCGCCAGCACATTGTACTCACTGACCACCACTTGCATTTGGCAGTCGGTGACCACATAGGGCTCCTGGGCGTACCGGGACAAAAAATCGGACTCGTCCGGCGTGGCTGCCAGGGCGTAAATCGGGGCGCACAGGGGCAGCACCAGTGCCAGCAGCAGGGTGATGATCTTCTTCATTAAAATTCTACCTTCACATTCTCCCGCTGAGCAGTATCGTCCACCAGATACATACTGCGCTTTTCAAAATGGAACAGACCGGCCACAATATTGGACGGGAACATTTCAATCTTGTTGTTCAGCTGCTTGACCGTAGCGTTATAATACTTGCGGGCATTGGCGATATCTGCCTCCACCTGGCGCAGCTGGTTTTGCAGATCCAAAAAATTTTGGTTGGCCTTTAAGTCCGGGTACTGCTCCACCACGGCAGAGAACCCGGCAATGGCGCCGGAAAGCTCTGCATTGGCTTTCAATTTCTCCTCCGTGGACAGGGCAGCATAGCTGCCTGCACGCGCGGCAACCACATTTTGCAGAGTCTGGGCCTCATGAGCGGCGTAGCCCTTTACAGTATTCACCAAATTCGGGATCAGATCCCACCGCTTTTTCAGGTACACATCCATGGTGGAGAACGCCTCCTCCACAGCGTTTTTCTTCTTCACTAAGCCGTTGTAAGTGCCTGCCAGCCACAGCACCAGCAGTACCACCACAACAAGAATCACGATGGCAAGTTTCATAAAAATTCCTCCTTGTATGCCAAACTGCAATAACAGTATATGCCTGCAAGTCCATAGTAGCATAGAACCGACCGTTTTGCAACAAAAAACCGCCTGCGGCTCGAGGTCGCAAGCGGTATTTTTGGACTTGATTTTATTTTACAAAGTCGGCAGCCACCTGGGCAATATGGTCGGCACACAAGCCAAACTGCACCAGCAGATCTGCACCGGGGCCGCTGTGGCCAAACTCGTCGTTGACGCCGATACGGCGCACAGGCGTGGGCAGCTGCTCGCTGAGCACGGAGCAAACGGCCTCGCCCAAACCGCCGATAATGCTGTGCTCCTCTACGGTGATGACCTTGCCGGTCTTCTTGGCCGTTGCCAAAACGGCAGCCTCGTCCAAGGGCTTAATGGTAGCCATATTGATCACCTCGGCAGAAATGCCCTTGAGATCGGAAGAGCG
>OGJJ01002146.1_pt1 | contig 13392 bp, 12 predicted proteins | sample 1572081 | NCBI WGS metagenome assembly OGJJ01 (sample SAMEA2582122, study PRJEB24529) | metagenome | biome: Human gut stool | place: China | collected 2011
GTCCACAATCCGGACAATGAACGATCGGGATCGGCTCGCCCCAGTAACGCTGACGGGAGAATACCCAGTCACGCAGCTTGTAGTTTACCTTTGCATTGCCGATTCCTTTTTCTTCCAGGAAGGCAATCATCTTCTCTTTTGCATCTTTTACTTCCAAGCCGTTTAAGAACTCGGAATTAACCATAACACCAGTAGCCACATCGGTGAAAGCAGCTTCATTAACATCCACTTCCTCGCCGTTCTTCGCTACTACCTGGATAATGGGCAGATTGAATTTCTTTGCAAACTCCCAGTCACGGTCATCATGAGCAGGTACTGCCATGATGGCACCGGTACCATAGCTCATCAGTACATAATCGGATACCCAGATGGGAATCTCTTTATTATTGACAGGATTGACTGCCTTTAAGCCGTCAATCTCCACACCGGTCTTTTCCTTGGCAAGCTCAGAGCGCTCGAAATCGGTCTTCTTGGCAGCCTGAGCCCGGTAATCCTCAATGGCAGACCAGTTTGTGATTTCGTCTTTATATTTGTCCAGGATGGGATGCTCCGGAGATACTACCATGTAAGTGGCACCAAACAGGGTATCACAGCGGGTGGTATAAATACGAAGCTTATCTTCCTTTCCCTTGATGGAGAAATCCACTTCGGCACCGGTGCTGCGGCCAATCCAGTTAATCTGGGAGGTCTTTACACGCTCAATATAATCTACATCATTTAAGCCGTCGATCAGCTTGTCCGCATAGGCAGTGATCTTTAACATCCACTGGCTCTGTGCTTTACGGATAACCGGAGAACCACAACGTTCGCAGACACCGTTTACTACTTCCTCGTTGGCAAGACCAACCTTACAGGAGGTACACCAGTTAATGGGCATCTCTGTTTTGTATGCCAGACCTGCCTTGAACAGTTTCAAAAAGATCCACTGGGTCCATTTGTAATATTCCGGATCTGTGGTATTGATCTCACGGCTCCAGTCGAAGGAATAACCGATGGAATGCAGCTGGCTCTTAAAACGTGCCACATTATTTTTGGTTACGATCTTCGGATGGATTTTATTCTTGATGGCAAAGTTCTCAGTAGGTAGTCCGAATGCATCCCAGCCCATAGGAAACAGTACATTGTAGCCCTGCATACGACGCTTTCTGGATACAATATCCATTGCGGTATAAGGTCTGGGATGTCCTACATGTAATCCTGCTCCGGAAGGATACGGGAATTCTACCATTGCATAATATTTGGGTTTGCTGTAATCGGTGCTGACTTCGAAAGCCTTCTCCTCGTCCCAGATATTCTGCCATTTTTTCTCCACAAGCTTGTGATTATAAACTTCTGCCATTTTCTTTTACTCCTCTTGTTAAAAAATCTCACCACAGTATTTTACTATATTTTAGGGAAAAATCAATATAAAACCATAAAATCAGGGCAGTTGCGTCTCTTTAAATACAAAATGCGGCATAGAGCGGAACAATCTTTTTATTATTCTCAAAGCCGAAATTTTTGGTTGAGAGTTTAATTGCATAGACTGGCTTGTAGGTATCCATATAAACCTTTAAACTTTTAGCTCTGGTGTTGTCTGCAGATTTGACCTCAATTGGAATAAGCTGACCATTGCGCTGAATCACAAAATCAATTTCCGCTCCCCGTTCAGACTCCCAATAATAGGTACTATAGCCATTAACCGACAGCTGCACATTGACATAATTTTCAGCCATTCCACCCTTAAAATCATCAAGTTCCGGAACCATATAAAGAATGTCATCAGCTGTTAATTCCTTCTTGGCACAAAGTAAACCTAAGTCTGATACATAAATCTTGAATGCATCAATATCACGATAATTTTCCAAAGGCTTTTTTATCTGTTCCACCTTATAAACCTGTGACACAATACCCGACAAGCAAAGCCACTCAATTGCATTTTCAAATTCAGAAGCACGCCCGCCTTTCTTAATCAGCTTATATTGAAACCGTGTATTCTTTTTTGAAAGCTGAACCGTAATATTATCGTAAGCAAGTCTGGTTTTCTTGATTTCATTCATATTGTTGTACTTGCTCATATCGTTCAAATAACTTGCAAGGATCGTATCCTGTGTATGGCGCACAAGAATATAATCCTTTGTCTCCGCAAACTGCATTACACACTCCGGCATCCCACCTACAACAAGATATTGACGATAAAGCTGTATGGCCGCATCATGTAAAGCATTCGGCAATGGTGTATCGGTATGAAAACAATTTTTAATCTGCTCCACCAAATCTTTTTGACCAAGAGCCAGCATAAACTCTTCCATATCCATAGGATACAGTGTTTTCATGTCAACTTTTCCAACCGGAAAAGAAAATTTTGCTCTGTTAACAGCAACACCCAGCAGGCTGCCCGCAACAATAATATGGTAATCCGGTGCATCCTCACAAAAATATTTTAACGAAGTCAACGCTCTCTCACAAAGCTGTACCTCGTCAAATACAATCAGTGTTTTTTCCGTTACAATCGTTTGACCTGCTATATGTGACAAAATCGGTATGAGATAACCGGGATTGATATTTTCTTCAAACGTTTCATTCAGCTTAGGATTTGTTTCAAAATTGAAGTACGCTACATTCTCATAATGCATACGCCCAAACTCTAAAATTCAACGTATTTTTATTGTGTTTTTGCATTAAATTACATGAATATTTTTAAGATTATTACATTTTTCAGCACAAATTCTTCATACACTGATCTATCTGAGGATATAAAGTATAGCATCCGCATCCATAATTTTTCATTACTGCTTCAATTCGCTTTTTATCTTTATCGCTATAATAAGAAATGTGCCACTTCGCACCGCCACCGGCAGTTACTGCTTTTTTCCGTTCCTGCTGTTCCGTCCAAAAACGGCGTCGTACTGCGGCTGCTTCCAAACGCATCTGGCTGTCTCTTTCCATGTGGTGATAAGGATCTTCCACATAAGGACTACAAAGTCTCATCCGAACATACTAAAAAGAAAGTTCGCGTCTTTCAAAAGAAGAACTATATGAAAAGTAAGTCTATCAAACTATTTTTTGACAATTTCTTCCACCAGATTCTCGATCCGATGCTTTGACATTTTATCGCATTCCAGCTTTAATTCATCACAAAAACGTAAAAACTGTTCCTCTTCCGAATGATATAACACATACATGATATTATAACAGGTGTGATAACGTTCCTCATTGACATAATCTACCGGGAAAGAATTCCTATGGTAGAGTTCTTTTATTTTTACTTTGATGATTTCACGATAAGAACTACTCTCAAAACATTGTTTCAGTTTATAGGAATATTCATAAGCCTTTTTATCCCAAGTTATTTTCCTTAAATATCCCACATAGGTTTCAATCTGCAATTCTCTCATCTTTTCATTTTCTTCAGAACAAATTTTTTTCAATTTGTCAGAAGATAAATGAAAAAAGTGATATGAATAATTGAAAATTTCTTCTTTTCCGTTCTTCAAAAGTTCCCGAAGCATACCGTTCAAGCTGTTCCTATATTCCCTTAGAATTTCTTCATTATTCTCTTCCAAAATATCACTCCAGGAAATGTAAGCATCAGCAAATTGGTTCAGTTCTATCACATTCTCTGCTTTCATCATATTTCGTCTTAATTCCGGCAATAGTCTTCTTATTTCATCATCTGTCTTGTAATAATTGGGTTTATCGCCTGATTTAAGAAACAGCTTATATTCCGCATCAACTTTATCTTTATCCAGTTCGCCTTCTTGATAATATCTTAATAGCATCTCTACAAATGCATTACTGCATTTGATTCCATAAAGATATGCCTGTATTCTTCGTTCCAGAGTATTGCTTAGTTCATTTGCCATTTTCTTAACAGAATCCGTTTCTTCCAAATTCGGTTCTTTATAAAATAAACGTTCTATACTCTCAACCACAATAGCAAAACATATTAGTTGCAGTTCGTCATAAAATTGCTCATTTTCTATGTCTTTGCAAAACAATTTTACATCTTCGAAAAATCTCTGCGCCTTTTCCAGTGTTCGTAAATTACTGACTTTATGGATGCTTAAGAAGTCTTCAATGAACTTTGCATGAATCCCCATTTTGCTCCACGCCACGTGTTCCGCATGTTCCGTAATATGAAAGCTTCTTTCAATAACTTTTTCATTATATTTATCAAAGACTTCTTTTTGCCCACATTGCATTTCCTCTATATTGGCAACCAAAATTACCTTGACGTAATTACACTGTTTTAATTCCTCTATCACTCCGAAAACTTCTTCTAAATTTAAATCCGCCTTCATTCTCTCAAAATCTTCTATCACAATGATATGCATAGAAGTAAATTCTTTGGATAGAAGCAAAAATAATTCTCTTTCATTAGCAATACTCTGAACTATGTTCTTTGCCTGTCCAACCTTATCCCAGACCTTTGAAACTCCTTCTAAAATATTGTCTGCAATTTCGCCTATTTTCCCACCAATATTATTCTTCAATGCTAATTGAAATAACGCCTCATGGTAAATTTGTTGTGCATTGTTCAAGCCAAACATGGATACCTTACAAACATTCAGATTCCCTTCCAATGCTTCATTTAACGCATAGGTTTTTCCAACTCCCCACGGACCATCAAACAGAATTGTCCGATAGGGTAAAGTCTCCATCTTATTGATTATTTGTTGAATACAATCCGCTTTCATTTTTCTTTATCTGATGCCTCTCATAAGAGTGTTTATTAAGAGCCATCAAAATTTTCACTTCGATGGCTCTGGTTTTGTTCCTTATTGTTTCTGTAACTGACGCTTAATCTGTTCCCGCTCTTCTCCCTGGATTCCAAGTGCATTTAACGCTTGTTCCAATGAAAGCTTCATGTTCTTCATGAGGTTTCTTATTCCAACAATCTTTTCCTGTGCTACGCATTCTTTCGCGTATTCTTTTGCATATTCTTTTGCATATTCTTTCGCATATTCTTTCGCATATCTTTCAACAGCTTCGCTCATGTTATCATGCTCCTCCGTTTCCTTAAAATGTTTCATTCCATCTGCCAGTGTGGCATAATGCATGTTTTTCGGATCAGACTGATGAAAATCCTTCATCAGTTGTCCGATTTCATCATTTCCTTTGTAGTTGCCATTCACATAGATGATATGGGAACCATCCTCGAAAGCCTCCCCGGTCTCTTCTATGTATCGGTTGACATGGTACAAAGGTAAACCTTTTTTGTACTTATCATGCCGGTAGATAAATATCACGTAAGAATCCTTCAGTTCCCTGAATGTCTGCCCTTCCTTCAGCATTCTGGAATCTACCATGCTGCTGTGATACCGGGCTCGTCGGACATGCGCTCCCGTGGAATTTCCCTGGATTTCAATATCGATTTCTTCCCCATCCACATCAATTGCATGCACATCCAGAGTGATATTACGCCCTCCAACCTCTTGATTTTTCAGTTCGACTTGCGTAGCTACACTGATTACCTTAATCTTCCTGCCCATGATAATCCGCAGAATGAACTCGGTCGCTTCAATATTCTTATCAAAAAAGCGACTCATCAGTTCATCATCAAATAAAGTAAGTCCATCGATCAGCGAATTTACCGCTGCTTTATCCTGTGTAATAGTAGTTTGTTTTTCTTCTGCCATCACACACTCTCTTTCTCAGTTCAATCGTAACATATCAACTTACTCACAGGAAATATAAATCTGGCCTCCTCCGCTTTCTTTTTTGTGATTTTCTCTTCTGTAAAAAAGGCTCTTAACCTTGATTTTATTATACGACAATAGCTGCCTGTAGAACAAATGAATTTTTTGTAAAACTGTTCGAATTCCTTTACGGAATTATTTTTTCTTATATCTATCTCCAAAACTATGTAGCACGACTCACTCATACGATATTGGACATGCAATTTGAACATTTTATCTGAAATTACAGATTTGCCACTAAAATATCCGCGATTCTCTCACACGCATGACCATCGCCATACGGATTGCTTGCTTTGCTCATTGCCTCATACTCTTCCTTATCGGAAAGCAGACGGCTGAATTCTTTATAAATGGTTTCTTCCTCAGTGCCGACCAGTTTTTCTTTTGACCAATTTTCTATATATCATTAGTAGAGCCACTTACATATTCCCCTGGATATATATTTTTCGATTTAATCTTTCTAATCAGTTCAAAATAAAAAAAGCTAATATATAGGTTAAGCGTAACCAGTTGTCGTAAATTCTCACCACTTTTCATCGCTAATGGAATTAAGATAATCAATGCACAGAAAAAAGATCCTACCTCACCAAAACATAATGCTAAATTGTGCAATATATTAAATTTACGCATATTTGCTAATTGTATTCCAAATAATCCCAGACCGGCCGCCCACATTGTCAACACGACTGTTATTGCATTTGTCGCTTGTGAATTCATAAGCACAATTCTTTGAACCATCTCGTCTCTTAAGCTTATATATTCACTCTCAGATATTTCAAATATATTTTCTTTCGTATCTTCTGAGTTTTTCATATAACATCATCCTAAATAATTATAAAAATTTTATGCATTTTTACCAACACATCCTAATATGTACATTTTGTTAACTATTAATTCTTTTAATTTCTTTTTGGCTTCTAATGCAGCTACTTTAGGATCAAAATCATGTGGTTTCTCACTTAAAGCAGTCTTCAATGTATTAGTCCATGCAATTCTCAATTCCGTTGCAATATTAACTTTGCATATACCATTTTCAATACATTTTTTTATCTGTTCATCACTAAGACCTGATGCACCGTGCAAAACTAACGGCAGTTCTGTTGTATCTCTAATAATTTTTAATCTAGAATAATCTAATTTAGGAGTAGCTTTATAAATACCATGAGTTGTTCCAATAGCTACAGCAAGTGAATTCACACCAGTTCTTTTGACAAAATCAACCGCGGTTTTTGGATCTGTATACATTAAATCTTCTGCTCTAGGATCTCCTGCTTTTCCCCCAATAGCCCCTAATTCGCCCTCAACAGATACATCCAAATATGAACAAATATCAACTATTCGCCTAGTTTCATTTACATTATCTATGTAAGGCAATTTTGAACCATCAAACATTACAGATTTATACCCTCCTTTTATTGCATCCATTACATTTTCACAGTTCTGTCCGTGATCCAAATGAATTGCAACCGGAACGCTTACGCTATCAGCTATAGTTTTCACCAATCCGTAAAACGTTTCTGGTGTGGCATATTTTAACGTATTAACTGATGTTGCGATAATTACTGGAGATTTTGTTTCTTCTGCTGCTTCAATAACAGCCTGAACAAACTCCATATTTTCTACGTTAAAAGCACCAATAGCATAATGCCCTTTTTGAGCCAAACTTAACATTCTGGTAGTTCCTGAAACTAGCACGATATACCTCCAAATTCCTATTCAACTCTTCACCTTCATGTACTATTACAAATCATATTTCTGCATCAACATTTCAAGGATTGCAAGATCACTATGATATGTAACCTTTAGCATGTTTTCACCACCTTCTAAAAAATGTGGTTTAATTCCATAATGTTCATACATAATACGAGTATCATCTGTATAATCAAAGTACTTTCCTGACATATATGCTTCATAAAACAATCTATAATTAAAAGCAACTGGTGTTGAGAGTTTATAAAGTTCATTTCTATTTAAATAGGTACCATCTCTTTTGACTACAGTACTTGTTAAAGGTAATGCATAGGTACAATTGTCATGATCATCCTTAATAATTGTATTAATCTGTTCTAATGTAATTAAAGGTCGAGCTGCCTCAAGAATTACAACTCTAGTATAATTTTTTTCTTTTTTATTTAAAATTCTAAGACCATTTACTACGGATTGGGAACGAGTAATACCACCTTCCGTATCGACACCTACAACTACAATATTATCTGTATCTATCATGGTATTAACTTTATCAAACACATGTTTCCATAATGGTTTTCCTTTAATTTCAAGGAATTGCTTTTTTGCACCAAATCTGGTTCCTTGACCTCCAGCTAAAATAATTGCTGCTACATTATCCATGTTAAAATCCTCCCATACATGTTTACATTAAATCTCATCTTTAATCCAATATGCTTCCATTCCATGACAAACTCTATCTTTCTCATCCGGAAGTTTCATATAGTCCCCATATCTATGTGTGAGTATTTCATCATAATGTTGGAATATCATAAAATCATACCCTTCAAATGTTGCTGATGTATACCCGTCAAAAAACTCCTTCGGATACACATCACACATGCCATTCCCTTTATAATAAGGCCATCTTATGGTTCCGTAATATTTTCCATGTTCCGGCAAAGTATATTGAAGTATTCTATTTTTAAATTTCCAATAGTGATACCCTAATATGTTTTGAACAAAAAACAAATATACATTTTTTATCCGGTTCACAAAACTTTTTTCCGTATAGTGCATCGTAGAACGTTCCAGCTTTATCATATTAACTTGAAAAAAATTAACGTTCTTTAATACTTCTTCTTCAGAATTGCCACAACAATCTACCGGAAAAATATCCAACCATACACCTATGGAATATTTTTTCCTTCGATTCTGCGCAAATACTATTGTGCTTGTATCTGTAATCTTAATGAAAGGATATATTGATTCACTATCATCTGGTAGGTGAACCTTATAATTACTTATTTTTTCTCCCTGTTTTATTAATTTTATAAATTGATCATATTCGTTTCTCATCATGAAAATGTCAATGTCATCATCCCATGGAATATATCCTCGATGTCTAATTGCTCCAATTAATGTTCCTGCACCAAGTGAGTACTTTATCTGGTGATCATAACAAAATTTGTCAAAAGCTATTAACATTTTTAACTCTACTCTCTTAATTTCTTCTAAGTTCATTTGTTTCATAGCTAATCTCCACTTTTACATTAATAGTATGTATTGCAAATTCATATTACTTAAATCCATTTTTATATTTAATACAATATCTCAAACGGATTAAGCATAAAATTAATTCTGTAATACTTCTTAGTACTGCCATAACAGCTAAAGATAGCAAATTCAATTTGGTTAATAGCAAGACAGATATCATTTGAAAACCTGATGCAACCACTGTTGATAATGATGTTTCTCGAACTTTTCCTATTGCTCCAAGTGCTGGCCATCCTAAAATAACAGATCCAAACCCAAAGACTAATACAGGTAATAGATATTTTAATGTTGAATATGCTTCTACATATTTATTTCCACCAACAATATAAAGTATCCACTTGCCACATATACATAAAAGAATACAAACAATACATACTATGGGTCCTAAAAGTTCAATTACTTTTTTAATTAATCTACTATTTTTCGACCTAATCATTTCCGGGTATATGGCATCCGAAACAGGTGTATACAGTGCCTGCATTGCATTAATTATTTGCATACACACACTCCAATAGGCTATTTCAGTCGATGATAATACAATCCCAGAAACTACTGTATTAAACACATTAAAAGATGTTGATGCAAAAGTTGAAACAAAATAAATTGCTGATCTTTTGATTTCTAATATGCACTCTCTCAAATTTGGTACTACTACATGAATATCTAGCTTTTTAACTTCTATTCCTATCCAGATGATTGCAATCAAAGTACCAACAATATCCCATAGTGGCATTTTTATAATATCTGCATCTCTTTTAATACATCCAAAAGTCAATACCGTTGAAATAAATTTCATGATTACAAACCGAACAGTTATTACATGCATCTTTTCTATCCCTTTAAATAAGAAATCTAGAGAAAAAATTGTTAATGCAACGGGTATATAACTAAACAATGTATAAACAATGTTCTGTTTTAATATGGGAATCATAAATGATGCTATGCTTAAAAATAATCCAGCTAAAACTATCAATAACATTTTCGCTCCAATATTTATCCCAAGTATTTTTCCGACTATGAATTTGTTATTCTTATTTTCAGCGATAGATTTTGTGGCTGATAACCCAAAGCCAAAATCCACAATGATTTGCATATAACTCATAACTGCCTTAACATAAGCAACAACTCCATAACAGTCAGTTGTTAAGACTCTAGTCAAATATGGAAGTGTTATAAACGGAAAAACTAATTTAGAAATATTTAAAAGCATCATCATTGCAGTATTTTTATAAATTTGATTATTTGTTTTCATATTATTTATTCTCTATAATTAAATATGCTTTGATAATTATTAATCAATACACTGGTTTTCATCATTTGGTAATATACAAATTGATATAAACCTGCTCCCAAATAGCACAGCCTTTTTACTTGTTTTTTGGAGCTTGCAATCACTAACGGAAAAAGAATTATATAACCTATAAAAAACAAGGATGTTACACGTCCAAAAATACTTGAATAAACTGTTATTACTTGAAAAAAAGTACATAAAAAGGTCATGTGATAAAGAACATTTTTCTTTATTCCGTTTTTTACTTTTGAAGAATAATGCATCACCACTGTCAAAAGCATAAGTCTAACACATAGATTAGCTATTGATGTAATTGTGAATTGTTTGTCATAGTATGAATTAAAATATAAACCATATTTCGAAAACGATATTACAAAGGTAAATACATTATATCCGCCAAGTACTATTAAACTTCCAAATAAATAAATGCAACATACTTTCAAATCAATTTTATATTCTTTGAGAAAATATAAAATTAAATAAATCAAAGCCGACATATGAAATAAGGATGCAAAAATCACAAAGAAAAAAAATTTTATATTTTCTCCTTTGCACAATTTTGAAATAGCATATAGACCAATAGTCATAGCTACACCTTGTCGAACCTGATTCATGGAATGATAAAAGAAGAAAAAAGATATATAAAAAAACACAGCAGAAACTGGATTAATTTCAAATTCTTTTATCGCAAATATAAGGAATAAATTTGTTAATATCGCTAAAAAAAGGTTTACACCCCAATACGGAATTTCCAGTTTTATGCAAATAATATTAATTATTTTATATGCAATTTCAATATGTACACTCTCATTATTTTTTAAATGATCATATATTTTTACATAAGAAAAAAAATCAGCTCCTACTGCATATCGAAATCCTATAATTAATGACATTTGCATAAAACATAAAAGCAAAAATTTCATATTTCTATTGGAAATTTTAATATGTTTCAACATAAAATAATAAAGGAAAATAGCAATATTATTAAATAAATAAATCATGTTGTCACTTTTCTACTCATTTAAATATGTTTGTTGGTATTGTTTTGCCATGAAAAAAGCAGAAAAATTACTATAGAAATATTCTGCAATTGTTTTCTTATTAACATTCATATTTAAAACTTCTTTTACTGCATTTATAATCTCTTCTTTGTTATCAGTTTCTACATATTTAATTCCTTTAACTTTAATTGCTTTATTCATTAATTCCTTATGGGGTTCTATATCAGACAAAACCATCGGTAACCCACAACATCCTGCTTCTATAACTGACATAGGCAACCCTTCAGAACTTGAAGCCGATAAATATAAATCTGATGCATTTAAATACGGTACGATATCCGATGTCTTTCCCTTGAACTCAATATCATACCCACATGCTTCCATTTTACACTCCTCCAGGTCTTCTCCTTCTCCACAAAAAATCAATTTAGCATTATTCTCCTTGAGATGATTTTTTAAGGACTTAACAATAAATAAACTTCTCTTTCTATAGTCTATACTCCCTACAACTAAAATAATTTTTTTGTTACATGAAATTCCTAATTTATTTTTCCAATAGTTACAATCATGATAAAAATCAAAATAAAATTTAAAGGTATCTACACCATTTTGAATTGCAATACTATTGAACCCTTTCTGATTATATATTTGTTGAAGTGTTATAGAACAACATATAAGTTTGTCAACTTTTTTAAAGCACCTACCATGCATATATATCATTACATTAGCAAGTCCTTTAGGGAATCGTAACAAATAATCATTATAAATATTACAGTGGACAGTAGTACACCATTTAAAATTTCTTTGTATTCTACTAACTAAAATATCTGATGGCAGAGTTTCTGAATGTACAATCACCGGTTGTATTTTTTTAATTAATTTACTGGTTTTGTATATGGCAGTAAATTTAATATATTTGTGTTTTAATCCTATGCATTCAATAGGAATTCCTAACTTTTCAAATTCAGTTTTTCTTGACTCTTTCAATTCTTGATACATTGTAAAAATGTAAATATCAAATTTCTCTCTGTCTAAATTAGATATCAAATTATATACTTGATTAATAGGACCAGCATTATTTAATCTTGGAACTACATAAACTATTTTAACCATATAAATATCTCTCTTTCAGATATCACTCATTCGCTACCCGTTTTCTTAAAAAATGATCAGATACATACTTCACACAGCCATTCGGAAATAGTAAGAAAAAGAGTTCTCCCAGCACAAGGTAAAAGAATTCTGCTCCATTGCATCCCTTTCTCTTTAAATGTCTCTTATATACATAAATAGCACTTTTGAAATTTACCAAGCTCTTTCGCCTGGCATAATTTTCTTCATTTGCTCGGCACAAATAAAATGATTCATCAATATTTACTGCATAATCTCCATTCATAAGCATCCGTGAAAATAAATCAAAGTCTTCTTTTCTACGTAGTAATAAATATCCCCCAGCTTCTAGTACTTTTGATTTTTTATAGATGACTGTTGCATGATTAAACGGTTGTCTAAGTCTCATAAATTTCAAAATAGATTTATAATCTGAAGGAACGACTCTTGAAGTTCTGACATTTTCAGGAGTTTTATAAAACTCATCGATATTACATCCACAAATTACCAACTTGTCATTTTCTCTAAACTTCTCTAATTCCTTTTCACATCGTTGAGGAAGTGAAATGTCATCAGCATCCATTCTTGCAACAAGTTCATTACGGCATGCTTGCAATCCACGATTCAACGCATTAGCCAGTCCACCGTTTTCTTTTAATTTAACAAGCGTAAATACTGTTGGAAAATTCATTTGATAGTCCATTAAAACTTTCTCAAGTTCTTTTCCCACGGCACCATCCTGCACAATGACAAATTGCTCCGGCTTTATAGTCTGGTTAAGCATGCTTTCAATCGCTGTAACCAAATATTCCGGATTATCCTTCGCATAAACAGACATCAATACACTGTAGTTCATTTCCCTTCTCCCCCAAACCCTTCCGTACTCTCCGGTATGAACATAATCTTCACGGTGAGAAACACCAGCTTTAAGTCCATCCACAGGGACATGTTTTCGATGTACAGCATGTCGAGTTTTAATTTATCCTCCGCGGAGGTGTTATATTTGCCGTAGACCTGGGCGTAGCCGGTGAGACCGCCCCGCACCTGGAGTCTGGCGGTGAATTCCGGCAGTTCCGCGGTGTACTTC
>OGJJ01002151.1_pt1 | contig 13368 bp, 7 predicted proteins | sample 1572081 | NCBI WGS metagenome assembly OGJJ01 (sample SAMEA2582122, study PRJEB24529) | metagenome | biome: Human gut stool | place: China | collected 2011
GTAGGATATTCTCCCACGGATTTCACAGATGCTCACAGATTTTTAGGTTGCGTTAGTTGCTCCTAATCTGTGCACATCCGTGCAATCTGTTGGAGTTTTCGTAGGAGGGTATGGCATCCTGCCATACCCACGCCACCTGCTGCCAATCCTCCCACAGAATTCACCGAATTCACAGAAGTTTCTGGCGTAGGATATTCTCCCACGGATTTCACAGATGCTCACAGATTTTTAGGTTGCGTTATTGGCGGCGTGGGTATGGCAGGATGCCATACCCTCCTAATCTGTGCGCATCTGTGCCTATCTGTGGGAGTTTTCGTAGGAGGGTATGGCATTCCTGCCATACCCACGCCATCCTCTGAAGTCCTCCCACAGAATTCACCGAGTTCACAGAAGTTTCTGGCGTAGGATATTCTCCCACAGAATTCACAGAATTCACAGAAGTTTCTGGCGTAGGATATTCTCCCACGGAATACACAGAATGTTAGGCTGCGTTATTGGCAGCGTGGGTATGGCAGGGATGCCATACCCTCCTAATCTGTGCCTATCTGTGGGAGGCTTTCTCTGCCAGAATGTTCTGTGTGTTCCGCGTGTTCTGTGGGACACTCTCCCCATTTGCTTTGTTGGTGCTGCAGAGGCAGCTGCGCCAGCGTGGTAGTATTCTCCCACGGATTTCACGGATTTCCACAGATGGTTAGGCTGTGTTATTGGCGGCGTGGGTATGGCATCCTGCCATACCCTCCTAATCAGTGCGCATCTGTGTCTATCTGTGGGAGGCACTTCTCTGCCAGAAGGTTCTGTGTGTTCCGCGTGTTCTGTGGGACACTCTATCCCCGTCTGCTTGGTTGGTGCTGCTTGGTTGGTGCAGCTTGGTTGGTGCAGCTCGGTTGGTGCACTTGAGACAAGTGCACCCCCTAAGAGTGCCCCCAGAAAGTGCTCCCTATGCCATCGGATTGCGTCCGCCGCCCGATCAGATTGCGTCCGCCGCCCGATCAGATTGCGTCCGCCGCCCGATCAGATTCCGTCCGCTGCACGATGCCATAAGTAGAGCGTTTACCCTGCACAGATTTCACTTTAATACACCGCATGTTCCACTTCTGCATCCTTTTATGTTCGCAAAATTAAGAAATAAATTCGATTTTTGATGTGAAATAATTTGATTTATCATCAAATTTCAGTATTTTTGCAGCTTGAAAGGATGTGCCCCTACCTATTATATAGTATATGCGCGAGGAGCAGCCTCCATTACGCACGAAGAAACATCAATAATTTTATCAATTAATAATTTAAATTTCAAATCATTTATGTGGTTAATCAATTCATCAATCGGTAGAAAAGTAGTGATGGCCCTCACCGGCGTCGCACTTGTTCTATTCCTGACATTCCACATGTCAATGAATGTTGTTGCCCTCTTCTCGGGAGACGCTTACAACATGATTTGTGAGTTCCTTGGCGCCAACTGGTATGCCGTAGTAGCAACAATGGGTCTTGCTGCCCTCTGCGTTCTCCACTTCGTTTACGCCTTCTGGCTCACGATGCAGAACCGCGCAGCCCGCGGCAACTCTCGTTACGAGGTTACAGCAAAGCCTAAGGGCGTAGAGTGGGCATCGCAGAACATGCTCGTTCTGGGCATCATCGTGTTGCTCGGTATGTTGCTCCACCTCTTCAACTTCTGGTACAACATGATGTTCGCAGAGCTTCTCGGCTTCGAGGGCGTATGCGCGCCTGCTGACGGCTTCGGCTGGATTCAGGAGACATTCAAGAACCCGGTTTACGTTGTCCTCTACATCGTATGGCTCGTAGCCCTCTGGTTCCACCTCTCACACGGTTTCTGGAGCGCAATGCAGACATTCGGCTGGAACGGCAAGGTATGGTTCAACCGTTGGAAGGTGATCAGCCAGGTTTACTCAACCCTGCTCATCCTCGGCTTCCTCGTAGTAGTAGTAGTGTTCTACCTCGGCTGCGCACCGAGCCTCTGCTGCGGTAGCTGCTGCTAATAAAAACATCAACATTCAAAAATCATAATTCCTATTATGGCTAAGACAATTAATTCAAGAATCCCTGAAGGCCCAGTGGCCGAGAAGTGGACCAACTATAAAGCTCACCAGCGTCTGGTGAACCCCAAGAACAAACTCAAGCTCGACGTCATCGTTGTAGGTACAGGTCTTGCAGGTGCTTCTGCAGCAGCCAGCCTCGGCGAGATGGGTTTCCGCGTTTTAAACTTCTGCATCCAGGACTCACCGCGTCGCGCTCACTCTATCGCCGCTCAGGGCGGTATCAACGCAGCCAAGAACTACCAGAACGACGGCGACTCAGTTTACCGTCTGTTCTACGACACAGTGAAGGGCGGCGACTACCGTGCACGCGAGGCTAACGTTTATCGTCTGGCAGAGGTGTCAAACGACATCATCGACCAGTGCGTAGCCCAGGGTGTACCATTCGCACGCGAGTACGGCGGTATGCTCGCCAACCGTTCGTTCGGTGGTGCTCAGGTGTCACGTACATTCTACGCTAAGGGTCAGACCGGCCAGCAGCTCCTCCTCGGTGCCTACTCAGCACTCTCTAAGCAGGTGAGCACGGGCCGCGTACAGCTCTACACACGCTACGAGATGGAAGACGTAGTAATCGTTGACGGTCGCGCACGCGGTATCATCGCCAAGAACCTCGTCAGCGGCAAGCTCGAGCGTTTCTCGGCTAACGCCGTAGTAATCGCTACCGGCGGTTATGGCAACGCTTACTTCCTCTCTACAAACGCTATGGGTTGCAACTGTACAGCAGCCGTTCAGTGCTACCGTAAGGGTGCTTACTTCGCTAACCCTTGCTACGTACAGATCCACCCGACATGTATCCCCGTACACGGCGACAAGCAGTCGAAGCTCACACTTATGTCAGAGTCGCTGCGTAACGACGGCCGCATCTGGGTGCCGAAGAAGCTCGAAGACGCAAAGGCTCTCCAGGCAGGCACAAAGAAGGGCTCGGACATTCCGGAGGAAGACCGCGACTACTACTTGGAGCGTCGCTACCCGGCATTCGGCAACCTCGTTCCGCGTGACGTTGCTTCGCGCGCAGCCAAGGAGCGTTGCGACAAGGGCTTCGGCGTAAACAACACCGGCCTCGCCGTATTCCTCGACTTCTCTGAGTCAATCAACCGCCTCGGCATCGACGTAATCCGCCAGCGCTACGGCAACCTCTTCGACATGTACGAGGAGATCACCGACGTTAACCCGGGCGAGCTTGCAAACGAAATCAACGGCGTGAAGTACTACAACCCGATGATGATCTATCCGGCTATCCACTACACAATGGGCGGTATCTGGGTCGACTACGAGCTCCAGACCTCTATCACTGGTCTGTTCGCAATCGGCGAGTGCAACTTCTCTGACCACGGCGCTAACCGCCTCGGCGCATCTGCCCTCATGCAGGGTCTTGCCGACGGCTACTTCGTACTGCCGTACACCATCCAGAACTACCTCGCCGACCAGGCTATCTGGCCGCACCTCTCTGTAGACCTCCCCGAGTTCGCAGAAGCTGAGAAGGGCGTTCAGGCAGAAATCGACCGCCTCATGGGCATCCAGGGCAAGCGCTCTGTCGACTCTATCCACAAGGAGCTCGGCCACATCCTCTGGGAGCACGTAGGCATGGGCCGCACAAAGGAGGGTCTCGAGGAAGGCATCAAGCTCATCAAGAAGCTCCGCAACGAGTTCAACACCAACCTCTTCATCCCTGGCAAGAAGGAAGGTCTGAACGTAGAGCTCGACAAGGCTATCCACCTCCGCGACTTCATCCTCATGGGTGAGCTCATCGCACACGACGCACTCTCACGCGAGGAGTCTTGCGGTGGTCACTTCCGCGAGGAGCACCAGACAGAAGAGGGCGAGGCAAAGCGCGACGACGAGCACTTCTTCTACGTAGGCTGCTGGGAGTACAAGGGCGACGACGAGACCGCTCCTGAACTCATCAAGGAACCGCTCGAATACGAGGCAATCAAGGTACAGACACGTAACTATAAGAACTAATAAAAATTATGGCAAACATATCATTCACACTGAAATATTGGCGTCAGAACGGTCCTCAGGACAAGGGCCACTTCGACACACGCGAGATGAAGGATATCCCTACGGATACCTCATTCCTTGAGATGCTCGACATCCTTAACGAGCAGCTCATCGAGGAAGGCAACGAGCCTTTCGTATTCGACCACGACTGCCGCGAGGGCATCTGCGGTATGTGCTCACTCTACATCAACGGTCACCCACACGGACCGAACCAGGGCGCTACCACATGCCAGCTCTACATGCGTAAGTTCAACGACGGCGACGTAATCACAGTTGAGCCGTGGCGCTCAGCAGCGTTCCCCGTAATCAAGGACTGCATGGTAGACCGCACAGCGTTCGACAAGATCATGCAGGCAGGTGGCTATGTAAGCGTACGCACCGGCCAGCCGCAGGACGCTAACGCCATCCTCATCCCGAAGGAAGACGCTGACGAGGCAATGGACTGCGCTACATGTATCGGCTGCGGTTGCTGCGTGGCTGCATGTAAGAACGGCTCGGCAATGCTCTTCGTAAGCTCTAAGGTGAGCCAGCTCGCTCTCCTGCCGCAGGGTCGCCCCGAGGCAGCTAAGCGTGCAAAGGCAATGATCGCCAAGATGGAGGAGCTCGGCTTCGGCAACTGCACCAACACCCGCGCTTGCGAGGCTGAGTGCCCGAAGAACGAGTCTATCGCCAATATCGCTCGCCTCAACCGCGAGTTCATCAAGGCTAAGCTCGCCGACTAATCTTAGGAGGGTATGGCATCTTGCCATACCCACGCCACCCTCTCAGGGGGTGCAGCTGTCCCCAGCTGCACCAACCGAGCAATCGTATCTTCCCACGGAATTCACAGATTTCACAGAATTTTCTGGCTGCGTATATTCTCCCACGGATTTCACAGATGCTCACAGATTTTTAGGTTGCGTTGTTGCTTCCTAATCTGTGCACATCCGTGCAATCTGTGGGAGTTTTCGTAGGAGGGTATGGCATTCCTGCCATACCCACGCCACCCTCTGCCAATTCTCCCACGGAATCCACGGAATTCACAGAAACTTCTGGCGTAGAATATTCTCCCACAGATTTCACAGATGCTCACAGATTAGGAGGGTATGGCATCTTGCCATACCCACGCCGCCCTCTGAAGTCCTCCCACAGAATTCACGGAATTCACGGAATCTTCAGGCAGAGAATATTCTCCCACAGATTTCACAGATGCCCACAGATGGTTAGGCTGCGTAGGGTTCTGTGGCTTCTGTGGGAAGATAGTTTAGTGGCTGCGTGGGTATGGCAGGATGCCATACCCTCCTGATCTGTGCGCATCTGTGAAATCTGTGGGAGGTTTTTGATTGGTGTTCTCCCAGGGGGTGCAGCGGTCTCCGCTGCACCAACCAAGCAATCGTGCACCGACATTACATTCCTCCCTCAATATCATTTTAAACAACATTGTTTTAAACAACCTTGTTTAAAACCAATATGTTTTGTATCTTTGCACACATAAACCATTAACAATCGCCACAATGACAGGTAAGATAGAAGCACCATTTGTGTTCGGAGTACGCGTGGAAGGCGACACATTCACCGACCGACATGAAGAAACCGAACGCCTGAAAGCCAATTTCACATACGGCGTGAACACCATACTCATATCGCCTCGACGTATGGGAAAGACATCACTCGTAGAGCATGTCTGCTCGCTTATCGACACCACCGACATTCGTATCGCACACATTGATGCCTTCGGTTGTCGCTCCGAACACGACTTCGTGAACGCCTTTGCCACAGCCGTAGTGCGCGCCACCTCATCAAAATGGGAAGAGTGGATGGAGAACACAAAGACATTCCTCAGTCGCTTCGTACCAAAGATAAGCTTCGGACAAGACCCCCTCAACGACTTCTCCCTCTCGTTCGAATACAACCCTGCGAACAACACTACAGAAGAAGTACTGCAACTGCCCGAGCTCATCGCACGCACCAAGGGCTATCGTATCGTGGTATGCATCGACGAGTTTCAGCAGATTGGCGAGTTCGCCGACTCACTAACGTTTCAGAAGAAATTGCGTAGCGTGTGGCAGCTGCAGAGTAACGTCAGCTACTGTCTCTATGGTAGCAAAAAGCACATGATGGAGCGTATGTTCCAGAGTAGAAGCTATCCGTTCTATCGTTTTGGCGACCTCTTCTATCTTGGTAAGATTGGCGAGGACGACTGGGTGCAGTACATACAGCAACGCTTTCGTGCCACTGGTAAGGACATCCCCGCAGAGCTTGCACAAGTCATCTGTCGCACCACCGACCGCTATTCGTCCTATGTGCAGCAGCTCGCTTGGCTGGTATGGCTACGCACCAACCAGACCACCACGGGCGACGATGTGCAATACGCCATCGACCGACTGCTCGATGCCTGCGAGCCCTTGTTCATACAGCAGACAGAAGACCTCTCGGCGTATCAGCTTAATTTCCTCCACGCTCTTGCCAACGGCATCTCTACGGGCTTCACACAGGCGGCAGTGCTAAAAGAGTACCGTCTTGGCACCGCTGCCAATGTCACACGTCTGAAGAAATCGCTCACAGAGAAAGACCTTATCACCACCGATGCCCCACGCCAACTTGTCATCAGTGACCCAATACTCAAAATGTGGTTGAAGCGTCGGCTTTGGAGAGAACCCTAACCCCCGCTTAGGAGGGTATGGCATCTTGCCATACCCACGCCGCCCTCTGCCAATCCTCCCACAGAATTCGCAGAACCCACAGAAACGACTGCGCGGAAAATATTCTCCCACAGATTTCACAGATTTCCACAGATTAGGAGGGTATGGCATCCTGCCATACCCACGCCACCCTCTGAAGTCCTCCCACAGATTTCACCGAATTCACAGAAACGACTGGTGAGGAATATTCTCCCACAGATTGCACAGATGCTCACAGATCTTTAGGTTGCGTTTTTGCCTCCTAATCTGTGAGCATCTGTGCAATCTGTGGGAGAATATCTTGCATCAGAAACTTCTGTGGTTTCTGTGGCTTCTGTGGGAAAATAGTTTAGTGGGCTCTCCTAATCTGTGAGCATCCGTGCAATCTGTGGGAGGCTCTTCTCCGCCAGAAACTTCTGTGGGAAGATAGTTTAGTGGCTGCGTGGGTATGGCAGGATGCCATACCCTCCTAATCCGCTATCCGTGGGAGTTTTTGTAGGAGGGAATGTGCGTTTTGTGTGAGTTAATAGTGTAAAAACTTAAAAAATTTGTGAAAATTTTTGCTGCTATACATATTTTTATTAAATTTGCACCGAAGAGGGAGTGCGTAGTGCCGGAGTGCGGCGCGTCACTCATACACGCCAACACAAGCAGCAACGATCCCCCGGCAACTGAAAACCGAAAGAAACCGATTTTAAAACCGATTTATTCAAACAGAATTTTTTTAATTAACTTAATTCAATAACAATTTATTAACAAACAAAGAAAGGATTTAGTATGAAAAAAATCTTATCTCTTCTTGTCTTGTTGGTTACTACAGTCACAGCTATGGCTACAGATTATGTGGCTGACTGCGTAGTGTCTTGTAATAACCAGGAGTCAACGATGAGTGGAGCTACTATGTCTGTTGATGTCAATGGTGATGGCACATATAATGTCACATTGAAGTCACTGAAGAGTAGTGCACTCGGTATGGATTTTGGCGATTTTAAATTGTCAAACCTTTCAGGAACCACACAAGGTGGGGTTACAACAATTTCAGTAGAAGACGTAAACGGCAAGTTTACATCTGGCGATTACACAAGTGCTCCCGAGAGCCCAATCAAATCATTTGTGTGTAAGTTTAATGCAGATAAGTTGTATGCTGAATATGGTTCAGGCAGTTATCTGAAACTTAATAGTTGGCAGCGTACATCTTTCAGAGCAACATTCGGTACTGACGAAGGCTTCGAAGGCGGCGGTTCTACCGGCGGTGGCGAGACTGGTGGCGAAGACAAGCCAGCTATCGTTGACGTTGTAGAAGCAGACTATGCTCCTAATGGTGCAGCATTCGGCTTCCCGTTCACAATCAACTGGCAGACACAGAAGCTCGTTGCTAAGCTCGACCTCTCTACTTGCAGCCGTTACACTCACAACGAGGGTATCATCACTGTAGGTACAGACAACGGCAATGGCGACGTTTCTCTTTGGGAACCTAAGAGTGGCGAGGCTAACTGCCACTTGTATTACACACGCTATTACTATGGTACTGACGAGAAGCAGCTCAACCTTCACTATCTGGAGAATCCTTCAGGCAAAGTTAACCGTGTTGACAACTCAATCCAGAATCTTGAGCCAGGTCTCGTAGTATTCACATTCGACAAGAACGGTCTCCACGTAGGCGACAACCTTATCGCTACACCAGACCAGATGTCAACTCTCTACAACTCTACAAGCTTGATCTTCGGTAGCAAGGAGGGTTCTACACGCAGTAACGCCACTTATAAATACGTAAAGGTTGTTCCTGCTGATTGGACAGAGACAACAGAGCCGACAGAGCCTGAGGTTACAGTTGTTGCTACTAAGAAGTTTGACGCTATTGACTACTCTAACACATGGAGTCAGGCAGGTACTGCCAATGTTACCTTTGAGGAGATGTCTGACGAAACTGTAAAGATGAAGTTTGCTACAGATGGTATCAATATTTCTGCCAATGCTCTAACAAAGGGTACAGACGCTAAGAATCGTACCACTTACACTGGTGAGGCTGTAAATGATGCTATGTCAACTCTCACCTACACTATCAAGGCTGTTGTTTACACAGAGGGCACAGAGGAAAAGCTCTATATGACAATGGAAGCTAATTCTGGCGTTACATTTACTGTTGGTACAGATCCTGACTACGTAGCTCCGGAACCTCCGGCAGGCGAAAGCACAATCGTTGAGAACTGGAAGAGCACAGAGGGCACCTCTTGGAGCCACGATGTGACTATCGACTGGAACACTCAGAAGCTCGTTGTTTCTGTAAACCTCGCAGACACTGGTAGTGACAAAGGCTTCCTTGGTGTAACTAAGAAGGGCAACACTCCGAATTGGAACAACGACGGTATTATCTTCTATAACGTTGATGGAACTACCATTCAGGGCTATGCTCCTGGTCAGCTGAACAACGCTAACACCAATTATGTTCCTAAGGGTGAAGACCCAGTACGTTTTGAAATCTCTAAGGAAAATGGTGTAAAGTGTCAGGGCAATGTTGTTATTTTAGCTGACCTTATCGCACATCTTACAAACCAGTCAAACATCGTTGTTGGTGCTGCTGACAAGGTTGCTGGTGCTCTCTACAACTACATCAAGGTTGTTTCTCTCGATTGGAAAGAGACAACAGAGCCTGAGGTAACTGAGGTTTCTAACAAGACATACACAAGCAACCTCCGCATCCTTGATGGCGAAACGACAGTTGTTGAAGAGGCTGAAGCTAATGTGAACATCGTTAAGTACTCTGACGAGTCTTATAAGGTTACTCTTAAGAACGTTAATATGCTCAACAAGACTCAGGACCTCGTATTTGTAGGTACTGCAATTGTAGAAGAGGGTCCTGCTGAGGGTGCTCAGCCACTCACAATCATGGCTAAGTCTGACGAGGCTACAACTACCGTCTTCGACGAGCAGGTGAGCGGAACATTCGAGATCACAGAGGTTTCGGCTGATGAGATCAAGATGGGCTTCTCTATGGAGAGCCAGAACTTCAGCTATCAGGGCGAGTTCAACTACACTGAGGAAGAAGTAGAAGAGCCAGAGGTTTACACAAGCAACCTCCACATCTACGACGCTGCAGCTCCTGAGACAGACCTCTTCCAGGCTGACCAGGCTAAGGTAGAGTTCTTGGCTACTGCTACAGGTGGCTTCAAGCTCACTCTTAAGGACGTAACTCTCAACGAGAAGACTCAGGACCTCGTATTCACTGGTACACTTCCTACACCACAACCAGGTGGTCAGGATCCGCTCGCAGAAGAGGGTGAAACAACTCCTGCTGAGCCAGCAATGGTTCTCAACGCTATTGCTGACGAGGCTACTGCTACATTCCTCGGTGCTACATCTGCAACAGCTGTGTTCAATGTAATCATGAATGATGAAGCAGAAACTGAAAACGATGCATTCGCACTCACATTCACTATAACAGCAGGTGACAAGAACTACGCTGGTGAGTTCAACTACGTGAAGAAGACTCCGGATACTCCAGATCCAGAGCTCTTCTGCAAGGAGAACTACGTAGCTGACGGCGAAGGCTTCGAGTGGGAAATCGCTGTTGATTGGGATACTCAGAAGATCGTTATGTCTATCGACCCGTCTACATGTACTGGTAAATGCGAGGATGTAATCGGTCTCGGTGCTGTTCCAACAGCATGGAATAACACTCTCCACTTGTATCGCACAAGCGCAGACCAGATGCTTCAGGGATACTTCAATGTACCTGGTGGCAGCAACAACAACACTGACAAGTTCGCTGAGACAGCTCCGTTCTTGGTAGAGGTTTCTAAGGCTCAGGGCTTTGTTGTTAACAACGAGGTTAAGATTGCTGCAAGCGCAATGAGTTATCTCTTCACTCTCCCGACCGTTAAGATGGGTACTGGCGAGGGCGCTAACGACAAGTCGCGTGCTACATACAACTACGTTAAGGTTGTTGATAAGGATTGGACAGCACCTAAGGATCCTGACACAGGTATCAACGCAACAACAGTTGCTGAGGGTGAGGTTGAGTTCTTCACAGTTAACGGCGTTAAGCTTAACAAGCTCCAGAATGGTCTGAACATCGTTCGCACCGCTGACGGCAAGGTTAAGAAGGTACTCGTTAAGTAATCTTTCAGGGGGTGCACTCAGGGGGTGCAGCTGTCCCAGCTGCACCAACCAAGTAAACGGTGCACCCACAGAATAAACTCATAAGAGGGCATGGCATTCCGCCATGCCCTCTTTGCGTTGCTACCCCTCCCACGGATCTATCGTAGGAGGGTATGGCATCCCTGCCATACCCACGCCACCCTTCCAGGGGGTTCAGCGGTCTCCGCTGCACCAACCGAGCACTCGTGCACCAACATTGCAATCATCCCACAGAATCCACGGAATTCACAGAAGCTTCTGGCGTAGAAGAGCCTCCCACAGATTTCACAGATACCCACAGATGGTTTGGCTGCGTAGGGTTCTCCCACGGAATTCACAGAAGCTTCTGGCAGAGAAGAGCCTCCCACAGAATTCACGGAACACACAGAAGCTTTTGGCGTAGAAGAGCCTCCCACGGATTTCGCAGATGCCCACAGATGGTTAGGCTGCGTAGGCTTCTGTGGGAAGATAGTTTAGTGGCTGCGTGGGTATGGCAGGATGCCATACCCTCCTAATCTGTGAGCATCTGTGAAATCTGTGGGAGAATATCTCAGCAAGAGGTTTCTGTGGATTCTGTGGCTTCTGTGGGAAGATAGTTTGGTGTCTGCGTGGGTATGGCAGGATGCCATACCCTCCTAATCTGTGCCCATCCGTTCAATCTGTTGGAGAATATACGCAGCCAGAAAATTCTGTGAAATCTGTGGCTTCTGTGGGAAGATAGTTTGGTGGCTGCGTGGGTATGGCAGGGATGCCATACCCTCCTAATCTGTGCACATCCGTTCAATCTGTTGGAGAATATCTTGCATCAGAAACTTCTGTGGGTTCTGTGGGTTCTGTGGGGAGATAGTTTGGTGGCTGCGTGGGTATGGCAGGATGCCATACCCTCCTACAATTGCACAGACTGGGGTGGGAGATAGCAGCAAAAAAGTTTGTGGGACTATCACTTTTTTATTACTTTTGCACCAAATAATTAGACACGACACCCTTGCATACGATAGACTTAATTCAATAATAGTTAATAAATAAAAGAAAGGTTTTAAAGATGAAGAAAATTTTATATCTTCTTGTTATGATGGTGATGAGCATCACCGCATTCGCACAGACAGACGGTTTGTATAAGGGTCAGCTCAACTACGAGTTGCTCGTCGGTTCTGAGGTGAAGAAGCTCGAGTTGCCAGAGGGCACCTTCAAGCTGGAGAAGCGCGTTGATGGCCACTATAACGTGGAGGCTAAGGGCTGCGACTTCACAGAGCAGGGCTACGACAACTGGTACGAAATCATATGCGACGACCTTGAGGGAACAGTGGACGAGAACGGCGTTACAGTAATCGATGAGACTGACGTGTACGTACTGCGCTCAAGCGATTGGGCAGAGTTCAAGAACACATCGCTCACCGTAAAGTTCAAAGACGATAAGGTGTACGCTCACTTCGAGGGCGACATTACGCATAATGGTAAGAAGGTGACACTGAAGTACACCTTCGGCACCGACGACTTCGGCACCACAGAGCCTTCAGAGCCAGAGGTGACAGAGACATCGAACAAGACATACAAGAGCAACCTCCACATCTTCAACCTTGAGTCGGAGGACGAGTCTCTCGACCTCTTCAAGACCGACAAGGCAGAGGTGAACATCGTCAAGTACTCTGACAATTCGTGCAAGGTGACTCTGAAGAACATCACTCTCAACGGTAAGACTGCCGACATCGTGTTCGTTGGTAAGTTTGATACCGATGAGCCTGCTCTCGACCCGCTAGCAGAGGGCGATGATGAGAATGGAACAGTAACACCGGAGGGAACATTCTTAATGGCTACTTCCGACGACGCTACAACAGAGTTCTTCGGAGCAGCTATCAGCGCAACGTTCGAGTGGCAGGAGCTCTCTGAGAACGAAATCAAGATGTTCTTCAATCTCGAAGGTGGTTCTATCTCTTACGAGGGTGAGTTCAACTACGATGAGAACTCGGAGACAGCAATCAACGGCATCCATGCTGCTAACGGTGAGGCACAGCTCTTCACAGTTGACGGCGTTAAGCTTTCTAAGCTCCAGAAGGGTCTGAACATCGTTCGCACTGCTGACGGCAAGGTTAAGAAGGTACTCGTTAAGTAATCTTTCAGGGGGTGCTTATCAGGGGGTGCAGCTGTCCCAGCTGCACCAACCAACCAAACGGTGCACCCACAGAATAAACTCATAAGAGGGCATGGCATTCCGCCATGCCCTCTTTGCGTTGCTACCCCTCCCACGGATCTATCGTAGGAGGGTATGGCATCCCTGCCATACCCACGCCACCCTTCCAGGGGGTTCAGCGGTCTCCGCTGCACCAACCGAGCACTCGTGCACCAACATTGCAATCCTCCCACAGAATTCACGGAATTCACAGAAGTTTCTGGCGTAGAAGAGCCTCCCACAGATTTCACAGATGCTCACAGATGGTTAGGTTGCGTAGGCTTCTCCCACGGAATTCACGGAATTCACAGAAGCTTCTGGCGTAGAAGAGCCTCCCACAGATTTCACAGAT
>OGJJ01002152.1_pt1 | contig 13367 bp, 10 predicted proteins | sample 1572081 | NCBI WGS metagenome assembly OGJJ01 (sample SAMEA2582122, study PRJEB24529) | metagenome | biome: Human gut stool | place: China | collected 2011
CGACCCCCTGATTAACAGTCAGGTGCTCTAACCAACTGAGCTATTGAAGCATTTTGCATTGTGGAATGTTGCGTTCCTTATTTGCGTGTGCAAAAGTACTAACTTTTCTTCATTCAGCCAAATTTTTCGGCAACTTTTTTCTGTTTTTCCTTAAAAAAGTGCATTTTTCGGTGGTTTTCACTACTTTTTGCATCAATTATGGCAGTTTTCGAGAAGAAATGAGTACTTTTGTGGTCGAATAATCATATAACTAAGGTAAACATGAAAAAAGTATTGGTTTCATTGCTGATGGCGCTCCTCGTGGTGCCATCTATTGCACAAACAGATAAAGATCACGACTTCAAGATGGCTAAGAATATGGATATCTTCAATGCCATCTATAAGAATCTTGACTTGATGTACGTTGATACGCTCGATGCTGATGAGGTGGTGGGAAATGGCGTTAAGGCGATGTTGGGAAGCCTCGACCCTTATACTACCTACTATCCGGAGGAAAAAGTCAACGAACTGAAGAATATGCTCACCGGCAAATATGCTGGTGTGGGCGCTGTGGTGCGCTACAACTTCCAGTTGCAGCGTGTGTGCATTAGTGAACCTTATGCCAATATGCCCGCTGCAGAAGTGGGATTGAAGAAGGGTGATATCATCCTGAGTATCGATGACGAGGATATGACCAATAAGGAAGTTAGCTATGTAAGCGATCATCTTCGTGGAGAACCGGGTTCTTCCTTTATGTTGAAGGTAAAGCGACCAAGTACAGGTAAGATACTGAAGGTAAAGGTAACTCGCCGTACTATCCAGATGCCTTTCCTGCCATATTACGGAATGATGGAAGGTGGTATCGGTTATATCAACTTCAATTCTTTCACCGATAATTGTGCCAAGGATGTGCGCCGTGCTTTCATCGACCTGAAGAAGCAGGGAGCCAAGGGACTCGTCTTCGACCTCAGAAGTAATGGCGGTGGTTCGGTGAGCGAGGCCGTGAGCATCGTCAATATGTTCTTGCCAAAGGGAAAGACTGTATTGAAAATGAAGGGTAGATTGCAACGTTCCAACAATGAATACAAGACTACGGTAGAACCTGTTGACTCTGTGATGCCGATGGTAGTTCTGGTGAGTGGAAACACAGCCAGTTCCAGCGAGATAATGAGCGGTAGTCTGCAGGATTATGACCGTGCTATTATATTAGGTACGCGCACGTATGGAAAAGGTCTGGTACAGACCACTATGGATTTGCCATACAATGGACAGATGAAACTTACCACAGCCAAGTATTACATTCCAAGTGGCAGATGCGTGCAGGCACTTAATTACAAGCATGCCAAAGGCGGCTATGTGGAGCATGTTCCAGATTCACTTACCAAGGTGTTCTATACTGCCGGTGGCAGAGAGGTGCGTGATGGAGGCGGTGTGAAGCCGGATGTAGAGGTGAAGCCGGATTCCTTGCCAAACATTGCTTTCTATCTCGCCGGTGCCCGCGACAGTAATGAGGTGATGCTCAACTACGAAGTGGATTATATCGCCAAACATCCTACTATCGCACCTGCCAAGGATTTTGCTTTGACAGATGCCGACTATGATGAGTTCAAGTCCCGCGTTCTGAAAGCGGATTTCAAGTACGACCGTGAGACCGAGAAATATCTCAAGGATCTGGAGAAACTTGCTAAGTTTGAAGGATATTACGAAGATGCAAAGCCAGAGTTCGAGGCGTTGAAAAAGAAGTTGAGTCACAATGTGGCAAAAGACTTGGATTTCAATAAAGACTACATCAAGCAGCTTTTGGAAAACGACATCGTGGCAGCTTATTATTTCCAGGCTGGAGCCATCCAGAATTCCCTGCGTTACGACAAGCAGGTCAAGGCTGCCGTCAAGTTGTTAAATTCTCCGGAAGAATACGGAAAAATACTCCATCCTGTGAAGAAATAACAACAAAAACCTGCACAATCGCCTAAAATTGCGCAGGTTATGAATAAAAAACAGAAAAATCTTTGGAGATTTTCAAAAATATTAGTAATTTTGCACACGTTCAGTGGAATGAGGGGCTCGCAAGAGTTCCTCATTTTATTTTAAATAGGTATATATGATAGATAAAAACGTCGTAAAAAAATTAGTTGATGAATGGCTCCAAGATCAGGAATATTTCTTGGTGGACATTGAAATCAGTCCAGACAATCGTATCGTAGTCGAGATTGACCATGTAGATGGTGTATGGATTGAAGATTGTGTGGCTTTGAGTAGATATATCGAGGAACGATTGAGTCGTGATGACGAGGACTATGAGCTGGAAGTAGGTTCTGCTGGTCTGGGTCAACCATTCAAGGTTCCACAGCAGTATATCAACTTCATTGGCAAGGAGGTAGAGGTGCTCGATGCTGACGGTATCAAGGTAAAGGGTATCTTGAAGGCTGTGGATGGCAATGATTTCACAGTAGGCGTAGAAGAAAAAGTGAAGGTAGAGGGCAAGAAGCGTCCTGTAAAGCAGGAGGTTGACCATGTTTACCAGATGGATAAAGTAAAATATACAAAATATATAATCAGTTTCAAATAAGCTATGGCTAAAAAAGAGCAAGAATTAACAGCGAGTATGATTGATACATTCCGCGAGTTTAAAGAAACCAAGAATATCGACCGTACAACATTGGTAAGTGTATTGGAGGAAAGCTTCCGCAATGTACTTGCCAGAATTTTCGGTAGTGATGAGAATTTCGATGTGATCGTAAATCCAGACAAGGGTGACTTCGAGATCTATCGTAACCGTGTCGTTGTTGCAGATGGTGAGGTAGAAGATGAGAACAAGGAGATTACACTTACCGAAGCACGCAAGATTGAGCCTGACTATGAGGTAGGTGAGGATGTGAGCGAGAAGGTAGATTTCAATAAGTTCGGTCGCCGTGCCATCTTGACTCTTCGACAGACTTTGGCTTCTAAGATTCTTGAACTTGAGCACGACTCACTCTACAATAAATATAAAGACCGTGTTGGACAGGTAATCTCTGGTGAGGTTTATCAGGTATGGAAGCGCGAGGTTCTTATCGTTGATGACGAGAACAACGAGTTGATGTTGCCTAAGACGGAGCAGATTCCTGGCGATATGTATCGTAAGGGCGAGACTGTACGTGCCGTCATCCTTCGTGTTGACAACGATAACAACAATCCTAAGATTATCTTGAGCCGTACAGCGCCAATCTTCCTGCAGCGCCTGTTGGAGGCTGAGGTTCCTGAGATTGCAGATGGCTTGGTTGCTATCCGTCGCATTGCCCGTCTCCCTGGCGAGCGTGCCAAGATTGCTGTAGAGAGCTTCGATGAGCGTATCGACCCAGTTGGAGCTTGTGTAGGTGTTAAGGGTAGCCGTGTTCATGGTATCGTTCGTGAGCTTTGCAACGAGAACCTCGACGTCATCAACTATAGCTCTAATACCAAGCTGTTTATCCAGCGTGCCTTGGCACCAGCCAATATTACGTCTGTGAACATCGACGAGGAGAACAAGAAGGCAGAGGTGTTCCTGAAGCCTGAGGAGGTTAGCCTGGCTATCGGCCGTGGCGGTATGAACATCAAGTTGGCTTCTATGTTGACAGAATATACCATCGATGTATTCCGTGAGGTAGATGAGAATGAGGCTGACGAGGATATCTACTTGGATGAATTCTCTGACGAGATTGACCAGTGGGTTATCGATGCCATCAAGGGTATCGGTTATGACACTGCTAAGCAGGTGCTCAATGCCCCACGTGATATGATCGTAGAGAAGGCTGACCTTGAGGAGGAAACCGTGGATAACGTACTCAAGGTATTGAGAGCTGAATTCGAACAATAATTTCCCTAGCTGGCGAGTGCTTGCAGGGAATCTAACTTTAAAAATAGGAGAATAAAATAATTTATGAGCATCAGATTAAATAAAGCACTACGTGAATTGAATATAGGACTTCAGACGGCAGTTGAATTCCTAGAAAAAAGAAAGGACCTGGGAGAGGTCAAGGCCGAACCGAGCTTCAAACTCAGCGACCAGCAATACAAGGCATTGAACGATGCCTTCAGTCAAGATAAGGAGGTTCGTGATCAGGCCGAGAAACTCATCACCAAAAAGGCCAAGGATAAGAAGCGTGCGCCTGAGCAGAAGGACCATCGTGCCGAAAACTTATTGGAGTCGGGTAACCAGCAGCAGTATAAGCCGTTGGGTAAGATCGACTTGGATAGCATCGGAAAGGGTAAGTCTGCAGAGTCTGCTGCTAAAAAGTCGGAGGCACCGAAGCTTGAGACTGCTGCCGTCAGTCCTGCGCCAGTGAAAGAAGCTCATCGCAATGAGCCAAAACATGACCAGAGATCTAACCATGGGTCTCACCAAAAACAAGAGATGAAACAAGAGAATCAGCAAAAGTCACAGCAGCCAAAGATGAACGACTTTAAGGGTCAGAAGAATGCTGCACAAGGTAACAAGAATGTAGAGACTCAGCAGCAGAATGCTGAGCAGAAGAGTGCTGACAACAGCCAGCCTTCTAGCGTGTTCACATTGAAGAGTGAGAAGAAATATACTTCAAATGAACCTAAGGTGTTGGGTAAGATTGATCTTTCTTCTCTCAATCAGAGCACTCGTCCTAAGAAGAAGTCTAAGGAGGAGCGCCGCAAGGAGCGTGAAGAGAAGTTGGCGCAGCAGCACAATGATCGCAAGAAGCGTGTTCGTATCAACAAGGAGCGTGTTGACATCAATGCCGAGGCTAAGAACAACAGTGCCGATGGTAATGGCCAGAATAAGGGCAACAATGGTGGCAACAACAAGAAGAATAGAAACAAGAATAGAAATAATAATAATAACAATAATAACAACCGCGGCAATAACAATAACAACCGCGGCAACCAGCGTCAGATCGAGGTGGATGACGAGGCTGTAGCACGCCAGGTTAAGGAGACTCTTGCACGTTTGACCAGCAAGAGCCAGAACAAGAAGGGTGCTAAGTATCGTAAGGAGAAGCGTGAGGCTGTACAGGAGAAGTTGCAGGACCAGGCTCGCCAGGAGCAGAAGGAAAGCAAGATTCTGAAGCTCACTGAGTTCGTTACCGTTAGCGAGTTGGCTACGATGATGGATATCAGCGTTACTCAGGTTATCTCTACCCTGATGGGTGTAGGTATCATGGTTTCTATCAACCAGCGTCTGGATGCTGAAACCATCAACATGGTGGCTGAGGAGTTCGGTTTCAAGACCGAATACGTGAGTGCCGAGGTTCAGGAGGCAGTGAGCGAGGAAGAGGATGATGAGAACGACTTGGTTCCACGTGCTCCAATCGTAACCGTGATGGGTCACGTTGACCACGGTAAGACCTCTTTGCTCGACTATATCCGCAATACCAATGTGATTGCCGGTGAGGCGGGTGGTATTACCCAGCATATCGGTGCTTACAGTGTGACCCTGAACAGCGGTCGCAAGGTTACATTCCTTGATACTCCAGGTCACGAGGCGTTTACCGCCATGCGTGCCCGTGGTGCTCAGGCCACCGATATCGCCATCATCATCATCGCAGCCGATGACTCTGTGATGCCAACTACCAAGGAGGCTATCGCTCATGCGCAGGCTGCTGGTGTACCAATGGTATTCGCTATCAACAAGATTGATAAGCCAGGTGCTAACCCAGACCGTATCCGTGAGGACTTGGCTAACATGAACCTGCTCGTAGAGGAGTGGGGTGGTAAGTATCAGTGCCAGGAAATCAGTGCCAAGAAGGGTATCGGTGTTCACGATCTGCTCGACAAGGTGCTCCTTGAGGCTGATATGCTCGACTTGAAGGCTAACCCTAACCGTCGTGCCACAGGTACCATCATCGAGTCTTCTCTCGACAAGGGTCGTGGATATGTTTCTACCGTATTGGTTGCCAACGGTACCTTGAAGGTAGGCGACATCGTACTCGCCGGTACTTCTTGGGGTCGTGTCAAGGCGATGTTCAATGAGCGTAATGCCAATATCAAGTCGGCTGCTCCAGCTGAGCCAGCTATCATCCTCGGTTTGAATGGTGCGCCTACAGCAGGTGACCAGTTCCACGTAATCGAGACTGAGCAGGAGGCTCGCGAAATCGCCAACAAGCGTGAGCAGTTGCAGCGTGAGCAGGGCTTGCGTACTCAGAAGCGCTTGACCCTGGGTGATATCTCTCACCGTATCGCACGTGGTGAGTTCCACGAGCTGAACGTCATCGTGAAGGGTGATACCGACGGTTCTGTTGAGGCATTGAGCGACTCATTCATCAAGCTTTCTACCGAGAAGGTTCAGGTGAACGTAGTGAACAAGGCGGTAGGTCAGATTTCTGAGAACGACGTAATGCTGGCATCTGCTTCAGATGCAGTCATCGTTGGTTTCCAGGTTCGTCCATCTGCCGATGCTCGCAAGGCTGCCGACCGTGAGGGTGTTGAAATCAACACATACTCTATCATCTACGATGCTATCGACGATATCAAGAGCGCGATGGTAGGTATGCTCGACAAGGTGAAGAAGGAAATCGTTACCGGTCAGGTAGAGGTGAAGCAGACCTTCAAGATTTCCAAGGTGGGTACTATTGCCGGTGGTCTCGTTACCGAGGGTAAGGTACACGCTAAGGATAAGGCTCGTGTCATCCGTGACGGTATCGTGATCCGTACTGCTGAGATCGGTGCCTTGAAGCGTTACAAGGACGATGTCAAGGAGGTGGTTACCGGTATGGAGTGCGGTTTGAGCCTCGTCAACTACAACGATATTCAGGAAGGTGACGTTATCGAGACCTTCACAGAGATCGAGGTAGAGCAGAAGTTGTAATATAGCATATATTATATATAATAAGGTAGGGATGAGTCCTCAGCGGCTTATCCCTATTTAGGGTTAAAATAACGAAAGGTTATTCTAAATAAAATGGCAGAAATAGAGAAAGAACAGAATCAGGTTGTCAAGGATGTGATAGACCAGAAATACGAGTATGGTTTTACCACCGATGTACATACTGAAATCATAGAAAAGGGTCTCAACGAGGATGTTGTGCGCCTGATCTCGCAGAAGAAGGGAGAGCCAGACTGGATGCTCGAATTTCGTCTGAAAGCCTACAATTACTGGAAGACGCTCAAGGAGCCAAAGTGGGGACACGTTCACGTGCCACCTATTGACTACCAGGAGATTTCATACTATGCCGACCCTTTGGCAAAGAAGCCGAAGAACAAGGAGATTGATCCTGAGTTGGAGAAGACATTCGATAAGCTCGGTATTCCTCTGGAGGAGCGCTTGGCTTTGAGCGGTACCGCCGTAGATGCCATCATGGACTCTGTGTCGGTGAAGACTACCTTCAAGGAGAAACTCCGTGAGAAGGGTGTCATCTTCTGCAGTATTGGTGAGGCAGTGAAGGAGCATCCTGATTTGGTAAGAGAGTATCTGGGAACTGTGGTTCCTTATCGTGATAACTTCTATGCAGCCTTGAACAGTTGCGTATTCAGTGATGGCTCATTCGTTTATATTCCTAAGGGCGTACGCTGTCCGATGGAGTTGAGCAGTTACTTCCGCATCAATGCCCGTAATACCGGTCAGTTTGAGCGTACATTGATCATCGCCGATGATGATGCCTACGTTTCTTACCTGGAGGGATGTACAGCGCCAATGCGTGATGAGAACCAGCTCCATGCGGCTATCGTAGAGATTATCGTCAAGGACAATGCTGAGGTGAAGTACTCTACCGTTCAGAACTGGTATCCTGGTGATGAACATGGTAAGGGTGGTGTGTTGAACCTGGTAACCAAGCGAGGCGACTTGCGCGGTGTGAACTCTAAGTTGAGCTGGACTCAGGTAGAGACAGGTTCTGCGATTACCTGGAAGTATCCTTCCTGTATCTTGCGTGGCGATAACTCTGTAGCTGAGTTCTACAGTGTGGCTGTAACCAACAACTATCAGGAGGCTGATACTGGTACCAAGATGATTCACATGGGTAAGAACACCAAGAGTACCATCATCTCTAAGGGTATTTCGGCAGGACATAGCCAGAATTCCTATCGTGGATTGGTTCGTGCTACATCCAATGCAGATAATGCCCGTAACTACAGTTCCTGCGACTCCTTGTTGCTGGGTAGCGATTGCGGAGCGCATACCTTCCCATATATGGATGCCCATAACGATACAGCCGTGTTCGAGCATGAGGCAACTACCTCGAAGATTTCAGAAGACCAGCTCTTCTATTGTAATCAGCGAGGCATTCCTACCGAGGAGGCTGTCGGCCTGATCGTAAACGGTTATGCCAAGGATGTGCTCAACAAGTTGCCTATGGAGTTTGCCGTAGAGGCACAGAAACTCCTGAGTGTTTCACTCGAAGGAACCGTAGGATAAGCGATAGTTTCTATTGGCTATTACGAAACAAATTTTGAGGTGACGTCTTATGAGAAAGATAATGCTTTTATGCTTACTGATGGCAGGTATGTCTGTTGTAGGACAGACTACCTATAAACGATCTAAGTATAAGGATGATGATGTCGAAAGAGTATGGGCGATAGATGCTCATATTGGTGGAGGCTTTTATCAGAATGCACATCATACGGGCGCGGAAGTACCAAAGTACCATTTCGGTTCTACCCAGAATATAGGAATGTTGACTAAGTTTCATGCGGAATATTATTTGCCCAATACGAATTTTAGTTTAAAGGCAGGTTATGAGCATGAAGAAGTTACCTTTTTGAAGGGGGAGGCTGCTTATGACATAAATCAACTGATGTTAGGCGGAAGATGGTATGTTGCTCCTACGGATTGGTGGGTTCAACCTTATGTGGGGCTCGATATGCTTTGTGCTTTTGATGCAGAGCATTCAGCTTTCTCTACGTCAGCTTCTATCACGACTGGTTCAATGGGAACGAAGACGTATGAATACGAAGGATATGGTAAAATAAGATTACCACGTTTCAGTGCAGGACCTGTGGTTGGAGCGGATTTCTATTTGTTTTCTAATATTGCAGTACAAGTAGAATATAGCTATCGTCTTGGTTTTGACTCGCACTACCGGGCTACTTACATAGAAAAGGGAAGTTCGAATACGTCGTATAATCATGGACAACTGCATCGCCATGCAGTATCGGTAGGTTTAAAGATTAATTTTCCATTTACTTTTACTGCTAATGACAGAAGAAGTTTGTGGGATGGCTTGTTTGAATAATTATAGATACACAAATATAAAATATGTTAGAGGTTAAGAATCTGCATGCTACTATTGCAGGCAAAGAAATATTGAAAGGTATCAACCTGACTATCAACGATGGTGAGATACATGCTATCATGGGACCTAACGGTTCCGGTAAGTCAACCTTGAGCGCTGTGCTCACAGGTAACCCTCTCTATACCGTAACCGAGGGCGAGGCTATCTTCAACGGCAAGAACCTCCTGGATATGAAGCCAGAGGATCGTGCCCGTGAAGGATTGTTCCTTTCTTTCCAATATCCGGTGGAGATTCCTGGTGTATCCATGACCAACTTCATGCGTGCGGCTATCAATGCCAAGCGTGAGTATCAGGGCTTGGAGCCATTGAACACCAGCGAATTTATGAAGCTGATGCGCGAGAAGCGTGAGTTGGTGGAACTGGACAGCAAGTTGGCTCGCCGTTCTGTAAACGAAGGCTTCTCTGGTGGTGAGAAGAAGCGCAACGAGATTTTCCAGATGGCAATGTTGGAGCCAAAGCTCTCTATCCTCGATGAAACCGACTCTGGTCTCGACGTGGATGCGATGCGTATTGTGGCTGACGGTGTAAACAAGATGCATACCGACAAGACTTCTGCCATCGTCATCACTCATTATGAGCGTCTGCTCGATATGATTAAGCCAAGTGTGGTTCACGTACTCTATAAGGGTAGAATCGTGAAGACTGCCGGTCCTGAACTTGCCAAGGAGATTGAGGCTCGTGGCTACGACTGGATCAAGGCAGAAGTAGATGAGAAATAATTAGGAGGATGGCTATGCTTTCAGAAAAACAATATTTAGACTTGTATCAGTCTTCTTCGAGAATGATCAAGAAGAACAGTGCTGAGGTGCTCAATGCGGTGCGCGATGCTGCATTCGAGGACTTCCGTCGCCTGGGCTTTCCTTCCCGTAAGGTAGAAAGATACAAGTACACAGATATGAGCGCCATCTTCGAGCCAGACTATGGCTTGAACTTGAATCGCCTGGAAATCCCTGTAGATCCATACGAGGCTTTCCGTTGCGATGTGCCTAACCTGAGTACTTCGCTCTACTTCGTGGTGAACGATGCTTTCTATAGCAAGGCATTGCCAAAGGTAGAGTTGCCAGAGGGTGTTATCGTGGACTCTTTGAACAAGATTGCTGCAGAAAACCCTGAATTCATCGAGAAATACTACGCTAAGATTGCCAAAACCGATGAAGATGGCATCACGGCATTGAATACATTCCTGGCACAGGATGGCTTGCTGATTTATGTTCCAAAGAACGTGAAGGTGGAGCGTACCATTCAGGTCATCAATATTCTCCGTTCGGCTGTAGATTTGATGGTGAACCGCCGTGTGCTCATCGTGATGGAACAGGGCGCTGAGGCTAAGTTCCTCTTCTGCGATCATGCTGCCGATGATAAGAACTTCCTCGCAACCCAGGTTATCGAGGCTTATGTAGGCGAGAATGCCAGTCTCGACCTCTATTGTCTGGAGGAGACTCATTACAAGAACCGTCGTGTCAGCAACGTTTATATTGAGCAGCAGGCTAACAGCCGTGTAAACCATAACGTCATCACCCTTCATAACGGTATCACCCGCAACCGCCTCGACCTCGTATTCAAGGGCGAGGGAGCCGAGTGCTTCTGTAATGGTTGTGTGATTGCTGATAAGAACCAGGTGGTAGATAACAATACGCTCATCGATCATCAGGTGGGTCATTGCACCAGCAACGAGCTTTATAAGTATGTACTCGATGGTGAGGCACGTGGTGCTTTTGCCGGTAGAGTATTGGTTCGTCATGGTGCCCAGAAGACCACTTCGCAGGAAACTAACCAGAACCTCTGTGCTACGAAGACTGCCCGCATGTTCACCCAGCCGATGCTGGAGATTTATGCCGACGATGTGAAGTGTGCACACGGTAGTACTGTCGGTCAGCTCAACGATGCGGCATTGTTCTATATGCAGCAGCGTGGTGTGAGCCGTGAGGAGGCTAAGTTGCTCCTTCAGTTTGCATTTATCAACGAAGTCATCGACAAGATGGAGCTGGAGCCATTGCGCGATCGCCTACATCATCTCGTAGAGAAGCGATTCCGTGGTGAACTCAATAAGTGCGAGGGTTGCAAGCTTTGCAAGTAGATAATATCCTTTTAAAGGAGTTAAGTTCTTAAAAATATGTATGATATCAATCAAGTAAGAGCAGATTTCCCGATTTTATCGAGAACGGTATATGATAAGCCATTGGTGTATCTGGATAATGCGGCAACCACGCAGAAGCCATTGTGTGTGCTCGATGCCATGCGCGACGAGTATCTCAACGTAAATGCCAATGTGCATCGTGGCGTTCACTATCTCTCTCAGCAGGCTACCGACCTTCATGAGGCTGCCCGCGAAACCGTGCGCAAGTTTATCAATGCGCCTAAGGTTGAGGAAGTCATCTTTACCCGCGGTACTACCGAGAGTCTGAATCTCGTGGTTTCATCGTTCAGCGATGCCTTTATGAGCGAAGGCGACGAGGTGATTATCTCTACCATGGAGCATCACTCCAATATCGTGCCTTGGCAGTTGCAGGCTGCCAAGAAGGGAATTGCCATCCGTGTAATCCCAATCAACGATAAAGGTGAGATTAACCTCGATGAATTCGCCAATTTATTTACCGAACGTACCAAAATCGTGAGCATTGCCCAGGTGAGCAACGTGCTCGGTACGGTGAATCCGGTGAAGGAGATGATTAAGATTGCCCATGAGCACGGTGTGCCTGTGATGGTAGATGGAGCTCAGAGTACTCCTCACTTCGCTGTGGATGTACAGGATATGGATTGCGATTTCTTCGCTTTCAGCGGACATAAGATTTATGGTCCTACCGGTATCGGTGTGCTTTACGGCAAGGAAGAATGGCTCGACAAGTTGCCTCCTTATCAGGGAGGTGGTGAAATGATTGAGAGCGTAAGTTTCGAGAAGACTACTTTCGAGAAGTTGCCATTCAAGTTCGAGGCTGGTACTCCTGATTATGTAGCTACCCATGGTCTGGCAAAAGCCATCGATTATGTCTCTGCGCTCGGTATGGATAACATAGCCAAGCATGAGCAGGAACTCACCCGCTACTGTATGGACCAGATGAGAACCATCGATGGAATCAGACTTTTTGGTGAGCAGGAAGGCAAGGACGCCGTTGTCAGCTTCTTGGTTGGTGATATTCATCACATGGATATGGGAACCTTGCTCGACCGCCTGGGCATCGCCGTTCGTACAGGCCATCACTGTGCACAGCCTTTGATGGACCGCTATGGAATTCTGGGAACCGTTCGTGCAAGCTTCGCCTTGTACAACACCAAGGAAGAGGTTGATGCGCTTATAGCAGGCGTAAAACGCGTTTCTCAGATGTTCTAGGTCGACAGTGAACCTGTTCGTCTTCTTAACTTCATTTATCTTCTTAAGTAGATAAGAATATGTTAGAAAGTCATTATTATAAGGATATGATTGAGGCGGGCTGCGATGAGGCGGGCAGAGGTTGTCTGGCTGGTAGCGTCTATGCGGCAGCAGTGATTCTTCCTCCCGATTATCAGAACCCTGACCTCAATGATAGCAAAAAGCTGACTGACAAGAAACGCAAGGCGCTCCGTGAACAGATAGAGCGTGATGCTGTGGCTTGGGCTGTGGGAATTGTTACTCCCGAAGAAATCGATCAGATCAATATTCTGAATGCGAGTTTCCTGGCGATGCATCGTGCCTTGGACCAGCTGAAGGTACGTCCTGAGGCGGTGATTGTGGATGGTAATCGTTTCAAGCCTTATAAGGATCTGCCTTATACCACGATTGTAAAAGGAGATGGAAAGTATCTCTCGATAGCTGCGGCAAGCATTCTTGCCAAGACTTATCGTGATGACTATATGGATGCGCTTGCAGAGGAATATCCACAGTACGACTGGAAGGGCAACAAGGGTTATCCTACCAAGAAGCATCGTGCTGCCATCAGGGAGTTTGGTATTACGCCTTATCATCGCAAGAGCTACAATCTTCTAGGCACAGGTGAACTCTCACTCGATTTTAAAGACTAGGTATCATAGCTGCAGTGCTATGATTTCCATATAAAAAAGCCGCTCAACAGATTTGCCTGTTGAGCGGCTTTTGAGTTTGATTAGAAGTCGAGGGTGATGCCCTTTTCCTAATCAGGCAAAAAAAAGAGCCGCAAGTAAAAACTTGCAGCTCCTTGTACCCAGACCCGGGATCGAACC
>OGJJ01002163.1_pt1 | contig 13332 bp, 10 predicted proteins | sample 1572081 | NCBI WGS metagenome assembly OGJJ01 (sample SAMEA2582122, study PRJEB24529) | metagenome | biome: Human gut stool | place: China | collected 2011
GCTGCTGCCGCGGGTTACAAACCCGCCCCCCAATTAGGCAGATAAATTGCAGTTTTTATCTATTAAAGCAACCGTACTCACACGATTCATTATAGACGAGAACTATTTACTGTCTCAACAAGTAATAATCGTATGCTCCCCTTGCTCGTCGGACGTAAACTTGACAGTAGCACTGATAGCTTTCAGACGCTCACTGATAGACTGAATGCCAATACCAGTCGTCGTAGCAGTAGAAGCTGCGTCAAAAGGAGCTACGGGAGAGGTCGTTGCATTGTGCGAAATGCTTAGTTCAACAGTAGGAGCAGTGCTATGCGCAAGCGCAATGTCAATATGCGTGAGTCCTTGCGTATGTTTGACAAGGTTGGTAATGAGTTCTTGCGCAATGCGATAGAGTTGGTAAGCTTGCTCAGTAGAAAGTTGGCTCCAGTCATAGGGAGCGTTAACAGGAGTAGCATCTGTGAAGGTTACGCTGAATTGGCCAATCTCCTGTAACTTATAAGCCAATGCAGAGAGCGTTTGATCGAGCGTAGCAAAGGTCGTATTGGGCGGCATAAGTTGGTGGGAGATTTGACGTATCGTGCCACGCACCTGTTGCAGTTGCGCCACAGCAGAGCCGACATCAGTAGAGGTGGACATTTGCATTTCAGCCACAAGGAGGTCGTTGCACACACCATCGTGTAACTCCTGCGCCAAACGCTTACGCTCGCTCTCAATGCCATCGATATAACGACGCGCTTGGTCGAGTTGTGCCTTACGACGCTGCTGGCGCTGCCAAATAATAGCAGCAACAATGGTGGCAAAGAGCAACAGAACAATCCCTGCGAGTGCAGCACCTAAGCGCCATTGCTTCACCTCAGCCTCAGCAGCGTTCTTTTGTAGTTGAGTGATTTTGAGCTGCTTCTCTTTTGCATCGTAGCGTGCAGCCGCATCGCCCACTTGCTGTTGCACATCAAGTTGGTGAATAGAGTCACCTATGTAGTAGGCTTCGCGATAGAAGTAGCAAGCTCGCTGTGGATTGCCCGTACCCTCATAAGCCCGAGCCACCATAAGCATGACCTTATCACGCTCTGACGACACCGCAGGACCATTTTCGTAGAGCATCAATGCCGACTGGAGGGCAGGCGACCATTGTCGAGTAACGAAGTAGTAGTTGATCTTTGCGTGTTCCAACTGCATACGCTCTGTACCGTCGGGGGCCGCATTGCTGACGATAGTATTGGCCCGCGCAATAAGGGCAGGAATCTCAGCATAACGTTGCGGTTGTTGGGTGAGCAGCGTGATGAGCGGTGAGAGACAACTGGCCTCAGCAAGCGGTTCATGAGCTCGACGCGCAATGGCAATGCCTTGACGCAGGTATTGTTCGGCTTTAGGGAAGGTGGCAGCGTTATAGGTAAGAATCGTGCCCAATCCCGCATATACCGATACGCGAAGGGCAGGATCGGCAGCACTTTGATATTTCAGCGCATTAAGCAAGAGGCGTTGACAGTCTTCAACACGCCCCATGCGGCTACACATCGCGCCATAGTTTTGGTAGGCAGAGAAGGCGAGTTGCGCATTCTTATGACGAGTAGCATAAGTGATTACTTGGTCATAACACTTGGCAGCCTTATCGAAGTGTTGCATGCGGCTATGGCAGAGTCCGATACTACAGAGTTGGTTGTACGCTTCCAGTGCAAGGTGTTGTTGGCGTGCTTGGTTATAGGCTTGCGTAAAGTGTTTGAGCGACAGTTCTATCTGTCCTTGTGCCATAAGGGCTTCGCCCGTAGCGGCCTCAAGGGTTATGAGGTCGCGCCCTGCAGCCTTGCGTTGGCGAGCCAATTGAGCGTAGTGAAGTGCCGTGTCGGGGTGGGAAGTAGCTGTAGCTTCGGCCATTTGGGCCAGTAAGTGTACTTGAGGTCCTTTAACGTGTATGAGATGACGCAGTGAGTCTGCTTGTGGCTGTGCGATAGCCAACATCGGACTGAGCAAACAAGCGAGGAGGTTAGCTTTTTTCATTGTTGATTAGATTTTTTTGCAAAAGAAGAATACAAAGATAGTGCAAGGCGAGTGCAAAGCAAAATGAAAGTCAAAAAACTTTCATCTTGTTTTGCCGAGCCGCAGCCTATCTTATGAAAAGATAGTGCAAGGTGAGTGCAAAGCAAAATGAAAGTCTGAAAACTTTCATTTTGTTTTGCCGAGCCGCAGCCTATCTTATCAAAAGATAGTGCAAGGCGAGTGCAAAGCAAAATGAAAGTCTGAAAACTTTCATTTCGTTTTGCACTCGCCTTTTTTTAAAAAAAGAAAGAAGAGGCTTTTAACAAATATCGATTAAAATCATTATTTATAATGATATGCAAACAAACGGAAACGGATATATTTGCAACATATTTTTAAAAAACAAGACAATATTATATATATGACACCAAAGATTAACATACTCATTTGCGACGACCATGCCATACTACTTGAAGGGCTGAAAGTATGCTTACTGCATATGCCCGAAGTGGATAAGGTAGCCGTGAGTTCTACACTGCACGATGCCACGCAATTGCTCGAATCGGAGCAACACTTCGACTTGTGCATTGTAGACCTCGACCTTCCTGACGGTTCTGGTATAGACTTGATAGAGAAAGTTAATACCATGGAGCCTGAGGTGCGCACAATGGTATACACCTCTCACGAGGAGATATGGCACATTAATGCTATCATGCAGTCTGACACAGATGGTGTGGTATTTAAGAGTTGCGATATAGATGAGTTATGTTTGGCTGTGCGCAGCATAGCACGGGGTGACAACTACTTTTGCAAGCGATTTCAGCAATTGGTGCGCCACATTGAGATGCACATTCCTGAATCGGGCAGCCACTTAACGCAACAAGAGCACAATGTGCTCTGCCAATTGGCACGCGGACTGAGAGCACACGAGATTGCCGTCAACCTCAACGTGAGCGTAAATACGATTAATACGCACAAGGCGCACTTACTCTCTAAGTTTAATGCAAGTAATACGACTGAGCTTATCATTAAGGCATTTGTAAAAGGCATTATAAAATTCAATCTAGGACAATAAGCAAAGTCATGCTAAATGATTTATCCTAATATACTTTTTCATGCAAGAGAGGATTATATAGCAGTGAAAAGACAAAGGCAAGCAAATGCTTCATTCGCTTGCCTTCTTCGTAAATAACAAATTATTGGTGTCCAATAAAACTCAAAAAGCACATACTTGTTAGGCTCAACCGCTACTTTTAGGCGGTTGAGCTTATTATTTGTGCAAGATAAGTCCCCCCTAAGATTTACAACAGTTTTTCCCGTACCTATTGGCATCTACACCATCACAGATTGACACGAACGACATGCCGTATCAATCCGATCCTTCATTTCTGTGTCGCAAAAATGGTATTTGGAAAATATTGGATAAAGAATATGAAGGTTTCTTCAAAAGAATCTGAAAAATACCAATAAATGGGGTTGGGTAGTTTCCATATGCGGAACTATCCAGCCCCATATCGTATTATGTTGTCAATACGGCCTGCATGGGATGCTTACTAAGAACCAGAACCCCATAAACGAACGCAAAAAGCGTGTAACTCATTGAGTTGCACGCTTTTTTTTGTTGTTTATTATGTGTTTACCTTTCGGCAGTTATCTATACTTACTTCACCTCCTCGAAAATAAACCATACTGATAATCAGCGATTTAGCTTTTATTGGTACAAATATGGTGCGCTTTACGTAGAGAAATAACAAGCAAGATCAATTCTCTAAGTTCGCAGAGAATAGTGATGCGAATTGTCTTGGAATGACTAAGCGTAGAGTGAGAGTATTCACAACTATAACTAACATGCTATATTCTCTTTATTGATTATAACCAATTAGCCTTACCGTATTTGTTAAAATCAGTACGCAATCATAAGATTTACAATACTTTCTTCTTTTATACAAATTAGTTTTCATACATTTGTAGCCAATAAATGACAATTCTATTAAGAAAAAGTCTATTGGTTTAATCAAACCTCTGAACAATAACATTGGAAGATAACACCAAAGTCTCCAAAGGCTGACCTTTGCTACTTAATAGTATAATGTCACACAGATTATAAGTTTATATTGAAATAACTAAATAGCTACATTAGTATGTATTGTAAATATTGTGGTAAATATATAGATAAGGACTCTTCGTTTTGTCGCTATTGCGGTAAACCTTTACATGCAAATCTCGATATAACGGATAATATTTCCGCTATTAAAGAGAAGTGTACTCCTAAAACTAATGGTATAATGGTAGAGAACACAAACCAAGTTTGGACGAGAATTATTCAGAAGAAGAAAAGTGTTATTTTCTTCTTCATTTTATTGTTGTTGCTTTTAATCTGTAGCTTGTGTGGAATATTTGGTAGAAAAAAAATAGCAGACATATCAATCAACCAAGTTTCACAGGAGTTAACTGCAGCCACTAAAAAATATGATAAACTCTATGAATTTCATGAAGGGCTTGCTAGAGTTTGCAAGGACAAAAAATATGGTTTTATTGATAAATTAGGCAATGAAATAATCTCCTGCAAATACGATGATGCGGAAGATTATGACAAAGGCATTTCCGTAGTAACACTTGGAGATAAAAAAGGTGCTATTAATCAGCAAGGAGACATGGTTATTCCATGTAAATATGATAATATAAATCTTTGTAAAGATGACAGCCTGGCTGCTGCATTTATAAATGAAACATCAGGTTTTATAGACTTAGAAGGCAATATTGTCGTTCCATTCGATTATGAATATTGTGGAACATTTAGTGAAGGGCTAGCAGATGTCCGTAAAAATGGTCTAATTGGTTTTGTTAATAAAAACGGTAAACTTGTAATACCATGTAAGTATGAGAACCTATATAATGGTTGTGGCTTTAGGGAAGGGCTAGTAGGTGTTAGTGTTGATGGGGGGGTACCTGGAATTTTAGATGACGAATGGGGATATATAGACCAGAATGGTAATATTATAATTCCATTTCAAACAGGTCTAACAGGCGCTCCATTCTCATCTGGATTATCTATGAGGTATAGAACTGACAAGAATGGATTCCTCATTATTCATGAGACTGCTTGTGAAGGAGCATTTATTTACAAAAATGGAGAACAGGCAACTGATTTTTTCGAAACACAAAACATCGAAGGTTTCAGAAAGGGATATTGTACTATTAAAGACAAAAATGGTTGGGAAGGATTGGTGAATACTCAAGGAGTATTCACAATTGCTTGCAAATATTCATTTATAGCAAATGGATTTGATGATAAATATGTTCTTATTGGAATTAACAATAAAAATGGATTTGCGGACAAAGCTACAGGACAAATAGTTATACCTCCTATTTATGAAATTGATTATAGTGGTTGGTCTTTTAATGAAGGTTTGATTCCTGTTAAAAAAGACGGAAAATATGGATACATCAATGAACATAACCAAATAGTTATTCCATTTTCATATGATAAAGCATTTGCATTTTCTGAAGGATTTGCTGTAGTACAACGTTATGGAAAATATGGATATGTTGACAGATTCGGGCACGATACTTTTGATTAAGACGAATAGCTTTATACAATAACTATTCGGTGGTAGAAAATGGCAACTTTCGCAATAAATTCTCAAAACAGGAACGGATGTAGAATAAAAACAGCTAAAAAAATATGGAAGAAGAAATGACATTTGAGCCCATTAAAGATTATCAGGACTACTTAAAACAACGTCAGGAATTGATGGCTTACTGCAAAAAGATCAACCAAGGCATTGAGAATCTTGACGAGAAGAGTGGCGAACGCGCTATTTGGGAATTAGTACAAAATGCTCGCGATATGGATGAGAATAGTCACATCCGTATTGAGCTCAGGCCTGATAAGATTGTTTTCTCACATCGTGGCAAACCCTTCGACTATACGTCCCTCTTGGCACTCGTTAACCAGAATAGTAGCAAAGACAACCCAGGGGCAGACCTTGTAGGGCAGTACGGGACTGGATTCATGACTACACACGCCTTCTGCGATATTGTTAAAGTATCAGCACCATACAAGGTGATGAGTGGTCCTGAAAAGTTAATTGGTTACGTCTATATGCAAGATTTGGAGTTAAACCGCTCATATAGAAACAATTTGGAGAAGGCCATCGAAGAAATGCGTAGTGAGATAAAACTAGTGGATAATATGCATAAGACAACTCCCTTATATCCGACATACGATTCATTGGCAAAGGAACAGAAATGGACTTCTTTTACATATCGACTAGAATCTTCAAACGTGGATTCTGTCTCAAAACAATTGGCAAGTGCCATACGACTGATGCCGTTCGTACTGGTGATAAATGAGCGCATTAAGGAGATTGAGGTAAAAGACCTATATGCAAAGCGACATTTTCGTATTATCAAGAAAAACAGTGCAAGTAAGCAAAGAATGGAGGTGGATACGGAATGGTACAAGATAGTTGATAAAATCGAAACAACCGATATACTCACAGGCAAAAGTACGAGTGTCGCAGTAACTAGTCTACAGTTGTTCAATGAAGATGGTAAGGTGAATGACGTGGTGATACTGCCACCCTATCCGGAGTATTGTGGTTCGGTAGATACTATACCAAGTTTATTTTTGTGTTTTCCACTGCTTGGCACAGAGAGTTTCGGCGTAAACTTTATCTTCCATTCTAAGCGTTGGTATCCTGTAGAGAAGCGCAACAACATCATGTTGCCCGAGAACGTACCTTCAAAACGCGAAAAAGGTGCGCTTAACGAGGAGATATTGCATGAGATGATGGCGACTCTTCATCGGTATTATGCATATGAAGGCAATGCTAATTCGTTGAACCGTGACATGTGCCTTGTTAATTTTCATAGTGACAAGAAAGATGAGGTTACTACAAAGTTTTATACGGATTTGCAGAATATCTGGAAGGCTGTTATGCCATCTTGGAAAGTAATACCAACAGAGGAAGGAAAAAGGGCAATGAATGATGCTCGTGTCAGAGTGTTGCATCCTGATTTTTACAGTAAATTAACAGAAGAAAAACAATCACGGTATGAACTGACGCTTGCTGAATATGCCAAAAACGTAAAATACAATGAGAAGGAGTGTTATCTGCTTCCTACTTCAGATTTGATAGCATGGTCTAAAGTTGTCCATTTGTGGCGTTGTGACCATGACAGCGAGTTTTACGTAACCGTTAAGGATGTCTGTAAATCAGTTCAGGAAAAATCGGACATACTGCATTGTTTCCTCTCATTTCTTGTAGATAGCGACAACACAGCCTTGCTGGACGATTATGAATTGTTACCTAATCGCAATGGGAACCTGAAGAGAAAGGGTGATTTGCGTCATGGTGATTTTATGACTGCTAGCCTCTATACGCTGACCGAAATGCTTATGGGAAGTGATGCAGACCGAATGATTGACACCGCTTATAACAATATCGGTAAAGTGGCTACATATAAGCCTGAGGACCTGCAACGTTCTATCAACCAGACTATAAGCAAATGGCGTACTGTCACCTTTGGTAGCAATAAAACACCTTTGACTATCGAGCGACTCGATGCTTTGATTGCATTTAGTTCTGCTACTTCGCAGACTGATTTCAATAACTATCGCGGTCGAATGATGCCATGGATAGTACGAATCCACGAAAAGCAATTCGCCCGCCATACCCAACCTAAGATTGTCGAGAAGGAAGATGACTTCTATAATCCAGCTTTCAACCTGCTTCTTGATTACACGCTTTACGTAATCAGCCAGAAAGACGAAGAGTGGGTCAAGGACAACGAGAAACTATTGAAGGATTTCTTGACGGAGTATGCTACAAGTAACGCAAAAGAGCGCTTAGAGCGTTTGAATGAGTTTGCGGTGATACCCAACTATAACTACCAGCTTCGCACCAAGGACAAACTCAGCAAAAATATAAATATATGTGAAGATTTGGTAAAATTCTACCAGTATGTAATTAAAGAGGATTTGCACGAACATTGGGTACATGACCATTTTAGTACCATTTTTACCTATAATGAAGAAAAAGCCTCGGAAGTAGCAAATAAGATTGAGACGGCCTTGAGTAATGGTGACTTTCAGGATACAGTAGTTCTTGACATCATTGAGTTGGCAGAAAATGAGCCCGTTGACAATTGGAAAATCCTGTTTAAGTCGATTTATAACCAACGCGAATCTATCCGCTACAAACTTGGAACACCTGCTGAGCGCAGGGCTATCAATCGTATAATGAAAAAGAAGAATCCGGAATTGCTGGAACTGATGGCTGACGTTGCGGAGCGTGAGGATGCCAAAGATGTGATAAATAACGTAAATAATATCATAGCCCAGATAGAACATGACGCTTATATCAAGATGCTTGGGACATATGTCGAGAGTCATATACAAAAATTTCTTGCAGAGGCTTTGGAACCTATTGGTATTGTTGTCAATAACGAACAATGTGGTCAAGACTTTGTTTTAAGCAAACAAGGATATGAAAGCTATCATGTCGAGGTTAAATCTCGCTGGGAGAATGACCAATCGGTTGAGATGAGCTCTACACAGTTCAGATGTGCTGTAGATATCCCAGACAGATACGCTCTGATTAGTGTGAACATGTGTAAGTTTGACCATAGTCGCGCTAAAAAGAATAATCCGATGAAAATGTCCGAGATATATGATAATATCAAGTGCCTTGATAATATAGGTACACTTGAAACCGACTTATGCAAACGTGTAGATGAGGCATTTAAAGGAGGAGAACAAGATATACGTTTGGACGGAGCGTACAAGGTACGCGTGCCTCAAAGTGTATTCAAGACTTATCCACTCGACTTCAACGGATTATTAGAACGCATCAAAAAGCACTTTAGCTAAATTGTATGAGAGATAAAAGAACGACCAAAGCCCCCTCCAATGTGGTATTATATGCTGACATTTCAATGTATATCGCTATTGTCAACTTGAGTAAAGAGCAAGTTCTTAATAAGAATATCAAACACAGTGATGATGTCAAAAGAATAAATGGAATAAAGACAGTACAATTCTATATTATTTCGAAATTATGTTAGAACTTGAACTACAACAATATCTTCACCTTGAGTACCCACAAGAGAATACTCGATGTGAATGGAAGGAATTTAAGAACCTAAAGAACTCGTTCTGTGGGGATGAGAAAGATGATGTCATATCTTACGTGTCGGCTATCGCCAACATGGAAGGAAGACATCTTGTGCTTGGTGTTAAGGATAAAACACTTGAAATTGTCGGGACAGACATTTCAAGACTTACATTTAACGGACAGCCTGCAAACACGCAGTCAGCAACTTTCAAACTCATAGAACAATGCACATATCTGTCATCAGAAGGGCTAAGCATTGATTGATAGAATAGGTTTGAAATGGACATTGAAAAGTTATAATAGGTCGGTTTAATTAAATTCAACCGAAATATCCGCAATCCGACCGTTTTTAAGATATTCCGACCGAAAAGCGACCAATCGGTCGGACATATCTTATAGAGGAAATTTCAATTCAATCAGAAACAAAAAAAAGAAATGTTATTAGGAAATAAGATAAAGTCTCTTAGAGACGAGCAAGGAATATTGCAACGCCAAGTGGCTGCATATTTAGAAATTGACACTCCAATGTTCAGCAAGATTGAACGCGGTGACAGACGAGCCAAGAGAAGCCAAGTGCCTCAATTGGCAAAATACTTTCATGTTGATGAAGAAGAATTGCTTACCTTGTGGTTGGCGGATAGAATATTGGATGCAGTAAATGGTGAAGGAGAAATAAAGTTTAAAGCAATTGAAGTTGCAAAATGCAAACTAGCCAAAGCTGATTTATAAAAAATATAATCATGGAAACTTGCAATCAATTGGATATGTGCTGTTCCATACTCATAAAGATGTTGGACTTATTTGATGCGTAAAATATAAATTCAAAGTGCTTGGAATGATGAATAAAATAACTTCTATAACTCGAAAGAAAATATTCAATCTTCTTTCAAACGGCTATGTAGAGTCAGCTATATTGGGAGAAGATGTACGTATTACATTCAATTTTTATGGTACGTTATCGTGCGTTGAGTTTCTAACACGTTTGTATAATCTTAAAGATATGCCCTCAAAAGATAGCAGATTGAATAACGCAGAGGAAGATATTTACCGTCACACGGTATTGAATCCAAACGACTATCCAGAAGATTGGTTATTTACAGATGACCGATTCCCTTTATACAATGGAACCGATGAACAATTGTTAGACTTTTTATGCGAAATTTTTAATCCAGAAGTAAGAGACGAACAAAGTTATTGGAAAACCTTCTTTGAAAAAATTCAAGAACTAATAAAGGTTGACGGATATGAGTTTTACATTGAACATATTATTTCCAATTGTATAGTGTATGGTTGGAGATTGAAAGATGATAAATTTAGAATTATACAACCAAGTGAATTGAAGTTACTTATTGCTTTGTTCAATCGTGGAGGATATGTCCTTGATTTAAGTACACCGGCCTTTGACGAATTAACACTGAAAGAAATAGGCCTAAAATTAACTGATTTCTATGGGAAATCTAAAGGAAAGTCATTGATGGCATATATTAAAGAAGGCAAAGAGAACGATGTCATTAAACTACTTGTAGCATTATTTGATTATTATTCGTCCAATTCTTATTATGAAGAAGAAAGAAAAGGTGATAATTATCAAAAATGTTTAAGCATTGTTAATCGAATACGCTCAGGAATTGCTTATATAAGCAATTCTGCTCAAGAGTTAGAACAACGTTTTTCAAGCGAGTATATGACTTCTCAAATATCTATAATGATGCACATGACTTCTGAAAACCCGACAGAGGCTATTGGTAAGGCTAAAGAACTTATCGAAAGTTGCTGTAAAACAATATTGGAAGAACGTAACGAGCCAATACCGAAAAATGAAAAAATAGGTGCTTTAACAAGGATAACAATGAGTTTGTTGAAAGTAACACCAAATGATATAGATGATGCTATACCAGCAGCAAAAGCGATGAAACAAATTTTGGGCAATTTAAGTGCTATTGCGGATGGCATGGCAACGCTAAGAAACTCATATGGTAGTGGGCATGGGCGTGTAGCTTCATACAAAGGTTTAGAAGAACGTCATGCCAAATTAGCTGTTGGAAGTTCCATTATTTTAGTAGAGTTTTTGTGGTGTACGCATGAAAGGACCAAAAAAGATAACTAAGATGAGTAAAATAGACAATATATACAAGCTTCTATCTGAAGGTGAGCGTGTAACGCTCATATCAATCTTCTATGCGATGATGATATTCAAACGATAGACATTGATGGCAAAAACATTATTGCCATCAACGTGCCTCGTGCTGATTATACATTCCGCCCTGTCTATATCAATAACAATTTGTCAAGAGGTACATTCAAACGTAACCAGGAAGGTGACTACCATTGTACGGAGCAAGAACTGAAGATGATGCTCCGTGATGCCAATGAAGCTGGTAATGATGGCTTGCTGTTGGAATACTACACAATGGATGACATAGACATCCCTACTTTGGAACGCTTCCGTCAGATGTTTCAGAACCTACATCCAGAGCATCAATGGAACTCGTCTGAACATAAGGAGTTTATTTCGAACTTTGGAGGTTATAAAAAAGACCGAAGGACTGGAAAAGAAGGATTGACTATGGCAGGGCTCTTGATGTTTGGCAAGGGGCTCCCAGTCCGTGAGCGTTTTGACAATTTGCGTATGGATTACATAGACAAGTCAAACTTGATTGGAGACCAACGCTATAGCGATCGACTGACATACGATGGTACTTGGGAAAACAACCTGTTCAGTTTTATTCGTATTGTCATTCCAAAACTGACACGTGACTTGTCTCACCCATTCAGTATGAATGGTGTAGTGCGCAAAGATGATACGCTTCAAGCAAAGGCTGTGCGTGAAGCCATTACAAACATGGTTATTCATGCCGATTTCATGGTGAATGGCGTGCTAAAGGTGGAGAAATATGATGATTGTTTCGTACTGACCAATCCTGGACTTTTGAAGCTGCCTATAGAACAGATTTACAAAGGTGGAAAGTCAAAGGCACGTAATCAGCGTATGCAGAATATGTTTCGCATGATTGGCTATGGCGAAAACCTTGGTTCAGGTTTTCCTCTCATCCTAAATGCTTGGAATGAAAAGCATTGGATAAAGCCTGAATTATTGGAACAGCCCGAACTTATGCAAGTAAAATTGGCCCTGCATATCCGAAATGAGCCTGTAAATGAGCCTGTAAATGAGCGACAGCGGGCCATTCTGTCTGCAATGTAGCAATTTCCATCTATAACAAGAGATGAATTGGCCAATAAACTTGATGTTTCACTTGCAACGCTAAAAAGAGAACTAACTTCGCTAAGAAAGAGAGGTTATATAGCTCGTAGCGGAAGTGATAAAAACGGGCAATGGTTAATTCTCAGAAATATTTGATACTTTACAGGCGGCTAATCCAAGCCTTATGGTTAGCCGCCTAAATTTTATTAAGATTTGACTATTAGATACAAATCAATTACATCATTGACCTTCTTTTTGTAGATGGCTTCAATGCTCCAAACTCCAATATGTCTTGAAAAACGAATCCGAGTGAATCAACGAATCCAACTCTTGATAATCCTTTTTTCTCTGTTCATCCATGATGACCTTCTTATAAAAGATGCGGTTGGTTCGGTCGAGATCCATAACCCTACTTTGATAGAGAGATGAAAAGAGGACACAGGCGATAATGCCGAGAATGATAAGATACCATTGGAGCAATCCCCATTTGTCAGTCCTTTGTCTGAATCTGTTCCATCTGTAGAGCCACCACGATTTCAGTGTTGGTGGAGGAGATGGTTTAAGACTTGTGATGGTTTGCAGAATAGAATAAGGGAACAGCTTATTCAAGAGAGGAGTAGAAAGAGGCAACATCGCCATCCTTCATTATCGAACAAATCTGTGTGTTCTTCTCCGCTATAGTTTTTAATTGTTTTTTTTCTTCTAAAGTCCAATCCTTTATTTTTTTTAGTTTGGAAATTATAGAATGAGTTTGCTTAAAACTATTGCTATTTTCCAAATCCATTATAAGTTTCTCTTTCTCTTTCTCTTCCAGATTGTCTGGCTGACCATTGTGGCTTACCTGTTCTTGTTTGTTTTGGTAATGGATAGACATCAGTTTTTCATTTGATGCGGTTGTATTAATAATGGTTTTGACTAATTCATCCAATTCGGATCCTTCTGTATAGTCTGCAGGAGCATAATATTTTATACGCTTATCCTCCATCATTTTATAGACTTTTCGTTTATCTTTTGTTTCTGGATTATAAACTCCAA
>OGJJ01002167.1_pt1 | contig 13290 bp, 10 predicted proteins | sample 1572081 | NCBI WGS metagenome assembly OGJJ01 (sample SAMEA2582122, study PRJEB24529) | metagenome | biome: Human gut stool | place: China | collected 2011
AGTGACTTGTCGTCAGTTTCCTAACTTGACATTCGCTCCACGGAAAACCTGCCACTCGGGCAGCAACCTCGCGCTTCATTGCTATCATGTCACAGCAGTTGTTAGTATAAGAGATTTCTTTCGGAATTGCAAGTAGTTTTTTCATTTTTTTTGAAAATATTCGTGTTTTTCTTGTACTTTTATAAATACATTGGATTTTTGGACTTTTTCAAGTGTTTTGACGACGGTAAGTTTGTTATATAGGCGGCAAGGAGAGAAACATGCGACCAGACACGGACAATTTTCTGTTTCCGCTGCGCCGCTTATCTCCGCCTCCTCCCGCGAACTCACCTCCAGCAAAACCGGCTGTCGGCTCAGACACACTCCCGGAGGCGGGCTATGCTCGCTACACCGACGAAAATTATCCTACCGTCTGTGTCGCATGTTTCTCTCCTTCGCCGCCATACTATACTTCTCCCACTGACATAAGCATCCCCCTTACCCACTACCTAGGACTCTACACACTTGAAGCAGGAAAATGTTTATTCTGCAGTAAAGTAAATTGATTGCTAAATACATTAGGCACTATTCTCATTTATAGTTTCTTGACGAAAGACCTGGAAGCATCTATAATCATAGAGACATACCGTTATACAAGAAAGTGTGCTATTGCACACTTACGCGATTCAAGTCGAAGGCACGTGAGACTTGGTGCATGGTTCTGGTCAGCGTAAGCTGACATATTCATCTCAGAATCACTGCACATCTGCACTTCGTTTCGGTCGGTGCAAAATCATTGTCTCCCAGACAATGTGCACAAGTATAGCATTATAATAGGTAGAAACAGAATTCATATCATGCGAAAGTAGAGGAAAATAGACAATGTGGATAGCAAAGAACTGGAAAGATTATCAGGTTATTGATTGTTCTCAGGGTGAGAAGCTTGAGCGATGGGGAAAATATCTCCTGGTCCGTCCGGACCCGCAGGTAATCTGGGATACACCGAAAACAGAAAAAGGATGGCGCAAACACAATGCACATTATCACAGAAGTAAAAAAGGCGGCGGAGAATGGGAATTTTTTGATCTGCCGGAACAGTGGACCATTCATTATAATGATCTGACCTTCAACTTAAAACCATTTAGCTTCAAGCATACCGGATTATTTCCGGAGCAGGCTGCGAACTGGGACTGGTTCGGTGACAAGATCCGCAAAGCGGGCCGACCAATCAAAGTATTAAACCTGTTTGCCTATACCGGTGGTGCAACCCTTGCCGCTGCTGCTGCCGGTGCACAGGTCACACATGTGGATGCTTCCAAAGGAATGGTTCAGTGGGCAAAAGAAAATGCTGCATCTTCCGGACTCAGTGACAAGCCGATCCGCTGGCTGGTAGATGACTGCGTAAAATTTGTAGAGCGTGAAATCCGTCGTGGCAATCACTATGATGCCATTATCATGGACCCGCCATCCTACGGAAGAGGACCGAAAGGAGAAATCTGGAAAATTGAAGAATCCGTATACCCGTTAGTAAAACTGTGTACACAGATCCTTTCTGATGATCCACTGTTTTTCCTGATCAACTCCTATACGACAGGCCTTCAGCCTGCAGTGCTGGCTTACATGCTTGGTACTGTTATGAAAAAATATGACGGCATCGTAACTGCAGATGAAATCGGACTTCCTGTATCTTCCAACGGACTTGTACTTCCCTGCGGAGCCTCCGGCCGCTGGGAATCAAAATAATTTTTTTATTCTGAGTTAATACGCTCACTTCTGCAAGGCGAATAATAACAAATCATTCTTAAACAAAAAGATTTATCAATACCCATTTATTCTATAGGTCATTGATAAATCTTTTTTATCAAATATGCAAAATTATCTCTATTTCACATATTCTCCGACTTATGCTAATATCTATATGTTACCAGAAAGCAACTTTGTTACCTTTTGGTAATTATGATACATTTTTATTTGAGCCGAATGCACGTAGAACTTGGTTTGTAATTCTATTATTATATACTTTCATTCAAAAACAACTTTAATGAAATGTATTAACAGATTTTCTTCCAAAATTCACTGTTATCGCTCATATCTAGTATTTAGACGGAGGTTATTTATGGGACAAAGTAAAGTTAAAGGTTATGGTTCAAGGGGATGGATACTTATTATCTGGATTGCCACTGCATTTCTTTCCTATCTGGTGATCGGTAATTATCCACTAAATATTCTTTCTGATTTATATGGCGGACAAGCCGTATTGTCATCTATCTATACAGCTGCTTCTATCATTGGAGTTATTGTACAGTTGATTGCTTCTAACTTCATTGGAAAATTAAAAAGCATCAAAAAAATGGGGTGTCTGATGGGTGTCTTATCCATTGTAGCTCTTCTTGGTATTATGTTTATTCCGGGTTATATTCCCGGACCAACGCAAATGCTTTGGCGTGCCGTATATGGTTTAGGCACTGTGCTTTCTTTAGTATATGCAACTTTTTCACTTTCTATTCTGGTAGGACAATGGTTTCCAACAAGAAAAGGAAGTGTTATGGGTATTGCTACCTTTGCATTCCCACTCGGCAATGGTGTTATCGGAGCATTTGCAGCTACCGCATTCAAAGGTGGACAGCCACACATTGCAAATGCATTTGCTCCTTTCTTAATCATTTTTATCGTTGGCCTTATCCTTGGAATAATTTTTGTACCGGATTATCCGGAAGAAGTTGGTGCATTCCGTGACAACAATCCAAATATGACTCCGGAAATGGCCAAAAACATGATGCTGGAAGAAATTGAAAACAAAAAAACAACCGTATGGAAGCTGAACCACACTCTGACTACCCGTGATTTCTGGTTCATCACAATTCCTGCCGGATGTCTGCTGATGTTCTCAGTCGGTATGATGACACAGACAAATGCAATTCTCGGTTCTATGGGAAATGGATTAGCTAAATTTGGTGGGTTTGCCGGTGTTATGTTAATGATCTGTATCTTTGGTCTGATTGGAAGTTTTGCACTCGGAGTTCTTGATACTAAATTCGGCACAAAAAAAGCCATGATCATCGCATGCATCATCATGCTGCTCGCTGGTATACTCGGTGCTTTATCAAGTCCGGAAAAACCAGGACTTCTGGTTGCTTCACTTGTATGCCTTGCATTATTTATGGGTGCTTCTTCCAACTTTACTGTATCACTGGCAGCACAGTACTGGCGCCGTGAGGATTTCGGTACTGTCTTCGCAGCGGTAAATCCAATTGCCAACTTAATTTCATCACTTGGTCCGGTAATCATTGCAATGATCATGATTGCTTGCGGATACAATATGATTTTTGTTGTAACTGCTATCGTAGCTGTCATTTGTATCATTTTAATGTTACTCTTCAGTGCAAAACACGTAAAAGAAAAAGATGATACTTACAGAACTGCTGCCGGAAAAAAACTTGATAATGCTTTGGAAGGCCGCAAATAGGCATTATGTAAAACGGAAATGAACTCTTCTTTTCTGTTCAAAAATGCCTTGGGAATTCTTGCTGCGAGAAGCACGTCATGCAACGCATGACGTGCTTCTCTGCAATCCTGCCGGAAACTATATTAAACTTTTTCTATACTCCATCGGACTCACATTATAAATCTGTTTAAATGCATCCACAAAACGACGAACATTATTATAACCAACCTTTTCTCCAATCTCATAGGTTTTGAGATCCGTGGTTCGGAGCAGTTTGATAGCCGCTTCCATACGGATAGATGTCAGATATGCTTTATAATTCTGTCCGGTTTCCTTTTTAAACAGTGCACTGAAATAATTCTGACTGACACAGGCTACATCCGCCAGTTCCTTAATGGACATATCCTCTGCATAATGCGCTTTGATATAATTTTTGACCTGTTCGATCATCACTTTGTCCTTAGACTTTCCATTGTTATTCAACAAAATCCAGAGATTCTGATAATAGTTCCGGATGCATTCCCGCAACGCCCGGAAAGTCTTTCGTGATTCTGTGTCTTTCTGCAGTTTCTCCTGCATCTCATTATAATCACCTTCGATGAGCTGATACTGGAATAATTTCATACCAATTTCAGCTACAAAATACAACACCCTGGAGAGTGCCGCATTTTTATTTCCATAATGAATTGCTTCTACCTTATCCATAATCTTGTCAATTTTTTCCAGATAAGATTCATCATGTGCAATGATTGCATGGTAAGCCTCATCCACACTCTTTGCATAGTCTTCAAAGGATACGGTGTAATCTTTATGGATATCTCTGAAATCAATCAGGGGTTTTTCCTCAAAATAATACAGTTCAAAAGCAAGCTTTGCCGTTTTGTATGCATTTTTCAGTTGCTTTGCATCGGTAGAATACATACCGATCCCGACTGATAACTCTGTATGTACCTGCGCTGACACCTGCTGTACCACCGGCATCACGTAGGTTTCCACGAAAGTATCTTCCTCTCCACAGGGGAACACTCCCATAAGATGCAGTGCACAGTCGTCTTTGCGCAGGACAAAAGCTTTGCCACGCAGCTTTTGTGCAATCTGATTGTAAACAGAAAAACGAAGCAGATTGAACCGTTCAAAAGAATCCTTTATCATATCAGCTGCCAGATCCGGCCGGATGCCCACACAGATTCCCACAAAGAAATGACCTTCAAAATCGATTTCTTCTGCCTCAAACAACTGATACAACTCATCATTTTCAAATCCCTGTCCATCATTGATTTCCCGGAACAGCTGATACATCTCATCATCTTCTTCTCTGAAAATTTCGATGGTATTCTGTTCTTCCAGCTTTTGAATTGCCTTGCGCACCGCATCCTCCAGATCCTTGCGTGCTACTGGTTTCAACAGATAATCAACGGCTCCGCTCTGCAGGGCTTCTTTTGCATAGGTAAATTCCTGATATCCACTGATAAAAATAAACTTTGCATGCATATCCGCTTCATTGCACCACCGAAGTATATCAAGTCCCGTTCGATAAGGCATCATAATATCGGTGATTACAATATCAGGATCCGTTTCTTCCATTACTTCTTTCAACTGTTGTCCATCCCGTGCTTCCCCCACAAGATGGACATCCATATTTGTCCAGTCTACCAGTTTCTTTAACCCCTGTAAAATAACTCCCTCGTCATCCGCGATCACTGCTTTCCACATTTTCAGGTTCCTCCCAGATCGGCAAACGGTAGGTCACGATCGTTCCCACGCCCTGGAAACTCTCAATACCGAAACCATATTCTTTGCCGCAATTCAGCTTTATTCTGTCATAAACATTTTTCATTCCAACACTCAGGCGACCATTCGCATCTGTTTTTCCAATTTCCGGATTATCCAGTGTCTCCTGCATAATTCGGACCTGATCCTCCTCCATACCGACACCGTCATCCATCACGACAATCTCCAGATAATCTTCTTTTCGTTCCACACGGATAGCAACCGTACCTTCTCCTTTTTTCTCCCGCAAACCATGACGGATCGCATTCTCTACCACCGGTTGAAGCAGAAGTTTTGGAATATACAACTGTGCATCTTCATCAGACACCTGGATACTCAGCCGGATCCTTCCTTCATAACGGACTTTCATAATAACGAAATATTCCCGCAGTGCCTGCAGTTCATCCCGCAGCACGATACAGTCGGTATGTTCTCCCATCACATATCGAAGCTGATGTGCCAGACATTCCAGTAATTCTGCTGTCTTTTCGTCATTTTTCTCCAGTGCTGTCATACGGATCACATCCAGCGTATTATATAGATAGTGTGGCTGGATCTGCATCTTCAAAGCATTCAGTTCTGCATCTTTCTGACAGATTCTTGCTACATATACCTGATTGATATAATCGTTCAGACGTTCTACCATCTTGTTGAATCCGTCCGCAATAATCTCCATCTCATCATGGGTATTGATTTCCAGATGAACATCCATCCGACCGCTCTCCACCTGCTTCATGGCCTCCTGCACTTTTTGGACAGGTTCACTCATCCTCTTTGAAAATATAATATATAAAAGAACCAGGAAGATACAGGAAAACAGCAAAATAACTGCCATCATGGTACGGTTGCTGAAATAATATCCCATAGCTTCCGCATCGTTCAATTTCAGTACCGCATATTCGTCCGTATCCATGATTCTTGCATAAAAAATCCAGTTTCCATCTATCTTTTCATAACCCTCCGATCCTTTCAGCTGAGCCATCACCTTTTCTCCCAACGGATTTCTGCCATCCAGATAATCCTTCCGGTCCTGACTGTATACATAATGTTTTTCTTTTGGATTACATATATAAAGACTTCCCTTTTCCAGACCGATCTTATCCACCAGATTCTCCAGCACATTCACATTAATATCCACGAACAATGTGCCCAGCGGGGTGCTATATGCACGGTTTATGGAGGTAATATCCATATAATTGCGCACAAGTACAAAGATAAAATCATCCGAGTTGATGCAGATATTACTTTCTTCCGTTGTCCTGAGTACACGTAAATCGCGCATCTCATCCTGTGGGATAATTCCCATCTGCGTATAATATTGTGCATCATTTCGTAATGTTTTTTCCTGATTATAATATACACTGTATATTTTACCATTGATATCAACAAAACGGGTAGATGCAATATGTTTACTCTTGGACATTACTTCTTTTAAAGCTTCATCCACTTCTAAAGAACGTTCCCCGTCTGTGAGATTACTGTTTTTCAACACGGCTGCAAGACTTTCTCCATCGTCCGTCTCATAATTATACAGTTCCGCCATGGCTGCGTCTGCGGATTCCATAATATCTTGCACATTTCTGGCAAAATATCCGTTGATCTGTGCATAATTTCGAATCATGGTTTCCCTGATATTATCTGTAAATCTGGAAAAAAACAACAGACTGATCAGGAACAATGGAATCACTCCAAATAACAGGTATGCCACCGTCATTTTTCCAAAGGTCGTATCCGTTATCCTTCTTCTCATTGATTCGCCTCCTGACTGGCCTCACAGGAGTTCCACAGCTGCTGGATATGCTGTGCCGTATCAGTTACGGACACTTTATCGTTCCATTCACTGCGTAACAGAAGCAACATGCCTTTTTCAAAATCTACCGGTGTATCTTTATCACCAATATAGGTTGCAATCTGCTTGTCACTACTTCGGAACGCACGCTCCGTTTCTTCCTGAAAAGGAACTCCGGCGGTAGCAATCCATTCTTTTGTCAATGGAAAACTACAGATTGCCTCACAGGTCAGTGTATAATTCTGTTCGGAATAAAAATATTTCAGAAATGTCATTGCTGCATCATACTTATCAGGATCTTCCTCACATTCCTTTGTCACAGACCAGAACGTATCCAGATTATCACTGGCATAGATCACACCTTTTACATCCGGCACATAAAACCAGCCTAATTCCATGGAAGGATTCAATTTCTGAATGGCAAAAGAAGTCCATGGACCGGTATACATCATGGCGATTTCTCCCTCCGCCATTTTATATGGCAGATTTCCATCTCTGGTCGTCTGCCAGTCATCGTTGACATATCCCGCATCAAACAGATTTTTCAGATCAGTAAGCATCTGTATCGCTTCCTCATCTGTCCAGGAAACCACTCCCTCCGAGCACTGCCCAAGCCAGTCCGGATTCTTTGACAGCACATCCGTGCGAAAGAAATGATTTACCCAATATTCCATATGCCACAGATCACTGCCGCCCACACCAATGGGAGCAATTCCCTTACTTTTCAGTGTTTTACAGATATTCAAAAAGTCCTGATACGTCTGTGGAACACTCAGACCATATCGTTCAAAAATTTCTTTGTTATAAATAATTCCGGAGGTAGATTCCACCGCACCTACCCCGTAAGTTTTTCCGCCTACATCATAGGTATATGTAACCAGATTTTTCACCTCATCTGAAATTTCTCCCAGTGTATCACTCTTGGCATAAGACTCCGGAGTCTTCAGCTGCACAATGTCTCCCAGTTCATTCCGCGCAATTTTTTTGATCAGGATATCCTCGTACACCTTGTCCTCATAGTTCACTTCATAGTTAACCTTGATATTCGGATACTTTTTCTCAAAATTTCGCACTGTCGCCTCAATGGCTGAATTCCACTGTGCATTCTGATAGGCATAAACCAATTCAATCTCAACCTGGTTTTCATTCTCTCCGGTGGATTTTGTCCTTTCCTTGTTGCGGATGTTGTCATAGAACAGAGATCCACACAAGATCGCAAGCAACGATACCAAAATGATGATACTGATGATCAATAATCCTCGTTTTCGTCCATTTATCATTTCTTTTCCTCAATCTCAACCTGTCACTTTATCTTATCCCATTTTACCACTTTTTCAGTGCCCACGATAATACTTTTTTCCGATACATACGATGAAAAGCGGTTCCCCGCAGATTGCGGGGCACCGCTTAAATTTTACAACTCTCAAAAAACAAACTTCTACTGATTATTTACCCTGGATAAACTCAAGTAGAACACCATTGCAGTCACGTACAAACATAACCGCCTCACCATCCATGCGAACCTCATGTGCAATATCAACACCGTTCTCTACAAAACCTGCTTTCAGTGCATCCATGTCATCTGTTGCAAATGCAATATGTTTTGTTCCAACAGTCTGAAGATCTGTATTCGGTGTCAGACGATCTTCCGGAATTTTTTTCGGCTCATCATACTCGAATAACTCAATCTGGAATCCATCTTTCTCGATAAACACGATTTTTGCTTTCAGCGGCGGTACATATCCGTCATTTTTTACCACCTCAAAACCAAGATTCTTTTTGTACCACGCAAGAGACTCTTCCATGTTGTAAACACTGATTCCTGCATGCAATACTTTTTTAACGTTTGTTGTCATTTCATCCACCTCATATATTTTTAGTAATGATCCCGTGCCTCCACAAAATCTATAGGAGTGCAAAGCACAGAGCAATCCACGCAATCAGGATTTGGTTGTTTTAAGACCCAAATCATATAACTTTAGTATACTATATCTCTACTGGTTTGACCAGTATAAATGCTATGTTTTCTTATGCTGTGACAACTAACTTTCCGCCGCCTGCCAGTGCAAATTCACCTGCCTGAGCACCTTTTGCTGTAATCGTCACACCGGCCGGTGCATCAATCTGTGCAGGCTCTACATCTGTCACAAATACGACATCAGAATCTGCTGTTGCAACCCATTTACTTCCTTTGTCAAATGCGACATTCGCATGCCGGATTGCGCCTGTCAGCTGTGTACTGTTTAGCATTACCCACATTTCTCTGGTTGTATCTTCGTGGATCAGGTCACCTTTGACATCCATGTCTGTCATAACAACATTTACACCAAATACATCTTTCGTAACTTTTGTTGCACATGGGTCGTCATTTACGATGGTGTGAAGCAGAACACCTTTGTCGGAAGAAATATTTACGTCACACAGATCCAACATCATATTGTGGCTCTTAACCAGTACACATTCTTTCTTTGTATGGATATCTCCACCGGTCACTGTAATGTCTGCAACTTCTTCCTGCCAGCCGTTTACACAATGAGTCAGTGCAAAATAGGAACCGCACTCTGCCGTACAGTCATTAAATGTCATATCGGAATTTCCTGCAACAATGGCTGCCATACAGGACATATCGAAATTACAGTCATTAAAGTAATCATGACATCCCGGATCAGAATATGCACCGTAACCGCTCTTGGTACAAACAATATCACAGTCATTTGCTTCCAGGTATACATAGCCTTCGGAAGACTCTGTGGACAGAGCTGCCCATCCATCACAGATGATTTTTGAATTATAGAAGTAACTGGAGGAATTGGACATCGTACAGTGAGTACGTGTATTTCCATCCATCTCCAGTGCTGGTGGCGGAGTGGACATTAACGCGTCCGGTCTCTCGATATCATCACCATACGGAATGCCGTGTGCACAGATTACAGAATCATATACTTTTAATACAGAACCTTCCTCTGCAGCTGTTGCATAACGGGTTCTTCCGTTTGTATCGATCACTGCATTTTTGATGGTCAGTTTTGCATTGTATTTTGCTGATGCACCACTGGCCGGTCCACCGATACCCTGACCGTCTCCGGCAAGGCTGATGTATGCGGTATCTACAGTCACGTCTGTACCTGCGCCCTCTGCATAGATAGCACCTTCCGTTCCTTCATAGGCTACAACTTTCAGATTCTCCACCTTGTTATCAGATACTTTTCCGCCATATACTACGGATGGATTGGAAGTAGCCTCGTCATATTTTCCATCTTTAATATGTACGGCTGCTACTGCGTCATCTGCCGGTGCAAACCAGTTGATCTTCGGTTTACCCGGATTTAATACAGCATTGACGCCCTCAATAATGTCTGCCATGGTCAGCATGTTTTTGCATTCTTCCCGTGCCGGTTTATTTTTCTGCACACCTTTGATTTTTACCAGTTCCATACCATTTCTCCTTTTCTTCCACATAAGTGGATAGTCATTTTATTTTCTGTTTCTAACATCAACTTGTTTTTCTTATTACTCTTTCCGATTCACGCACATTCCCAGTATCTTACTAGGTTTTTCCTGTTTTTGAAAAATGACCCCTGCACATACATGCAGAAGTCATTTTTCCATAGGTTCATAGGTTAAGGCAATATAGGTAATCATATATATTATTCCGTATGTCTAATATGTATGATTATAAATCGTTTTTATTATTTTTTACCATAATCACGGTCAGCTGCGTTGGCATCTTTCATGCCGAGCATTGTAAGCAGTGTAATGATACCTACTGCTAATACGATTAACAGCATGATGTAAGCTGTTGCTGTCTGTCCTCTCTGCATGAAGCCTACCATAATCTGTGCAGCGACTGCAGACGGGATTAACTGGATAGCCATGATGATACGGTTTGCTGCCTGGTACTCTCTACGTCCATAAGCGAAAGCCATGATACATGGATGAAGTGTCGGTACACCACCTGTCATACAAGCTACACCGAAGCCCCATAAGAGCATCAGACCTTTGCTACCGCCTTCCGGCTGAAGCATCAGACCAAGGATTGGCATTAACTCACATAAACCAAGTACGATTGCTGCTTTTACAGTTCCTACTTTATCATCGATCAGACCGAATACATAAGACATCGGAATTCCGAGAAGAGCTCCGATTGACAGGTATTTAACTGCCTGTAACCAGATTGTAGGCTCGCCACCACCCAATGTGATATAACGCATAGCCATGGAGCCCATGCAGGCATTGATGATAAATGTAAGTGCTCCGAAAGAGATGATAACCTGCCATCCTTTTTTTGTAGAAAGAATGTCTTTGATTGTCAGTTTTACTTCTTCACCTTCACTCTCAGATTTTAATGGGTGATTAGCACCATCCGGATATAATCCAGCTTCTTCCGGTGTATCTTTGATTGCGAAACCAACTACTACAGCAACAACTACCAGTAATACAGCGATTGCAATATAGAATGGTCTGTAATCTCCACCTAATTTTTTTGTGATCAGTGTTGTCATTCCGGCTGTACCTACTACAGAGAATAACGGGCTACCTACTGTGATGACACCCATAATCTGTCCTCTGAAACGTACAAACCAGCTTGCTACCAGCTGGAATCCAGCCATCTGAAGCATCATACAGGTACATCTTGTGATGAATAAAGAAATGAAGTATAATACATAATTTCCTTCTCCACCGTTGCATGCAAGTCCGTTTGCTGCTGCAACACCGATACATCCAACCGCACAAAGAATCATTGTCGGAATTAAGGATTTTTTAACCCCAAACTTGATAAACATGGTTCCGTAAAGGAATGTTAATACGATACAAACAAAGTTACCAACGGTCATCGGTGCCATGGTAGCGTCGCCGCTCCATCCACTGAATGCCTGAATAATGTTGATCTGATCATTCTGAAGTCCTGAATACAGGAACATGAAAACGATACCCAGTACGGAAAGTAATATTCCATATCCTAAGAATTTTTTGTTTTTAGCCATTTTTCAATTTTCCTCCTTTTATCACGGTAAGTCCCATTTGCCTGAGCCACTTTTGATGTTTGTATTTTGCCACATCTCTGACCTGTCTTAAAGGCAACTTTTTGTGAAAAAAGTGCTGTTTTTTTAGATTTTATTTATAAAGTTTATACTTTTTTTATTCTTCCCAGCAGATCAGTCCGCCTGTCATATCCGGATTTACATGTGGGAATACATAATCAGCATATGCTTCCGGAATCTGTTTGTATGAAAACTCGTGGCTGATCAACGGAGTGACATCGAGTTTGCCATATTTGATCAGATTTAAGAATACCTGAATATCCTCATCACTCGTCCAGCAGTCAGAGTTCACATAACGATTCAGTTTTTTGCCCATTACCGGCGGCCAAGCGCCCTCGATCAACAGGTCTGCTCTTCTTAATTTATATGGTTTGGAGTTTACATATGTACCGATCAGGCTTGCACCTTTCTGCATGATCGGATCATCGATCGGCGGCATAGCCTCACCGTGTACCTGGGAGATCATAACGACACGTCCACGCTCGGAAACAAGTTCAGCTGCCTGCATTAACGGTCCTCTTGCGCCAGTTGCCTCGAAAATAACCGGAAGTCCGCCGCGGTTTAATTTTGCAACTTCACGTTCCAGTCCATCCGGATCTTCTTTTGAGTTGATGACAACATCTACTCCCATTTTCTTTGCTGCTTCCAGGCGGTTGTTATCCAGATCAGTTACGATAACCGGAACAGCACCTGCAATTCTTGCACACTGTGCTGTGATCGCTCCTACAAATCCCTGTCCGAGAACTGCACACGGCTCACCAAGCTGTAAATTAGAACGGCGGAGTGCATACATTCCTGTATGGCCAAGGTTCCAGAATGCTGCCTGTTTTAAGTCAACGCCTTCCGGACAAAGTGTACAGTTTAATTCAGATGTTACGACATACTGCGCATGCTCTACGGTTGCTACTACATGATCGCCAACTTTTAAATCCTCCACACCTTCGCCAACCTCAATGACTTCTGCTGCCATCGCATATCCGATACTTGTTGGAAGCGGTACGATGTGTTCACCAAGAAGTCCGTTCTCTGTTCCAGGACTCATTGCGCTGTATTTTGCTTTCAGTAATACCTCTCCTTTACCCGGTGCCGGAATCTCTTTCTCCTTTAAGACTACTTTCCCCGGCTGAGCCTCTGCATAGATAGTTTTCATATTAATTTTCCCCTCCTGTTTTTATGCGGATTATTTTTATGCCAGAAACGATATTTTCTGCATAAAAAAGTGTCTTCGACACTTCAACTCCCCTGCCCCTCACTCATGAGGGGTA
>OGJJ01002168.1_pt1 | contig 13284 bp, 5 predicted proteins | sample 1572081 | NCBI WGS metagenome assembly OGJJ01 (sample SAMEA2582122, study PRJEB24529) | metagenome | biome: Human gut stool | place: China | collected 2011
AGTACCATGGCAGAACCATGGTCATCAAGTACGGCGGCAACGCCATGATCAACGAGACGCTGAAAAACGCCGTGATGAACGACCTTGTCACCCTGACGCTGCTGGGCGTGCGGGTGGTACTGGTGCACGGCGGCGGCCCCGCCATCAACGAGATGCTCAAGAAGGTGGGCGTGGAGAGCCACTTTGCCAACGGTCTGCGGGTGACGGACGACGCCACCATGGAGATCGTGCAGCAGGTGCTGGCCGGTAAGGTGAACAAAGACCTTGTGGCAAAGCTGCGCGGGCGCGGCGTGGGTCTGTGCGGTATGGACGGACAGATGCTCCGCTGCACCGAGCTGGACCCCCAGCTGGGGCATGTGGGCGAGATCGTCCATGTGGACGCCACCCTGATCGAAAGCCTGCTGGACGGCGGCTTTATCCCGGTCATCGCCACCGTGGGCATGGACGACCTTGGGCAGGCGTACAACGTCAACGCGGACACCGCCGCGGCCCAGATCGCCATTGCCCTCAAGGCCGAAAAGCTGGTGTCCATGACCGATATCGCAGGCCTGCTGCGGGATAAGGAGGACGAGACCACCCTTATCCCCGAGGTGGAGGTGACCGAGATCGAGGGCTACAAGTCCGCCGGCATCATTGCGGGCGGCATGATCCCCAAGATCGGCGGCATGGCGGACGCCATCTATCAGGGTGTGCACGAGGCTGTCATCATTGATGGCCGTGTGCCGCACTCCATCCTGCTGGAACTGTTCTCCGACCGCGGCTCCGGTACCCGCTTTTACCGCCGCAGCCACCGCGAATAAAAAGATTGCGCAAGCGAAAAAGCAGTATTATAATAGAAAAAACGCTCCCTCCGGGGGAGCGGCGCATGCGCGGAACTTCTATTCACAGGAGGTACACCTATGGATTCTGAAAAAGTCATCAAGCGGGACAACGAGTACGTCCTGCACACCTATAACCGCAACCCCATCGTGCTGGAAAAGGGGCACGGGCTGTACGCCGAGGGTCCGGAGGGACAGAAGTATCTGGACTTCACCAGCGGCATCGGGGTGAACAGCCTTGGCTACTGCGACCTTGCATGGGCAGAAGCCGTGTCCCAGCAGGCACACAAATTGCAGCACACCTCCAACCTCTACTATACTGCGCCCTGCGGCAAGCTGGCGAAAAAGCTGTGCAAGCGCACCGGCATGAGCAAAGTTTTCTTCGGTAACTCCGGCGCTGAAGCCAACGAGGGCGCCATCAAGGCCGCCCGCAAGTACAGCGTAGATCACTATGGCAAAGACCGCTACAACGTCATCACGCTGGTCAACAGCTTCCATGGCCGCACCCTTGCCACCCTGACCGCCACCGGGCAGGAAGTGTTCCACAACTACTTCGGCCCCTTCAACGAGGGCTTCCAGTACGTCCCGGCGGGGGATATCGAAGCGCTGCGGGAACTGGTGGACCGCCACACCTGCGCCGTGATGATGGAACTGATTCAGGGCGAGGGCGGCGTGATGGCGCTGGACCCGGACTATGTACAGGCCGTGCGCGCTTTGTGCGACGAAAAAGACCTTGTGCTCATCGTGGACGAGGTGCAGACCGGCGTAGGCCGTACCGGCACCTTCCTGTGCTGCGAGCACTATAACCTCAAGCCGGATATCGTCACCCTTGCCAAGGGGCTGGGCGGCGGCTTGCCCATCGGCGCGGTGCTGATGAATGAAAAAGTGGCCGAGGGCATGGGCCCCGGCACCCACGGCTCTACTTTTGGCGGCAATCCGGTGGTATGCGCCGGTGCCAACGTGGTGGTGGACCGTCTGGACCAGAGCTTCCTTGCACAGGTCAGCGAGCGCGCCGTACAGCTGCGCACCGGTCTGGCAAAGCTGCCCCATGTCAAGAACATTTCCGGCATCGGCCTGATGGTGGGCATCGAATTCTTTGATGTGCAGGCTGCGGATGTGCTGGCTGCCTGCCGTGAAAAGGGCTTGTTGGTGCTTACCGCTAAGACCCGGCTGCGTCTGCTGCCGCCGCTGACCGTCTCCGAGCACGAAGTAGACATGGCGCTGGAGGTGCTGGCCGAGGTGCTGGGCACGATGGAGCCGACGGCTCCAAAGGAGCAGGCATGAAAAATCTGCTGAAAATGAGCGACCTTTCCCCCGCCGAGCTGACCCACATTCTGGATGTGGCAGACCAGCTGAAGGCGGACTGCAAGGCGGGCCGCACCGCCCCGCTGCTGGCGGGCAAAAGCGTGGCGCTGCTGTTCTCTAAGGCGTCCACCCGCACCCGCACCAGCTTTGAGGTGGGTGTGTACCAGATGGGCGGTCTTGGCAACTACATGAACACCGCCGAGCTGCAGGCCGGGCGCGGCGAGCCTTTGCGGGACACCGCCCGGGTGCTGGGGCGCTACTACGACTGCGCCGTCTGGCGCACCTACCGCCAGCGGGACTTGGAGGAGCTGGCAGAACTTTCCGGCATTCCGGTGATCAACGGCCTGACCGACTACGCACACCCCTGTCAGGTGCTGGCTGACCTGATGACCATTCGGGAGCGCCGGGGCACGCTGGCAGGGCTGAAGCTCTGCTTTGTGGGCGACGGCAGCAACATGGCCAACAGCCTGATTGTGGGCGGCCTTTTGGCGGGGATGCAGGTATCCTGCGTCTGTCCCCCGGGCTACCGCCCGGCAGCGGATGTGCTGCTGTTTGCCCACAAATACGGCAATGCCTTCCACCTGACCACCGACCCCGCCGAGGGCCTGCGGGATGCGGATATCGTGGCCACCGCCGCGTGGAACACCACCGCCCCCGGCACTGCCGAGAGCGAGCAGCGTCTGCGGGATTTTGTGGGCTTCCAGCTCACCGGCCGTCTGCTGGAAAATGCCAAGCCGGACGCGCTGGTGCTGCACTGTCTGCCCGCCCACCGGGGCGAGGAGATCTCCACCGCCCTGTTCGAGCAGCATGCGGACGAGATCTTTGACGAGGCGGAGAACCGTCTGCACGTCCAGAAAGCCGTGCTGGCGGTGCTGCTGGCGGGCAAGTAAAACGATTTTGAATGCGCTCTGCGTTGCTTCGCGCATAAATGACGGAAAACATATTTTTACTGCAGTTCCGAAACGCCTGCGGGCGTTTCGGAACTGTTTTTTTATGGGAGAAAAGCATACCCCCCCCCGTATCGTGATTTTGCCCATAATTTTGCACCATTTTTTGGCAGGTGTTGTCCGCAAAAACGCTTTATTTCCTTGAAGTTTCGTGCTATACTCAACTTGGCGTTTTTTGTCCGTTCCGGCTGTTCCGTTTGGGGGTATAGCCGGACAAATCAACCGACAAAGGAGAGGATATCATGAAAAAACGCATCGTGAGCATGATACTGGCACTCAGTATGGTGCTCTCCATTCTCCCTGTATCCGCATTTGCAGATGCAGGGGCGGGGCTTTCTTCCGCGGCAGCGGAAGAGACCAACAGCATCACTTATAGCTCGCAAAGCGACTATGAGGATGTTGGTACGAACGCGGAAACGCAAAATCAAGTGGTCAAGATCAAGTTTGGCGATGCCGGTCTGCCCAAGGCAGCAGCCGGTACCGGCTGGAGCTACACCGATGCCGGCAGGATACTGACCATTAGCGGCGTTGAAAATGCAGATACAGAGTACATTCTGGACGGCACGGTCAACTGCACTGTGTTCCTTAACAATGTAAACGGCGCCACCGTGTATCTGCTGGATGGTACGGTTGAAGGCACTCTTCGGGTCGCCGCCAGCAGTCTCACCGGCGTCTATGTTCTTGGCGGCAGCTACGCCAATGTAGAGCTGTACACCGGCACCGTTGAGGGCGGCACCTATGATAAGCTGGTGCAGAACGGCGGCGAGATCAAGGGCGGCTTTTTCCGCGATATCTCCGGTCTGAAGCCCGACACGCAGCAGCAGGCACACAAGCTGATCCTGCCGGAGAACTGCACCCTGAACGGCCGGAAGGAAACCGGGGATATCTATATCGTCAATTCCGGCACCGAGAGAAACCTGAAGCTGGTGGTGGAAAGCGACACCTCCTGCGAGGGCTGGGCGGTAGCTACTACCAGTGACAACGGCGGCGTTATGACCCTGCCCGCAGGCGTTACCGACTATAACTTCCCACGCAAGGGCAACGTCATTGCCATTGTCTCCATCAGCGAAGACGGCAGAGAGCTCTCTGCCAGCTTTGGTGCGATCCCGGGCAATGCCCCCATGAAGCTGGTCACGATCCAGTCCATGAGCAAGGAACTGCGCTTTACCAATGAGGGTCTGCCCGACGTGACCGATGTGGCCTGCGTGGAAAGCCTGGACGAGGGCGAACATAAGCTTCAGGCCTACCTGTGCCGCAACTGGACCTATGCCTGCTATCCCAACATGCTTAATTCGAGGGGCGTTCTGATGATGGCAGATCAGGGCGGCAGAGAGATCAATCTCAAAGCGCTGAGCCCTGTCCCCATCAACTGCGCGGTTCAGCTGACCAATGCCACCATTACGGACGCAGCGTTTGGCAAAAAGGGCGCTCTGGCGCTTACCAGCGGCAAGATCACCGGCGGCATCTATCCCGATGCTAGTGTTGGCCTTGGCACGACAGGCGATACCGACAAGGTCGAGATCACCGGCGGTGTCTTTGACTCCCTGTCCTGCTACGGCGAGTGCACCATTTCCAATGCGGTTATTCTGGACTGCATGTTCAGTACCTTTTTCGATAACAGCAAGTTTGCCGTTTCTGATACCGTGTTTGGCGCGCTGCCTGACGACCTTGAGGGTGCACTGGCAGCCGGGCAGAAGATCAGCAAGCTGGTGGTGCGCAACGGCAATGTTACGGCAATAAACGGCAGAAGCCTGATCCCTTCCGTCAATACCATCTATCTGGTGGGCGCAGGCACTGCAGATATCACGCTGGACACCGATGTGCTGAGCATCAACGAGGCTGAGGTCAGCAGCTACAACGCCGACACCTCTGCCAAGGGCAAGGTGCTGCATATTACCGGCAACAATGACGGCAAGGATATTCTGGTGAACAAGTCCACCGATGTAAGCGACGTCAAGCCGCTGCGCATTACCGAAAAGGGTCTGCCCGACCTGACCGATGTGGAGCCCCAGAAGATGACCGGTGAGGGCATGGAGATCACCCTCTATGAGGGTCTGGGCTGGAAGTACGCCATTATGTCCGGCGAAGACGAACACCATGAGCAAAGAACCGAGTCGCAGATCATCATCACCAGCCCGGACGGCAGCCCGGTGGACCTGAACTCGAATGAGATCAACCCCACTCAGGCAACGCTGAAGAGCGATGGCATCACGCTGGAGAACGTGACGGTTACCAGTATGTATGCCGATGCTCCGGTCGGGCTCAATAACGCCGTTATTGAAAGCGGATACTTCCAGAAGGAAGTCTCCCTCGACAAGACCAGCGCCATCACCGGCGGCGTGTTCGACGCGACGGTCGAACTGAGAGATAACGCTAAGATCACCGCCGGTGTGTTCCAGGATATCGAGCTCATCTATGCCTCGGAGGCAACGGTCATCAAGAACGCCGTGATCCTTGGCAGCCTGACGGGTAATCACAGCAAGGCCGCTGTTTCCGATACGGTGAGCCTTAGCCCCATCGACAGCGCATACCTTGCCGCCGGTCAGCAGCAGAGCAAGCTGCGTAGCATGGACGGTGTTGTGACCGAAGTCAACAGCAATCCCGTGGCAGATGCAGCCGCTGTTTACTGCATTGGCGAAGCCGGGATGGTACTTACCTTCAGCAAGCCGGTCACGAACATCAACGGCAAGCCTGTCAGCGCTTATGCGGGCGCTTACCTTTCTGCAGACGGCAAGACTTTGACCCTTAACGGCCGCAATGACGGCACGGATATTGTGGTAAACCAGACCGGCGAAACCACCGAAAAGCTGCCCTTTAAGGGCTTTGAAGCAAGGGACTTCAGAGCCGCTGAGAACGAGGACGGCACCTACACGCTGACCTGCAATAAAGAAGGCGTTGGTAAGGAAGACATTGGCAAGCTCACGTTTGAGTGCAAGTACATTACCGGCGAAAATGCAGGCAAGGCACTGCCCGTTAATACCTACCCCACGCAGGGTGCTCCGTATGGCCGCTATCAGGTGGTCATCACTGCAGAGGAAGGCGAAAAGTACAAGGCCGGCTCCATTGTTGTGAGTGAGGGAGTCGTCCGCTACACGCCCGTAGCTGCGGACTTTAGCTACGATGCTGCGCAGAACGAGGTGACCTACAAGGGCAAGAATTATTACGATGCCGACCCGACGAGCGTGACCAAGATGTTTGCCCCCGAGGGCACCGTAAACTACAACACGGCTGTTCCCACCGCCCCCGGCCGCTATGATGTGCATGTCATGGTGTATGAGGATGCGAACTATTACAAATCCCTTACCGAAAAGGTGGGCACCTTTGTTGTAGCTGGTACGAGCAAGCCGACCTTTACCGTGACTGTGTACGGCGAAACTGGCGAAACTACTGAAATTAAGAAGTACGCTGAGGACGAAGAGGTCAGCATCACCGCACCCAAGTTGGATGGCTACACCTTCACCGGTTGGTATGCGGGTGGTGTGCCCGCAGGTACGGTTACGACCAACGAGACCATCACCTTTAAGATGCCCGCAAAGGACGTCATCCTGCAGCCGCTGTATGAGGAGACCACCGTCCCCGCGAAGAAGTACGTCCTGAATGTGGACGGAAAAGTTACGGAGCACGTTGAGGGCGAAGAGATCAGCGTTACCGCAGACGAGAAGAAGGGCTACACTCCCAGATGGGAGGCGGATGGTGTGCCCGCAGGTACAGATCTTACCGGCAAGACCGTCACCTTTAAGATGCCCGCAAATGACGTTTACCTGTACCTGAATTATGACGTGAACGCCCCCCAGAAGTATACTTTGACCGTGAAGAATGAGAACGGTGAGAACAGTAGGGTAGAACAGCACGAGGCGGACGAGCTGATCCAGACCATCATTGCCCCCGAGAAGTATGGCTACACCTTTACCGGTTGGAAAGTAGAGGGCCAGCTGCCCGATGGTACGGATACCAGCAGCGCAATGCTCAGCTTCAGAATGCCCGCGAACGATGTTACCCTGACCCCGCAGTACGCCAAGAAGTACAGCGTGACCGTGAACGGTGTGAAGCAGGGAAGCTACTTTGAGCGCGACGATGTCACGATTGAGGCACCGAAGTATGAGGGCCTCACCTTCGCTGGTTGGGTGCATACGGAGGGTCTGCCCGATGGCACGGACACTACCGGCGATACCATCACCTTTAAGATGCCCGCAAACGATGTGACGGTTTACGCAAATCTTGTCCCGACTCCCCCCACTCCGGAACCCGATCCGGAGCCCGAGACCTTTGCGCTGAAGGTCACCAATGCACTGGTCACCCTGAAGGACGGCGGCGCTGTTGCCGACCTGACAGCTGTGCCTGTGGGTACAGAGCTCAAGGTCACCGCACCCGAGAAGGACGGTTACACCTTCGCCGGTTGGGAGAAGGAAGGTCTGCCCGCTGATGCGAACATCGACGGTGCAACCATTACCTTCAAGATGCCCGCAAACAAGGTTACGCTGAAAGCGAATTATATCGAGAACGCTCCCAAGACCTATGAGCTCAAGGTCACCAATGCACAGGTCACCCTGCAGGACGGCAGCGAGGTTGCCGACCTGAATGCTGTGCGTGTGGGTACAAAGCTGGTTGTCACCGCAGATGCAGACACCGATACCAGCGTGTTCAAGAAATGGAACTGCACCGGCATGGAGCTGACCAAGGAGCAGAGCACTAACCGTGTGCTGGAGTTCACCATGCCTGACCATGATGTGGATCTGATGGCTGAGTTTGAAGTTCCTGCTCCCACTCCTGATCCTAAGCCGGACCCGAACCCCGATCCGAACCCGAACCCGAACCCGGATCCGAACCCGAACCCCAATCCGAACCCGAATCCGAATCCCAATCCGAACCCGAATCCCACCCCGAATCCGGATCCCACTCCTACTCCTACCCCCGATCCGGATCCCGCTCCCGCACCCAGCGATGACGGAAGCGCTGCAGTGATTGTGGCGGCAACCGCTGTGGGCGGTGCAGCCGTTGGCGTGGGCGCCTACATGGTAGGTACTACGGTCTACCTGAAGAGCGTTCTGCCCGAGGGCATGGCCATCCCCGCTAACCGCCAGCAGCTGGCAGTTGCACTGTGGACCGCCGCAGGCAAGCCCGCAACCCAGAGCACTGCTCTGTTCAACGATGTGGCAGCCGATGCCGCAGAGCTGCAGGCTATCCGCTGGGCAGTGGATACCGGCCTGATGTCCGCACAGGACGGCAGCTTTAATCCCGGCAGCCGCGTAAGCCGCTTGGAGGTCATCCGCACTTGGAAGAACTACCAGAAGCGTGGCTAAAACCGCTGCCCCTTAACCCCTTATAACCCCGCAGGGACTGCCGCACAGCGCTGTGCGGCAGTCCCTTTTTGCGTCCCAAAAGGTTGCGCAAGGGCTTTTTTGGGTTTTTTAGGGGCGATTCGATGCATTTCAGGGGTCATTCACGCAGAATTGCTCCACTTTTGCCGCCGTTCGTGGTATACTACAAGCATAGAGCAGTGCTCTGTTCAATATGCCATTCCCATAATTCCTATAGAGCAGAAAACCGTCCGGTAACCGCAAACCGGGCGGTTTTCTGTTTTTTGCGGGTGCGTCCGGCGCACCGGGTCGTTTCAGCGCATTTGCGGGGCGATTCGTGCCCAAAACCGTCCAAAGCGGGCAAAACGTGGTACACTGGGTACAACAAAAAACGCCCGGCTTGGAAGGGCGACTGAAAAGGAGAGGATCTTATGCAAAAACGGCTCATCAGCATGGTTCTGGCGCTGAGCATGGCACTGACCGCAATGCCGCTGCCCGCCCTTGCCCAGAGCGCCCCGCCCGACACCGCCAGCGCTGCCGCACTGGCAGAGGAAAACGGCGATGTCACCGATATCTATACAGACGACAACTCTAGCAAGCCCTACGGCGATCTCTTCGGCAACAGCAACGGCAGTTGGTCCTACGATGAGACCAGCAATACGCTCACTCTGGTAGACGGCACCTTCCGGCTCCACCATTATAGTTACAGCAGCTCCAATAATTACAGCAAATTGAACGTGAAGATCGAGCCCAATGCCACCCTGCAGGAGGCGCGGATCGGCTCGGAATACCATAACGGCTATACCGTGACCAACGCGGGCACCATCTCCGGCGGCACCTTCTACGGCAAGGTGATCTGTGAAGCCGGGGCTGTCATCAGCGGCGGCACCTTTAAAGGAAATGCCATTGTTAATGCTGCGGGCGGCGAGGTCACCATTGAAGATGGCACCTTTGAAGAGGGGAGTTATACCAGCGGCGTGACCGTTAAAGCAGCGGGTACCCTTACCATCAACGGCGGCACCTTTAAGGGCAAGCGCACCTGCTCCGTGGATATCGACAATTGTGAAAAGATCGTCATCAACGGCGGCAGCTTTGAAAGCTCGCTCACGGATCTTAAAAGGACAACGGAAATCATCATCAATGGCGGTCTGTTCAACGACAAGCTGTATGTTGCAGAAGATAAATGTACCGTCAACGGCGGTCTGTTCACCACTGAAGATGACCCGCTGCCCGAGGGCGCAGCCGTCAACGGCGGCTACTTTGTGACAGACCGCGATGGCCTTGCAGCCATCGATGCAGCCAGTGCTCCGGTGTACGCCCCTGTCGCAGTGGCAGCGGACGGCACGGTGAACGAGTGGTCGGCAGATGCTTATAGTACTCTCTATGTCGCTCCCAATACCAGTGTCACCCTGAAGCCCACCTGCAAGCTGGAAAGTGTTTTCAGCGGCGACGACAAGCTGAGCTATAAAGCCAAGGACGGCGCGGTCAGCTTTACTGTGGGCACGGAAGCTGTCCAGCTCAACAGTGTCACTTTGGAAGAACTGGTCATTGAAAAGAACGGCTTCCCCAAGGGTACGGACGGCGGCGTCTACGGTGCCAAGGGCAACGGCTGGTCCTTTGAACCGAACCACAAGCACGCAGAACTGTTTACAAACGATGTCCCCACCCTGACCATCGAGAAGGACGCTGTGCTGGACTTCGACAAGGTGACAAATAAGGCCGGTACAGTAAAATTTGCGGTTGAAAACTACGGCACCTTCAGCGGTACGCTGAACTCCACCCGGTATGTGTACAATAGGGAGGGCGGCGTCATCACGGATGCCAAGCTGAACAGCGCGCAGAGCCTTTACAATGACGGCCTTGTGAAGGACTCGGTGCTGTGCTTTAGATACATCGGCAACGGTTGGCGCGACCCGGCGCAGCCCGCTACCATCCGCAACTCTGCGCTGGATATCACCGGCTGGCTGCTGGCCAACATGGCTTCCAATAGGGCTGTACTGGACGGCTGCTATAACAGCGCCGGTTACACCGGCACTGCCGTGATCCAAAACGGCGGCACGGTCAAAAACAGTAAGAGCACCCTGAAGCTGCCAGTGGAAAATACGGCCGGCTATGACGGCAACGCAGAGCCCTACCAGCCCATCATTGACGGCGGCGAGTGCACCGTTGTCTATAATGAGGGCGGCATTATTCAGAATAACCCCATCATCCACGCGCTGGTGGCAAAGGATACCAAAGACCTGAATGGCGCTGCGGATTACTACACCCTGAACTACACTGCACCGGAAGATGCCGAGTACGCTAAAAAATACATCAACGGCATCAATGGCATGATGGAGGGTATTTGGGACGCAAAAACCTCCACCCTCTACGTTGACACCGATCAGGATACCATCTCGGTCATCACCCACGCGCCCATCAAGAGCGTGAACGGCGTAGCTTATAGCGGCTCTAAGCGCTATGATACAGAGCGCTACACCAGCACCATCGACCTGAGCAAGTATAACATCCCGCAGACCCATATCCTCAATCTGAGCGCCACCGGCGAGGGCACGGCAGAGCTGCCGCCGGCAGACCCCGCAGACTTTGCCTTTGTCCTGCCCAACGACCTGACCTATGACGGCAACCCCAAGAGGGTGGAAGTGGACGTGAAGGACAGCGCCACCAAGAAATACGGCGATGTTACCGTGACCTACAAGCAGAATGGTGTAGCGCTGAGCGGCGCTCCCGTTGAGCCGGGCACTTACACCTTTACCGCGAATGTAGCAGCTACCGCCACCTGCGCGGGCGGTGATGTGACCCCGAAGTATAACACGTTTACCATCCAGAAGGCTGCACTGACCCCCGCAGACTTTACCGTGACAGAGCCCACTGACCTGACCTATAACGGCAGCGCCAAGGAAGTAACCGTTAAGAACACCAGTGATAAGGACTACGGCGAGATCACCGTGACCTACAAGCAGAATGGTGAAGCACTGAACGGTGCTCCTACTGAACCGGGCGAATACAGCTATACCGTCACCGCCGCAGGCAGCGCACGGTATGTGGGCGGCACTGTTAAAACAGGCTCGTTCCGCATTACAAAAACAGGCACGATCGACCCTGAACTGGAAAAGACCTATCAGCTTACCGTTGCCGGTGCGGACATCACCCTGCCCGAGGATGCAGACGCAAGCGCCCTGAAAGCAGGACAGCTGGTCAGCCTGACCGCTTACCCGGACACCGACACCGTGCACTTTGCCCAGTGGATAGTGAGCGGCGCTGACGGCGCACTGAGCCCGGCAGACCTGATGGATGCCGCAGGCGAACCGCTGACAGAGGATGCCTTTAAGCAGCGCACCCTGACCTTCAGAATGCCCGCAAAGAGCCTGACGATCACCGCCGAGACCACCACGGTGGAGCAGCCAGAGCAGCCGCCGGAGGAGTACAGCACCGAGTACAGCCCGCTGCAAACGGTGGGCATTCTGGCTGGTACAACGGCAATGTTTGCTGGCTGCGCAGTGATCGGCTACGAGTTTGTTACCGGCAGCATCCTTGTAGACCTGCTGCCCAAGGGCACAGTCATCCCGAGCACCCGGGAACAGCTGGCAGTGCTGCTGTGGAGCACCGCAGGCAAACCTGAACCCACTGCACCCGCTGTTTACAGCGATGTAGCCGAGCCTGACGCTGCCAAGGCAGCCCGCTGGGCTGTGGAGGCCGGGCTGCTGCCCGACATGGGCGAGGGCGTCTTTACGCCCGGCAAGCGTGTGACCAAAGTACAGGTCATCCGTGCTTGGAGCCAGCTGAAAAAGCTGGGTCTGGCGAAATAACAATTGCCATCTCCCGATCGATCCTTTCCAATAAGCGCAGCAAGGCCGTCCGGCGAATGCCGGACGGCCTTGCTGCATTGCCCCACTCGTAAAAAAGGAATTCTGAAAAGGCTGCGCAACCGCAGCCTTTTCAGAACTCCAAAATTAAAATAATTCTTCCGCTGCAACGACGACGACCGCCGCCAGTGGCGGAAACAGGGAGGAGTTGTTGGGGCAGCGGCCAGCAAGACGCGAGTGCCGCCCAAGGCACGAAGCGGATGCTGGGTGCCGCAACCCGGAAGAAGCGGAGGGCATTTCAATCGTTCTGCACCCCGGGGCACCCGGCGGCGCGCCATGCGGCGCACAGCACCTCCTTTTCCGGCTTGGAGAGCTTTTTCAGGGCGGCTTCCCGGCGAAAAGCGGCGCGCTTGTCCGCGCAGCGCTCCAGATAGGCAAAGCCCACCGCGCCGTGGGCGCGGGTGTAGCGGGCACCTTTGCCGCTCTGGTGCGCCTTCAGCCGGGCGGCGGGGTGGTTCGTCCAACCGGTGTACAGCTGCCCGCCGGTGCAGCGCACCATGTAGACGTAGGCGGCGTCAGGCAAGACGTCCATTGTTTTTCAGCACCTGACGGCAGGCCGCAAGGGCGGTCTCCTTGTCCTTGGCGGTGATGAGGAAGCGGCTGGCGTGGCAGAAGCTGATGCCCGGGATGCCGCTCTTCTGCTCGATGATCTCCTGCGGCTGTCCCGCCCACGACTGCGGGAAGGGCAGCTTGGACTTTTTGGTTTTGTGGTCGGTGACGCACTGGGCGCTCCACCCGCCGCGCTGGCTGGGGTACACCACAAACAGGGCGTCGGTCTTGTACAGACCGTTTTTCCACGGCAGATAGCAGGGCAGCACCACGATGCCATCGCGGGAGTTGCGGTAGGCCTGCTGTACTTTTTCGTCCGCGCGGTTCACGGCGTTGGCGCTGTCGATCTGGTTCTCCAGGATCTGCTTTGCCACAGCCACCGCCTTGAAAAAGCAGCTGTCCTGATCCTCTTTGGAGTCCCACACCGGGTTGAAAAAGCCGATGGCATCGCACAGGCTGTTCTGCTCGCCGGTGTTGTCGTTCAGGTCCAGCGGCTGGATGA
>OGJJ01002169.1_pt1 | contig 13282 bp, 16 predicted proteins | sample 1572081 | NCBI WGS metagenome assembly OGJJ01 (sample SAMEA2582122, study PRJEB24529) | metagenome | biome: Human gut stool | place: China | collected 2011
TCAACGATAAAGAGAAAACAACGATTATTAGGGTAGGATAAGTTTTATTAAGGAGGTTAAAAATTAGATGAACTATCAATTTTTAGAAACAGTTAAAGCGGAAATAGAAACATCACCTATGTGTAATGGGTACAAAGTCGACGTATATATTGAGCCGTCAATATCATCAATATTGTTTTGTATAACCGTTGATAGCTATAAGCATATATTTAAAGCACCTTTTGGATTACTTGAAACTAATATCACAGCTATGGCATTAGCAGAAATTATCATAGATGAAGTGAAAGAGTGGAGGGATAAGTTAAATGAAGATTAAAGAAAAGTTAAATTAGTAGATATTGATAGAAACGAATTTTTATTATATCGGAGGATTAACAAAATGAACATATGCGAAGTATTAATTATAGTATCATTTATTATGATAACAATAATTGCAATTAGTCAATATATTGACAATAATGTACCAAAGGTATGTAATGTGATGATATTAATGAGCATATTACCTTGTTATGAAATAAAGGTATTTAAAGACGGAAAGCGCTTGACTAGAAGTGAATTGATACAGCATATTAATAGCCGTGTTAAAGCTCACGAATTAAAAAACGGTATACTTTACATTGAAATTTATTAGTTTTTTGAAAAAAATACTTGACATTTCACGTACTATAGTGTATTATATACTTGTAAGGAAGTTATATAGCAACTCACTAATAAGGATATTAAAGGAGAAACAAAATTATGTCAAAAGTATATGTTATTGGACCAATGATAGAGGTGCAGGAAATAAACAAAGTATGCGAGGCTTTACATAACCTCAAGCATACAGTAAGATGTGTCAACACAATTAAAACAACGTATCAAGATGCCGTGCGTGATTGTTACAAGAATATTGCATGGTGTGACACACTTGTAGCTATTGCACACTCAGATGGTAGTATGGGCGAAAGTGTAACCCATGAAGTTTGTTTTGCGGAGTATTTGGATAAGACAATTTATATCATACGTAGCAATGAGTAAGGAACAAGAATGGCAAATATACAATCAGTAATAGTTATCGACTAGCAGTAACCAAGCTGACGAGTGGTGCAACTCCACTCACTAGCCTTTGCACCAATGGTGCATGTTACAACAAGTTACAACAAGTTACAAAGCAAAACTCATTACAAAACAAGGAGGACAAAAAATGAGAAAACCAACAGTAACAAGAACAATCAACACACTAAACATCACAGTGTTAGGCATGGACACTGTTTCGTGTGAGCCTATAACCAAGACTTACCCAGTCTATGAGAGTGAAGCGCCGAGTGATGAAGCAAAACTGTTTAATTACATCCGTAAAATGTATGAAACAGATACTTTTAAAATCTCAGCAATCACAAACAAGTGTCCAGTTAGTAAGACATACAGCATGCCACTTAGTAAGTTTATTGAAGAAGCAAACAAAGCAGACACAGCAGACGAAGCAGACACAGCAGACACAGCAGACACAGCAGACACAGCCCAGTAAATAGGAGGATATTATCATGTTATCAAAGAAAGAATTATTTAATGCAAAGGCATCGGGTCAGAAAATCGAGAAGGGATTACAGATTGATGTTGTTAATGTCGGTTCATATGCCGACACTGACAAAGATGGCAACCCAGTGAAAGTATCAGTTCTTGTGGATAAAAACGGTTCAGTTTTTACAAGCATTTCTAAGACTGTTAATGAAACATTAGATATGATTGAAGATATAATATCGGATGATGGACACGCTGTAGTTGAGGTGTGCGAGAATACTTCCAACAGTGGCAGGAAATTTTATCAGTTAATGCTAGTATAGTCGTTTATTAAACTATTACTTAAAGGGGGGGAGGTTAAAAACCTCTCCCCTTAATTACTCTTTATGATTACAGGAGGGATAAACTATGGGTAAGATAACTAAGAAGTCTCAGTTATTGAAAGATTATAACAAAGAGCGGAACAGGATTAAACGTTTTATTAGAAACGCTGAGAAAAGGGGGTACGTTTTTGAGCCTAATCTTATCCCACCAAAACCCAAAACTATCACAGCAGGGTCAATACGGAGACTGTCAAAGATTAGACCAGCACAGCTTTATAACAAAGCTTATGCTATCAGTGCAGTAACAGGACAGCCAATAACAGTTGAGCAGAGAAAAAGAGAAATCAGACAAGAGGCATCTAGGAAAGCATGGGAGACTAGGCGGAGGAAAAAAGACAAAGAAGATTATGAGAGGATGAAATCAGATAGCGAATGGCAACAGACGTTTCATGCTTCAAAGATAGTATGGGATAAAGTGCAATCAATGATAGCTAATGTTGGTACGCAACAATCACAATCAGCAGACTTATTAAACAATTTGTTAAATTCAGAAATTGAGAAGTACGGAGTAGACGCAGTTTTATATTCAATATCGCAGGCAAGTGACGATTTTTTATCAACGTGTGAAGCTATTATTAAGTATCACCCATCCAGTGAAGTTTCAAGAACGGCCGTACAGCATTTATATACATTAATAAGTGGTAATTTACCGAGCGATGCAGAACAAGCGGAAATTGATAACGCATTATCTAACGATGAGTATTGGGATGAAATATGAGAAAGCAAATGAAATATATGGTTGGTGATTTTGAAACTACCGTATATGAGGGACAGACATTCACGGAGGTGTGGGCGTCAGCAGTAGTAGAGCTAGGCACAGAGGAAGTTAAAATACACCATTCAATTAGAGAAACATATAATTATCTCTACAACTTAAAGCAGAATATTTGTATATATTATCATAACTTGAAATTTGACGGTTCGTTTTGGCTTTCATTCCTACTAACAGATTTGAAATATGAACAAAAACTTTATGTAAACCCCAATAATGATAGTGACGTTCATTTTCTAAAGGAGAAAGATTTAACCCCAAAATCGTTTGTCTATTCGATTTCGGACATGGGGCAGTGGTATAGCATCCTTATTAGAACACCATATGCACTTATCGAGATTAGAGACAGCTTAAAGTTGTTACCATTTTCAGTCGAACAAATAGGCAAAAGTTTTGATACAAAGCATAGAAAACTTGAAATGGAGTATACAGGATTAAGATACGCAGGCTGTCCAATTACAGATGATGAAAAACGCTATATTGCCAATGATGTTCTAGTGGTTAAAGAAGCATTGGAAATAATGCAATCGGAGGGGCACTTAAAACTTACAATTGGTTCGTGCTGTCTATCTGAATTTAAACACACAATAGACAAGCAAGACTATCAGGCTTTTTTTCCTGATTTAACACAATATAAATTAAATCCCAATGATTATAAATACTCAAACGCTGACGAGTATATTAGACATTCATACAGAGGTGGTTGGTGTTATCTAAAGAAGGGATGCGAAAACAGAATTTACACTGAGGGTTTAACGGCGGATGTCAATAGCTTGTACCCATCCATGATGCATTCAGAAAGTGGGAATTATTACCCTATTGGTAAGCCAGTTTTTTTCAAAGGTAAAATACCGTCAAAATGTCTTACAAATCAATACTACTATTTTGTTCGTATTCGTACACGTTTTTATTTAAAGCCGAACAAATTACCATTCATTCAGATTAAAGGAAGTTTTTTCTATAAGGCCACCGAAATGTTAGAGACATCGGATATAGTTGATAAAGATACAGGAGAAGTATGTACATGGTACAAAGATTTTGACGGTAATATTAAAAAATCTACTGTTGAAATGGTGCTTACGCAGACTGATTTTGAATTGTTGCAAGAGCATTACAATCTTGTAGATTTTGAATTATTGGATGGATGTTATTTTAGAACTATAACAGGGATTTTTGACGAATATATTGACAAATATAAGAAAATTAAACAGATTAGTACAGGGGCAAGACGCACACTAGCAAAACTCTTTTTAAATAACTTATATGGTAAACTCAGTAGTTCGGATATATCATCTTTTAAAGTAGCAAGGGAGAAAGATGATGGCTCATTAGGTTTTACAACATTTGAAGAACACGAAAAGAAAGTTATGTATATCCCAATAGGTTCAGCCATAACAAGTTATGCTAGAAATTTTACTATTAGAGCCGCTCAGCAAAACTATAAATATTTTGTATATGCTGACACGGACAGCATCCATTGCTGTACTACAAAGAAAAATATTAAAGGCATTAAAATACACCCTTCTAATTTCTGTTGTTGGAAGTTAGAGAGCTATTGGGATAAAGCTATTTTTGTCCGACAGAAAACATATATTGAACATGTCACACACGAAGATGAAAAACCGATTGAGAACCCGTACTATAATGTAAAATGTGCAGGTATGCCCGATAGATGTAAGAAATTGTTTCTTAAATCAATGGAAGGGGTGACAGATGAAGAATTAGAGAAATACCCTACAATTCAACAGGAATTTTTAAAAACAAAGAGAACACTTGCTGATTTTAGAATAGGATTGGAAGTATACGGAAAACTGCGTCCAGTGAGAATAAGAGGGGGTGTAGTATTACAAGAGACAACATATAAAATGAGATAAAATGTTTCACGTGAAACATAGCAAAAGGACAGAATTAAATTCTGTCCTTTTTTAATATATCTATAACGTTAATTCTTAATGCATGGGTAGGCATACACCCAACAACACGGGCATGTCTTATATTTCAAAGAGCCTTTCATGCCTATGTTACAAAAATAACTAACGCAGATACCATTAATAATAAGCTAAGGCTTTAAGTATACATTCTTTACAATCAAGTGAATAAAACCTAAAACAACCTCTATCAAAGAAGTATCGCATATAATCAATTAGCCAAGCATTATTTTTGAGCATCACATAATTGATATTGTGGTCATCTGTAGTCACAGAAATTCTTTGCTTAAAATCGGGGTCAACTTTTTTGTCACAGTAAACTATACTTTGTTCTTCAAACATTTTAACTGCATACTCTTCACCCTTATATTTAAGTGTACAGAGATAGCGAGTCTGACCCCTCAGTTTTGCAATGAAAGCATTATTATCATTTAGATAAACATTCTGAGAAGCATATGCCACATAGTTAGATTTGTTAAAAGCCCTGTTGAATAGTGAGCTTTCCTGTAATTTAGACGCACTCTCATTATAGCCTTGTTCAAGCACAAAACCGTCTCCGCGTAAAAATTTAACACCAGAGGTTAGTCTGTCAGTAATGCCCAGTGCTGTATAATAAGGATTTAGCAATGTGACGGCGTTTGAAATCATTATTACAGGCACATATCTAACTTGACTATTATTACCACGCGCGATTGAGGTGTGTATGCTTATAAATTTACTAACTTCATCTGCGCAGTAATGATTAGTTTCGGACTGGAATTCATCTAAAAGAATTCTTGATACATCACTCAGATAGTGAGAATATTTTTTCACTTTATCTGCACAATTGAGGGCTACAGCGTAACCACAGGATTTGCCCTCGTCCTCTTCATCATAGGCACTACTTAGAAATAGCTCATACATTTTACTATTACCAATTTGAATAGCTTTCATGGTGTATGCTGAGAAAAAAAGATTGTGTATATCCTTAAAAAATTTGTCTGCTGAGTCCTTTAACTCGTCTTGAAATCTGTATAGTAAGCAAAATTTCTCACCGTATTTTAAAAATCTATTCACTAGATACCTATTAAAATATGTTGTTTTTCCTGCACTTCTATTTGATGTTGATATATAAATTTCTGGTACATTTCCATTAATGTCCTTCATGCTTAATAGCTTAGTGCCGTCATAATATTTTATATCGTTCATTTATCCACCTTCCTTGTTTAATTATAACAAATTATCAACAATTTGTCAAATTAATGTTGATAATTTGTGAATAATATGCTATAATAAGAAAAAAGAAAGGAGGTTGACATTATGATTAACGAGTTATCAACATTGATTTCAACACTTGGCTTTCCCATAGGCATGTGTTTAATTATGTGCTATTACATTAACAAAATTAATGATGCACATAAAGAAGAGACTGACAAGTTTGCGGATGCGCTCAACAATAATACAGTCGTGCTTCAAAAACTTTGCGATAAGCTCGACAGTGAGGTGGATGTAAATGACAAGTAATGATATTGTAAGAGTTGCAAGAGGGTACTTAGGACAGCCATATGTATGGGGTGGAGAGTCCGAAGCCGAGGGAGGATATGACTGTAGTGGGTTTGTATATTCTGTACTGAATAAATGTGGTATGAAAGTACCGAGAACTACAGCACAAGGTTACTCAGCATTAGGTAAAAAAGTATCCAATATTCAAAGCGCTGATTTACTTTATTTTGGTAAATCAGTCAAGAGAATTACTCACATAGCTATCGCTATTAACAGTACACACATGATTGAGTCACAGGGAAATAGTAAAAACACAAAAACAAACAAGGGCAAGGGTGTATTAATTACTAATATTTCCCACCGAAGCGATTTAGTACTCGTTAAAAGAATTGTTGATTTTAAAAAGGAGAAATTAACGACCATGTGTTTACTGAAAAAAGGCACTAAAAATAATGATGTCACAGTGTTTGAAATATTGATGGCAAAGCTTGGCTATTATACAGGCTCAATTGATACCTCATATGGCAAAGGGTGCGTGTCTGCCTGTATTAATTTTCAAAAAGACCACAACCTTATACAAGACGGTGAATGTGGTAATAACACATGGAAGGCGCTTCTCGCTGAGGTGATTTAATGGCATGGGTAGTTATTGAGGGTACTAGAAAGTATCTGACTCAAACTCAGATGGAAAACAACGCGCAGGAGTTTAACCGTTACTTTATGGGAAAGTACACACTTGAAAGTATCTGTGGTATGCTTGGCAATATTCAAAGAGAGAGTACCCTTAACCCTGCTCTTAAAGAAACATTAAGTGCATCCAGTGGTTGGGGCTTAATTCAATGGACTCCCTCCTCTAATCTAACTGATTATGCAAATGCACAAGGCAGGGATTGGAAAGATGGAGACCTCCAATGTCAGTTAATTAATGCTGAAGTACTTGAGGGGTACGGTGGTCAATGGATACCCACTAAGAGTTACCCATACAGTGGTTTAGAATTTTCTCGGCTAACAGATGTTGAGGAAGCAGTCAAAGCATATTGTTTTGAAAGAGAGCGTGCAGGGGTTGTGGCATTAGACGAAAGAATTCAAAACGGAAAGAACTGGTATGAATACTTAAGCGGCTCACCTGTACCACCTACACCTGTACCACCTACACCTTCAACGAGAAAGCACTTACCCATTTATATGATGTTACGCAGACGATTTTAGAAAGGAGAATTAAAATGGCTAAATTGTCAAAGAACGAATTGATTGAAAAAGTAAAAAAATATGTCGGCGACAGGACAGACGATGAAACTATTGAGATTATTGAGGATATAACCGACTCAATCGACACATCTGATGCCGATGAATGGAGGCAGAAATACGAGGAAAATGACAAAATGTGGAGAGATAAATATGTCTCACGTTTTTTCGATAAGAAGGATGAAGGCCTCGAAACCCCAACCGAGCACGAAGAAGAAGAAGAAAAAGAGTATAATTCCTATGAGGATTTATTCGAGAAGGAGGAAGATTAATGGCTAGAATAATCAGTAAAACTAAGCTTGATGCACGCTCCATTGACATTCTCAATGTCATTAGAAATAATGCATCCTACGCATATCAGAAAGATGTACCAAAAATTGATAAAGAACAGGACATACCAAAAGTTGGTGAAATACTTTTCGGCAATCCAACACATGCTAACGAATTTATTAACGCATTAGTTAATAGAATTGCTCTCGTGCGTGTGCAGAGTGCGACTTTCAATAACCCATATAAGCATCTTAAAAAGGGCTACTTGGAATTTGGCGAGTCTGTAGAGGATATTTTTGTTGGAATAATCAAGGCTGTAAAATATGACCCCGAAAAAGGTTCAAGTCGAGAGTTTAAACGTACTCTTCCTAACGTACAATCTGTCTTTCATTTAACCAACTGGCGCGTAATGTATCCAATTACTATTGAGAAACAGGCTTTGAAGCGCGCGTTTACATCTGCTGACGGCGTTACTAATCTTATTTCATCAATTATTGAACAGGTATATCAGTCCGCGGAGTATGATGAGTACTTACTTTTTAAGTATCTTCTTATAAAAGCAGTTTCACACGGCAAATTATACCCACAGCCTGTTAATACTACTGATATGAATAGTGTTGCCGTGAATTTTAGAGGGAAATCAAACTTATTACCTATTGATATGACAGGTAGATTTAATGAGTTGCACGTTCAGAATAATACCCCAACTGAAAGACAGTGTATTTTTATGGATGCTGATTTCAATGCAAAATTTGATGTTGAAGTACTTGCTAGTGCATTTAACATGAGCAAAGCAGAATTTATAGGAAAGCTTCATCTTATTGATGATTTTAGTTCCTTTGATAACGAGAGATTTGAAGCCATTAGGGAAGAGTCAACAGAACTTGAAGAGGTAACAACGGCTGAGCTTAATTTAATGAAGAATGTAAAAGCCATTTTAGTTGATGAAGCTTGGTTTCAAGTATATGATAACTTGTTTGAATTTGCGGAAACTCAAGTTGGTAGTGGGCTGTATTGGAATTACTGGCTTCATGTATGGAAAACTATTTCTTATTCGCCGTTCGCAAACGCTATAGTTTTTGTTGATAGTGGCGCGACAATTGACAAGCCTGACACAATCACTGTAAAGGTTACAGGAAAAGACATCACTGAGGTTGGTACTATCTTCACTCTTAATGTGCAGGACGACACGGCTACACTTGCACCTAATACACTTAATTTTGTACAGACCGAAGCCCTCACCACAGCAGGGATTGCAGTACAGAAATATGGCGCTATTGTTATTCCTTCAACACAGTCCGCGACAGAAATTACTATTGTGGCAGACTTAGACGGAACAACCTACACAGGCGATACTAATATCACTAGTGCTAGTGCCGTAGGTGATGAAGTTGTTTTAAATAAAGGATGATGATATATGTACATAGTACCCGATAGTGAGGTGTACATGCTGAGTGGAGTACCACTATCCACTCAGCAAAAACACACACTTTATTTTTCAGATATTAAGGCTCAATCAGATTATTTTTTGAGCAAATCAAAAAAACATTTTACTAATGTAAGTTACAACCGTGTAAATAAGGGAAAATGTCGTATGCAGGCAACAGCGGATAGCTTGTACGATTGCAATTATATGATGTTTCAGAACAGCGCTTTTAGTACACGTTGGTTTTATGCATTTGTAACTGGAATTGAATATATTAATAACGTGACTGCTGAGATAAGCTTTCAAATTGATGTTTTGCAAACTTACTGGTTCGACATTGTGAGAAAAGAATGTTTTGTTGAGAGAGAGCATAGTCTTACCGATAGAATAGGTGACAATATTTTACCTGAGAACGTTGAATGTGGCGAGTATGTTTATAATGGTGATGCTCAATTAATTGGGCTAGGCTCATTAAGTACTTGTACTATGGTACTACTTGCAACAACTGGCGGTTATATGTACGATGGCGTTTACAGTGGCTATCAAATCAAAGCCTTTTTGAACACCGAAGCAGGTAGCACCAATCTCACTAATTTTTTAAATCAGTACTTACAAACACCAGATAACATCTTAGCGTTGTACACTTGCCCAACAGATATACTTCCTGTTGAGGTAACAGATGCAGGCGTGAATATTACATTTACAGGACAAACCAATCCAATTAATGTCACAGGCAAAGCAATTACCAATAATGATACGCTAAACGGATACAAGCCTAGAAACAAAAAACTATTTACATACCCTTACAATTTTAATGAGGTAAGAAATAACTGTGGGCAGACATTAATTCAAAGGTATGAATTTTCTGAAAACCTTACGCCATACTATAACATAGTTGGTAACATGACAATGCCCGTACAGGAAGTCCTTAGACTTGATAGATACAAAGCTACAAAGACTACAGGCACAGGAAGAATGGATATGACAGAAACAATCACACTTGACAGTTTTCCCTTATGTTCATGGAATGTGGATGCATTTAACGCATGGGTAGCTCAAAATGCTGTACCAATAACAATTAACGCTATTCCATCAGCTATTCAAACTGCTACTGGTATGTTTACTGGCCAGTCAAGTAACTCAGCTCTAGGTAGTGTACAGAATATATTAACAAGTGCTTACACTGCTAGTATTTCTGCTAACGATGTTAAAGGCAATTATGCCACTAATAATGCACTATTTGGTAAAGGTCAAGTGTGTTTTGAGGCTCAGCGAAAATCAATCACCGCTGAGTATGCTAAAACAATAGATAGTTATTTTGATGTTTTCGGCTACGCTTGTCATAAAACAAAAGTGCCTAATGTGTCTAGCCGTCCTCATTGGAATTACGTTAAAACTGTTGATTGCACAATAGTCGGTCACGCACCTAGTGACGATATAGCTTTAATAGAAAGTTATTTTAATAGTGGTATTACTTTTTGGAAACACCCTAACGAAGTTGGCAACTACTCACTTGATAATACTGTTTAGAAGGGAGGTGTAAGAATGAGTAAAGCTAGAAAAGCTAGAAGAGAGAAACAGCGTACAGCATTTGACGATAGTGTTTGTTATCAGCTATACACGTTTGACCAATACTTAGATTTATTTACAGAAATCGCAATTAGTTCGTTTGAATGGGTTGGACTTCCTAGCACTGTTGATGCACGCTTTATTGAAGTTGGTTTGTACGAAGATAAAGCTATGTTATATTTTAATGATGAAGTAATGGGAAATCTATGCTTGAGAGGTATACTTGGTGGTCAACTTGATGTTTACAACATACCGCTGGATAGAAGGGCTTACGCTTCTAACGGCTATCAGCGTGTGTGCGGAAGAAGTGACAGTGTTATTATATGGGATAATATGACTCACTGGTGTTGTAAAGATAAGATGACTATATATGCTAAAAGACTTGCTGAACTTGATGCAACCATTGATATCAACTGCAATGCTCAAAGAACCCCTATTTTAATTAAAGGTAGTGAACAACAACAACTATCATTAAAAAATGCTTATAAAGAATTTGTTGGAAATGAACCTGTTATTTTTGCTAGTAACGATTTCCTAGATGGTGACGGAAGCTCTTTTGGTGTATTCACAACAGGCGCGCCGTATGTGGCAGATAAACTGTATGAATTAAAGGTTAATCTTTGGAATGAAGCTCTAACTTATTTAGGAGTAACAAATATTAGTATTCAGAAAAAAGAGAGAATGATTAAGGATGAAGTACAGAGGTTACAAGGTGGTGTAATGGCTAACAGGTATTCGAGAGAATTTGCAAGACAACAGGCATGTGAGCAGATAAACAGGATGTTCGGTACACAGATAAGCTGTCATTTCCGTGACGTATTCAACCAAAAGGACGATGGAAAGGAGGATAACGAAGGTGAGTAAATACACGACACAAGTTAGATTTATTTGCGAAACAAGCGCAAATTTAACTGAGTCTACTGGGTTCAATAATATCGAAGATGTGCTTAACAAATCTTGGAACAAAATCTTTAGTGAATTTCCAATTTTTGACGAGCAATACAGGGCTGAACTTTGTAAGAAGATTTTAAGACATTACTACACTAGAGAGATTTGTTGCGAGTCTGTAGGAAGATGGAAGTTGTTTCTTAGTGACAAAATGAAAAATATTATGCCGTATTACAACCAACTTTATCAGAGCGAATTGCTAAAGATTGAACCGTTAGTTAGTGTGAACAGGAGTGTATCACATGAAGGTAGTGGAAGCGAAACCAAAACCACTAACAGAAATGGAACTAACAGTAGTAATTCAAGAACTGACGGTACCACTGACACATGGAGTTATTACAGTGATACACCACAGGGCGGTATTAATGGACTTGAAAGCAATGACTATTTAACCAATGCTACACATAATACTGGCACTGACGGTACTAGTAGCACTCTACACGGTGAAACTAGCGATACTGAGACAGGAACAGGAAATAGAAGCGACAGTTATGTTGATAAAATTTTAGGTTACGAGGGTAACCAATCAGAAATGCTACTAAAGTTTAGAGAAACATTTCTAAACATTGACATGATGATTATTGATGAGCTTAAAGATTTATTTTTTACTATATGGTAAAGAGAAAGTGAGGTATATATGAACGATTTAAAACCTTTTAGGTATTGGTGTCAAAAGGTGCTCCCATTAATCTATGATGATAGCTTAAGTTATTATGAGTTATTATGCAAGGCCATTGTCTATTTAAATAAAACAATGGAAAATGTTAATAACTTAAGTGAGAACTTTGACGAACTACAAAGCGCTTTTAATACTCTTAAAAAATATGTTGAAAACTATTTTAACAACCTTGATGTGCAAGAAGAAATTAATAAGAAGCTTGATGAAATGGCAAAAAGTGGAGAATTAACATTATTATTTCAAAAATCTTTTAACTTTTATGTTACGCCACAAATGTATGGCGCTAAAGGTGACGGTATATCTGACGATACCACATTTATTCAAAGTGCGTTAGACTCTGGAAAAGCCGTTATTTTTCCTAGTGGCATTTATTTAATTTCAAAAACTATAGAAATAACTGACGACAAAACTGTTATTGGTTGTGGCATAACAAACACTACTATAACGTCAAACGGTGGTGCAAGCATTTTTAACATTACAGGTAAAAATAACTTAGTTAAAAATATTGGTATAAAGGGTAGAATTAACACTTCTGTTCTCACTAAGCCACCCTATGGTATAAATTTAGCATATAATGGTGGTGGTGAAGATAGCAGAAACACACTGTCGAATGTTGAAATATATTATTTTGAAACTGGTGTTTCTATGACAAATAATACTAGAAGTTGTGTATTAAATGAATGTAAAATTAGTTGGTGTGATAAAGCAATCAATTGTGTGGGTACTGATAATAATTTTAATAATATCTTAGTATCTTTTTGTAAAAGTGGTATCACATTGTATAACAACAATTTACTCACAAACAGTAAATGTTTTGAAATTTCATTAACTGCTTTATCATTAACAGGTAGTAGAAATATGGTGAGTAATTTTGACCTACAAGAATTTTATGTTGGGTTATATGTTGTTGGTAATAACAATAGTATTAATAATCTTTCAATTAGTCATGCTGGCACTTATTACAATTTTGACACTAGTAAACCTGCTACTGACCATAGCGGATTATTAATGACAATTGATGGTTCGTACAATCGTATTGATTATTCCTATGATAGTACTGATACTTATTATATTGATACA
>OGJJ01002181.1_pt1 | contig 13226 bp, 6 predicted proteins | sample 1572081 | NCBI WGS metagenome assembly OGJJ01 (sample SAMEA2582122, study PRJEB24529) | metagenome | biome: Human gut stool | place: China | collected 2011
TCTACGGCTACGAGCCCATCCGCTACTTCATGCTGACCGCCGGCTACCGGATGCCCCTGAACTACACCGTGGACCTCATCGAGAGCTGCAAGAACAGCTTGGAGCGCCTGTACACCTGCCGCGAGAATCTGGACTTTGCCCTGAGCAAGACCGACTTCGGCACCGACGAGACCCTGAAGGAAAAGGCCGCCGAGGCACGCACCAAGTTCTGCACCGCCATGGACGACGACCTGAACACCCCGGATGCACTGGCTGCTGTGTTCGATCTGGTCAAGGAGATCAACACCCTGTCTGCTGCTTCCAGCAAGGCTGCGCTGGAGACCGCTGCCGCCGCCTTTGACGAGATTACCGGTGTGCTGGGTCTGCTGTACAACCGCAAGAAGGATGAAGTGCCCGCCGAGGTGACCGCGCTGGTGGAGAAGCGCGCTGCCGCCAAAAAGGCCAAGGACTGGGCCACCGCCGATGCCATCCGCGCACAGCTGACCGAACTGGGCTGGGCTGTCAAGGATACCGCACAGGGTCCCCAGCTGAGCAAGCTGTAAGCTTTGCTCAGCTGGCGGGAGGATCATTTTAAATGGCCTCCGCGCTGCTCTGGCCATAGTTCAAGGAATTATAATTTAGAATTGGGGGTTCAGAAACGCCTGCGGGCGTTTCTGAACCCCTTTTTCACAGCTGGGGTCTCAATCCCGTGAAAATGCAATGCCGGAGCGTCCGCAGACGCTCCGGCATTGCTCTATTAAAAATAATTTTTCCGCTGAATATGCCCAAAGCGCACGCGGCGGGCATTTCAAATCGTCCCACATAAACGGCAAAAGCCCCGCAGGGCGGTATGCTCTGCGGGGCTTTTGTCCATAGGAAAGGAGGCGTAATAAAGAAAGGACGGATCAGAAATCCACCTCAGTATCGTAGTAGCAGCACTTGAGCAGCTTCCCCATCCTTGACAGTTCTTATAGGAGCTGTTTTGGTAAGTGAAGCCTGTATTCAATTTATAGCTCAGCCCTTTAATAAAGGGAAACTTTACCTCAAGCACATTATTAGTGATAACCTTTGCACGGATATCTTTTGTCTTATTATTAAGAGATCCCAACGGATTAATGCTGAAAGCTGAAGAGGAGTCCTCAGTAGCAGAAAGTGTAAGTGAACCATCCTCGTTATAAGCACGTCCCAACGGAACTTGTTTTATAGCCCGCCAAAAAGAAGCACTGCTACCACTACGATCGTAGCGACCTAACTGTGTAGTAGTAGAAAATTTCAACCAACTATTAAACTCCTGATCAAGATTGAAACGTACATTATAACGCTTGAACTCATTGCCTACCGCAGTTCCTTTCACATCCGTATAGTTCAATGAAATGAAATAGCTGGTTTTGTTAGCTCCACCACGGAAAGAAAGGTTATGCTGTTGTTTTATACCGGTCTGTGTTGCCAACTTCATCCAATCAGTACTCTGACCGGCAGCATACATAGCTAATTCAGTAGGAGTAAAGTTATCTAACCAAGGTTCAGGATTCTCTTCTGTAGGAGGAGTAGTATTGGTAGCCTTGAAAGCTTCAGATTTATACTTATAGAATTCTTTGCCATTCATCATACGAGGTAAATTGATAGGCTGGTCAATAGTAACATAAGTATCGTATGATACCGTCAATCTGTCTTTCTTACCGCGCTTAGAAGTAATAAGGATTACACCGTTAGATCCTTTTGCTCCATATAATGAAGCAGAAGCGGCATCTTTCAATACGGTTATACTTTCAATATCCGCAGGATTTAATGTCTCGATCAAACCAAGTCCTCCCGCACTGGCATTGGCACTTAGACCACTCATATCCCTAGACGCTACCGGCACGCCGTCCAATACATAAAGAGGTTCTGTAGAAGCATTCATAGAAGCAATTCCACGCACCCGCACTGTAGCTTTAGAACCCGGCTGGGAAGAACTGGCCACTGAACTTAACCCCGGAATATTAGCCTCCATCATCTGTGCTACAGACACAACAGGCAATGACTCCAATTTATCCGTATTCAAAACAGAAGCAGACCCCGTATAAGTAGCCTTCTTAAAATCACCATAACCGGTCACTACCACTTCATCCATCAACTGCGAATCCTCTTTCAGCATCACTCTTATTTGCCCGTTAGCAGGCACTTTCACCTCCGCCGATTTCATACCGATGTAACTGATTACGATAATATCACCCTGTTTAGCATCAAGAGCGAAATTACCTTCAATATCGGTAATCATACCGGTATTGGTTCCCTTGATGATTACGGACGCCCCGATTAAAGGCATTCCGTTAGCATCCTGCACACACATTACCTGAAACATGTTTTTTCTGCTGTACGCTTTCCACACGATCTGAAACCGGAGAAGATAGTGCATGGTTTTCCACTGCGAGCACGGAGCTCAATCCTGTAATAGACATTGCCGAATAGGCAACTACAAACAAACATCTGCATTTGTCTGTAATTCGAGAGTGTGTGTCTTTATTCCTCATAAAATTGAGTATATTTATAAATACCATATATGAGTTCAGCTTATTCATACCATATTCCAATCGTCATTCTGTCACTGAATAAGCCTAATCTTTCTCCGTATTACATTAAGGTTGTGACAAATATATAAATTAAAATCTATAAAAGAAACAAAATGAATATTTTTTTTCTCCTCATATCGATAAATAAAAATACAATATTCATCCAAATAAAAAATGTGCCAAAAGTATTTACTACCTTTGGCACATACCCACCCGGCTGTTTGATATATCAATAAACCGCCGAAGCGATCACTTGTATAAACAAAATAAGGAACACCATTGCAATCGGATACACCGTAGCATATGCAACACTCGGAATATTACTATCTACCATGGAATCGGCTGCCGCAAGACCGGGCGTACTGGTCATACCACCGGTGATGGTGCCCAGCAAATCCAACAAACTGATTTTAAAGACCAACCTGCCAACCACAACGGCAACCAGCATAGGCACGACAGTAATGGCCGCCCCCACTCCGAACAATAACAATCCGCTCTCCTGAAAAGTAGCCACCAGATTCTTACCGGCAGAAGTACCGACCTCAGCCAAAAACAGCAATAAGCCCAACTGACGTAACAACTGATTGGCAGGACCGGACATAGACCACAATATAGGTCCTGTCTTTCCCACGGCACTCAGCAGCAATGCCACCATCAGCACTCCTCCGGTCAATCCGGGTGAAAAGGAAACGCTGTCTGAAAATGAAATATTTATTTTGCCGAACAATACACCTAATACAATCCCCATAGCTATCGGGAAGAAATCAGTATCAGACAACTGTTTGGCATTATTCCCCAACAAACGGGCAACGCCTCTGAGTCCTTCCCGTTCACCGACCACCATCAGCTTATCACCGAATTTCAAGGCCAAATCCGGAGAAGGTGACAAGTCTATGCCGCTTCGACGGATACGGGTTACCGTACAACCAAAGTTACGTTGTAAATTCAAATCCCCCAATTGCTTGTTTATCATATCTTTCTTTGTCAGCAATAAAGATTCAATCTCCTGTGTCTGATCCAGAGGCAATTCACCTTCCTCCCGTTCTCCAACCAATACGGCAAACTGATTCAGCGCTTCCTCACTTCCCACCGCCTGCACATAGTCCCCTTCCAGCAACATGGTATTCGCTTTAGGCATCAATATAGAATCCCCATGCTTTACCCGTGAAATGACGGCCCCCGTCATGGCACGTGCATTTATTTGCGCCAAAGTACGTCCGAATACCGCTTGATTGGTCACTCTGAAAATGCAAGTTGTCAGTTCCGGAAAACTGCTGCGCCGTTCCAGTTCCAACCTGCGCGCTTCTTTATCCAGATCCACCCGCATAATCTTGGGTAACAGCTTCACAAACAAAATCACCCCTATCACTCCAAACGGGTAAGCAATACCGTATGCAATGGAAGCCAACGGTGAATTTGTACTGTCTATAGCTACCGCCAGACCGGGCGTACTGGTCAATGCCCCTGCTATCAATCCCACCACACTGGGCGTATCAATGTCAAAAGCATACTTCAGTCCTACCGCCGTCAGACAGGCAGAGCAAATAATAAGCATAGTGATAAGAATCAGTGTCTTTCCTTTACTTCTGAAAGAATCGAAAAATCCGGGACCGGCCTGAATACCGATGGTAAAGATAAAAAGCACCAGACCGAAGTTCCCCAATTCTTTAGGAATGATCACACCGAAATGTCCGAAAAGCAAGGCAATGAAGATAACGGCCGACACATCCAGCGACAAGCCCTTTATCTTAATCCTCCCTAGCATAAAGCCCAACGCTACAATAAGGAAGAGCGAGAAATAAGAAGAATGCAGTAAATCAATTAACATATTTTTAAGAGGTTAGTTTCAGAGCACAAAGATATGTAAAAATGCCAAATGCTGAAACTTTCCCCTTACTATTTGCAGAAACCATTCCTCCTATTGCACATCCAGCGCATCCAGTGCCAGCCCCTCCATATCCGGAGCGGAAAGCACCACCTTATAATAGCCTGCATTGATATACGTACCCGTCGTTGTACTCAGCATACGCCACTTTCCGGGAGTTTCGGCAAAAGTCAGATGATCCTCCTTCAGTACCACCCCTTTGGAGTCGATGAACTGCATACGCACCTTCATAGGCTTCCCCGTAGCGTTCATGTATTTAAAACGAAGGGCATAGACCTGTGCCAGACCGGTAGAGATATTCCAGGTAATACTGCTTTTCTCACCTTTACCAAAGAAGACACCGGTTTGTTTCTTGACCTCTTTCTTTATAAACTTGCCTTTCAACATAGCGTCCTCGGCTTGATAAGTCACATTGGCACGGGCATTTTTATCTTCAGGCAATAATTCTTTGGGAGTCTTTTCCATCACATCCTTGTCTTGGGCAGCCCAGCTGAAACTTACATTCCGGTCATCAGCCCCTTGATTAGCAACAGGCTCCACAGAAGCGGCCGAAGCTATCGCAATGCCACAAATCAGAGCTTGCCCCGCTTTCACCTCCGGAAAATCAATCTTCAAGACCCCACCTTTCACAACAGCATTCACCACCTTTTTGCAAGCGCCGTCATGCCCCGCTTCAGCCCATACATCCAAGTCATCCAGAAGCACTTTATCATTTACCGCTACATCAAAAATACGCAAGCCTTCACAATCCGTCTGTACGCCGCCTCCCGTACCATGCCAGGGCTCTGTAAAATAAAGTTCCACACGATACTCGCCATCCGGAACGGGAAAGCGGAAATTCAGTTTATGGCGTCCGAAACGGAAAGTCTGGAACAGCTCCCAATCCCTAGTGCCATGAATGGGATCATTCGTGGTACGCTGGCTCGCCTGATAAGGGCTCAATAACTGCACACTGTCCGACGGATGGATAAACGATTCCGCCCACGAATGAGAATAACGGCTGTTATCCTGCGCCCAGACCTGACCATACGTATCCGTATAAGCATCTCCCCCGCAATTCAAACGATAAAGATACGTATATCCCTCAGCTCCTTTCAACAAATCAGTTCCGTTCAACCGGTCGGCAGCAACAGGCACTATAACAGAACCACGGTAAAGAGCCTCAAAATGAGGCGCTTTTTCCAAACCGTCCAGCACCAATACATCTTCCGCTGCCGGTTTTCCTTTAAAGTATCCCACGGCACGAAGCACATTATAACGGATATCACGGTTCTCCCACATAAAATGAGTACCTACCCCATGATTCAGTTTCCGTCCCAAGTATTCAGCATCCACCGCATCATTGTACAGCAACACACTGTCACAATTGCTGTACGCCTCAATGGTAGCCCGTCTGCGGCCTGTTGCAAAACGGTCTTCCCACGTGTGGGATGCCAGATAGACCATCGGATCTTCGGAAGCCGGCACATAGTTGGCACGATACATATAATATACATCCAGCGGTTCTTCCCACGGAGTAACCAGTCCTTTATAATTAAACGGTCCCACCTTATCTATACGGCGATACGCTTCATCCGGCTGGCGGCGTCCCGGATTATCATGACTGCTGAATATCCATTGGAATTGTCCGCACACACTGTCCTTTGCCTGTTCCGCCAATCGGATCTTGGTTTCCATCAACCGGCACATACGTTCCTCGCTCCATACGCCGTTCGCATCAAAAGCTGCCGGTTCCGCATGCAACCCGATGCTGCGCCATGCCCCATATTCACCGTTCAACAACTGATTCTTCTGTGACAATTCACGGCCATACTTATTCACATCACCACCATAGGTTCCACTCCAGTTCTGAATAACATTCCAATCTGTTCCATCACCACCGTTACACGTGGTAATCACACGCATGGTACGCGCCGTAGGATCCATTTCACGGATAATCTCACTACACTCCTCGGCAAACTCCTTAGGCAGCGTGCTTTCGTTCTGCAATCCCCACATCACCACACTGGGCGAGTTGCGGCGTTCCTTCACCCACTGGCGGAGCAGTTTCTTGAAATTCTCACGAAACTCCGGAGTGTCATACCATACATGGGCCGAGAACTGAGTCCACCACAAGACCCCTTCCTTATCCCAATATTTCTGATAATCCAGGTGATGGGGCTGGTGAGCGTCACGGAAAGCGTTGAAGCCCGCCGCACGGATCTGTTTCACACGGGCTGCCACCTGTTCACGGCTGAAAGCATGGCTTTGTCCGAACTGGTGTTCATATTCACATACCCCATTGATAAAGACAGGCTGTCCGTTCAGATAGAACCGTCCGTCACCGTCCTTCCGTTTCACCGGCCAACTGACGGTACGGATACCAAAGGGCGTACTAATCTCATCCGTAGTACTCTTGCCACGCTTTATCATACTGGCCAGTTTATACAAATAAGGATTCTCCGTACTCCATAAGACAGGATTCTGCACCGGCGATTGTTGCTTCACCACTTTCCTTTCACCCGGCTGCAAAGTCACCTTCTCCGTCAGGCGGAACACCTGCTTGCCATCCGCATTACTGAATTTATTAACCACTTCCACCGTTTCGGCAGTCTTCCCGTAATTTTTCACCTCCGTTTCTACAAAGACAGTTCCCGCCTTATCATCATTCCAGATATGCACTCCGAAAGGTTCGATGCGTATTGCATCCGTAGCCTCCAGCACCACGGGACGGAAAATGCCCAAAGGCTGGGAACCTTCACTGAATCCCCATTCCGAAGAACAACCACCGCATACCCAAGGCATATCGGCTATCATTTCAGGATGCTCCGCTTTCACCACCAGTCTGTTCTCTCCCGGCTTCAACGCCTCCGTCACATCCAGTGTCAACGTAGTACGCCCTACGGGATGACGGCCGAAGTCCTTTCCATTCAATGTAACAGTGGCATACGTTCCCACTCCCTCAAAACGAAGGAAATAACGTTTTCCGAATGAAGAATCGGAAATTGGAAATTGAGAATTATCCAGCATGAATATCTTTTCGTACATGGCAGTACCGTGAAGATTGCCATGAGTCAGTTGGCGGTAACCGTAATAATCGTCCCAGTTATGAGGGATATCCACCACTGTAGGGGCATTGTCCGCCTGCCCGTATGCACTTTTATCACAAAGCCATGTTTTCCATCCTTTATCCAGTTCCATCACCATCCGGCGGTTCTTCACCTCCCGTTCCGGGAAATGCACTTGCGAACGTCCCATCGGCTTGCTGGTAGCAATGGCTATACCACGTTGTTCCGCGTCATTCACGGCACAATAAAAATGATACACCACCCCATTGTGTTTCACCACATAACTTTTATGAGCGAACAATTCATCATAGTCTTTGGAAGGGATAATCAAATCCGCCCCTTTCCAATCGGTCCAGTGCACCAGGTCATAACTGGCAGCAAAGGTATTGAATGCCTTGTATTTGCGGCTCGGTTCAAAAGCCGAGAAGTAGAACATGACATACACGTCGCCCATTTTCTGGATATGCGCATCCCCCGTGATGGTTCCGTCCGCCTCGTGTGCAAAGACCGGATTGCCCGGATAGCGTTTCCACTTCTTCATATCCTTTGACAAGGCGATACCCACCCGTTCCGCTTTCAAATCCGTTTCCGGATGCCGTCCTGCCGCGTTATAGAACATGACGAAAGGAGCGCCCAGTGTTTTCTCCTTATCCCAATAGACCACACTTTTGTACTGGGTCAGCTTTTCCCACCATTGCGCGTCTTTATCATGGATACTCATCACAGGCTTGTCCTGTGCCTGCCACTCATGGGCGGAACCCAAAGGCCGGTCTGTCCAGGCCAAACCGATATACAGCGGCTTGTTCACCGATTCATATCCGGTCCCTTCCCCACCCAGATAAGTCATCCAATGCTTGCCTTTATACGTCTGCAGGGCATAGCTTCCTCCCCACTCCATATCCGGCAATGCAGGGAAACCACCACGCTGGTTGCAATCCCAGAATCCGTCACGATAAGACAAGACACGTCCCAATGTACGCCATTCCAACAGATTATCACTTTCGGCTATCCATGTCTCGTATCCACGCCCGTCCAGTCCGCTCTTACCATTATAAACCACGTAGGTCATATACCACTTATCCCCTTCGCGGAACACGGTAGGGCAGTCTATTTTATGCTTGTTGTCGGCAGGAGCTACAGCCAGCCCATATTTATAAGGAGTCTTGGCTTCCTCATAAATCTGCTCCATGCGCGATTGCGGAACTTCACGTTGGGCGTATGTTCCCAATGACAACAGTAAAAATGCCAATATCAATATCTTCTTCATAATTATCTTTTTTATCTATTGGCAAGACGGATAAAAGAAGAAAATGTACCCATTCAGAGAACTTTTATCTCATTCTCTATTCTTACCATCACATAGCAGGGGTCAGCTCAACATTCAATCCCAAAGCAGAAGCAATACGATAAAAGGTAGAAACCTTAGGCTCTGTTTTTCCTGTTTCCACACGGGAAATATAAGACTTATTAGTCCCTATCTTTTCGGCAAGTTCCGCCTGTGTCATATTTGCTTTCTTCCTTGCCTCTTCAATTATTTGCCCGGTAAAGAAAGCATTAGCCCTGTCTTCGGCAGCCTTACGCTCCGGAGTCCCTTCTTTGCCAAACACAGCATCCAACTGTGCATCGACATCAAACATCTTTAGTTCTTTTTCGCTCATAATATTCTTTCTTTAGTTTTAATGCTTTATCAATTTCTCTATCTGGTGTTTTCTGCGTCTTCTTTTGAAAGCCATTGAACAATATAACAATATGCCCTTCATCATAACAGAAGAAAATCCTATAGATATTACCTTGCCACTCTATTCTTAACTCATACAGACCCTCTTTAAGAAACTTCACATACTTTGCCGGTAGTCTATCTTGAGTCTTCAATAAGAGTAATCCATATAGGACTTTTTCTTGCGTACCTTTATCCAGAGTATCAAAAAAATCTTTATAGTAGTTTTCGTATGCTATTATCTTTCTGCTCATACGACAAAAATAGAAAAAGTTTATCAGTTAAGCAACTTTTCCTTATAAAAATCTTAGAACTATGTACAAAAATGGCGTAAAATTCTCAAGATATACTTGAAAATTTTACGCCATACTGCGATTCCGGCCTCTGGAATTAAGGCTACTAATAGAACATCCAGTCCATCGTTTCCTCCGCACCGGCCAGTCCCGCATTACGCGGAGTCACCTGCGCGTCTGTAAATCCCAGCACCATCGTATATCCTTTCGGCAGCAACAAGGTATGCTTTCCGGCCTCAAAATGATAAGCGTGTACATTCGCCAGCGGCATACCCGCTATGCGTATGGCATTGGTCAGTTTCGGTTCCGCCTGACCGTAATCATTGGCAGAAGCGTCCGTTTCCAGTTTCGGGGCTTTCGCATACTTCTTCTGGTCATCACGGAAATAACCTACCAACAAACTCACCGGAGCAGCCGCTTCAAACTCTATTGTCGTACCTTCCTTGCGCTGCACCTCCCCGTTCATTCTATAAGCAGTCAGCCCTTCCAGCTCGGCGGCCAACGCATCCACCTTGCCCGGTACATTGGAGAACAGGTTTGCCCCCGTCGCCAGTTTCACCGGAGCCAGTCCGTTCAGGATCTTCACATTTGCGGCGGACAAAGGTTTTATCTCAGCTGCACTTTCCGTCACCTTACCTGCCGCCCTATCTTTCAGCAACTGCAAGTTCGCCTTGAAATTAGCCAGCTCATTTTCATAATGCACCAGCATCTCTTTCCAGGTCTTGTTCTTGCCACCGTCACCACCGATAGGAATACGGCGTTGCGCGGTCTGCATACTGTTGGCATAATAATAAGTACTATCCGTCAATGCCACCAGCTTGCGGTAATGCTCCAGACTTTGTTCCATCAATGGAATAGCGGCATCCAGTTCATTCAGATCCTTTCCCCACTGATAGTTCAAGACACGCTGAGCAGCTTTCACTTTCAGGTTAAAGGCATAAGCAAATTCACGATAGCAATGCATGTCATTCCGCAAACGTCCGAACTCCTCTTTATTACGAGTCACCGCTGCGGCAGCCTTGTCAATGGCCGCCACCGCCTTGTCACCGTGTTCCACCACCTGCGCCACAATATCCAGCGGCAATTCGCCCACATGCGGCTGTTTCTTCCATTCCTTCTCCACATATTCTATCAGCTTCTCGCCCTCCGGCCCGCAACTCTCATAAAATCCCGGATAGATGGTATATTTATAAGGATTCACCAACTGGCTCATAAACATACCCAGCAACAAAGTCTGCCGGTTCCCTTCCGTGATGCCGAAACGGCGGAGCAACTTCGGAGCAATCTCTCCACTCTGCTCGTATGCCTCCAGAATATCTCCGGCTTCGACAGGAGTCGTACCATAAAAATTGCCCAACTGCTTGTCCCAATATTCCACTTCGGATGAACGGTCCCGATGACAGTTCCATGCATAGCGTCCCCAGGTTTTGTACCATATCCAGTCACGGTCCAGCTGATACTCCCGTTTGCCATCCGCCAGTTTGTCCGCCGTGTACGGCCAGTCCCAATAAGAAGCCTGCGGATACAGATGCAGGGCATTGGCTCCATGTACATTGTGCATGGCATTCACCGCCTTCTGTACAAAGTCGGGAGATCCCCAACGCCACGGTTCCAAGTTTGCCAGAATATGCACATTACTGATATGAATACTTCCCAAGGCACTCAAGTCCGAGTGTATCTTGGACCAAGGTCCGCGCGGTTCGTAAGTAGTCAGTGACTCACCATTGTATTTATGCATGGTATAGAGGTTCTTGTATAACGGCAGTGCCGCATCCATCACCATCTTGCAGTCCGTATCGTGCGCACGCAGCAAAATGGGCGGTTCGTCCGTACGCCCCAGTGCCTTCAGTCCGTCCTTCACTCCCGGAATAATGGTTTTGGTAAACCACTCCACATCATCCTCGTAGGTATCCATCGCTTCCCCCAAGCATACCAGCAGACCTACATTGGGATATTTTTCTATAAACGCGGCCACCGACTTACGTGTATAATCACTGACCAGCGGAGTAATGGGACGGTTACGATCCTGTGTTTTCAATCCGTAATGCTCGGCAAAAGGCTTGCTTAACAATATATTATAAAACATCTGGATCACAAAGATACCTCTCTTGTCCGCTTCGGCAGTCAGGAACGAGAACATTTCCTCATTTTTCTTGAAAGTTTCCTCATCCACCTCTACGGCAAAAGGATACTCTTCCAGCTTCACCAAGGAAGCAAACGGATGCCCGTTCCACAGATACAAGGAATTCATGCGGTTCTCCACCAGCATATCCAGATACTTTATCCATTGCTCCTTGTCATAAAACCAAGGGAAGCTCTCCGGCGTATAAGGATACTCATACACCCCTCTTCCGGGCAGGTATTCCATTTTCTGAATCCCTACACAACCTCCGCGAAGCACCATTTCCGGAGCATCCGTCAGCTGTGCCGGAAACTTCAAATCCTTGTATTGCCCTACATGATCTATCAATTCACGACAGCCGTAAATCACACCGCTTCCGTCGTTTCCTGTCACCGTAGTCATGTTTCCACGGGTAGAAATGGTAAACCCCTCCTTTTTCAGTCCGGCTGTATCAGCAGCCTGTTCCAGACGGATGCATACCTCATCTTTATCCATACCGGCAGTATCCGACAACATAACAGACGAATACCCCGCATCTTCCAGCGCTTTCTTCAAATGTTCTCCTGCAAACAGCACCCGGTTCGACGCCTCCTGCGGCATCACAATATTCACATTGGGTTTCTCGCACCCCCATAACACGCACATACATGCGACAAGTGTTCCTAGCCTGATATTTTTCATTCTTTTCATATAAATTATTTACAGTTAGACGAAAAAAACAACAAGACGTACTCACAAGACCTCCGCCAATCGTCAAAAAGAGAAGAAAAAGCACAAGCTATCACAAAAAGGAAAAAAGCTGATGAACAAACGGGGGCAAACCCAACTTTTAAAAGGAAATGTATTGTGGAACAGAATTACCTAACATTAAAAACGGAAAAAACAATGAAAAAGAAATCTAACCTGACCCTATTTATGAAACAACTTATCCGGTCGCTAAAAGAAGAAGAGCGTTTCAGTACCGCCCACATCTACCAAAGCACCCTGAACGCCTTCATGCTCTTCTGCAAGACCGATGCCATCCGGTTCAACCAGATGGAACGTTCACGCCTGAAACAATTTGAGAACCACCTGCGCAACAAGGGATGTACCTGGAACACTGTCTCCACTTATATGCGTACCTTGCGAAGCATCTACAACAAAGCCGTGGACGATGGTCTGGCGGAAGAAAAGCCCCGTCTTTTCCGTCACGTATATACCGGCGTAAAAGCCAATACCAAACGTGCCCTCGATGCCAAAGACATGAGCAAATTATTAAGCGCCTCCCTTCCACGCCCCCTGCCGCAAAGCATGAAAGAGAGCCGGGCATGGATTACCCTGATGTTCCTGTTACGCGGAATGCCCTTTGTGGATCTGGCACACCTACGCAAAACAGACCTGCAAGATTCCGTTATCTCCTACCGCCACAAAACAGGAGCCCTGCTCACCGTCGAGATTCCTCCCGCTGCCATGAACCTTATCAAACGGTATCAAAATACAGACTCCGCCTCCCCCTACCTGCTTCCCATTCTCAGTGGAAACCGGAAAAGCGAAGAAGAGTATGCAGAATACCAACATGCCTTGCGGAAACTGAACTATGACCTGAAACAACTGGCGGTATACTGCGGAATCAAACTCAACGTCAGTTCCTA
>OGJJ01002187.1_pt1 | contig 13198 bp, 13 predicted proteins | sample 1572081 | NCBI WGS metagenome assembly OGJJ01 (sample SAMEA2582122, study PRJEB24529) | metagenome | biome: Human gut stool | place: China | collected 2011
GACAAGCTCATTATGCAACATGTCGATCGTGCGGAACTGGCTCCCTATTTTATTGTATTAATCATGACTTTTGCGTTGCGTGCGGCCATTTTATGGCTACGCGAAAAAATTGGCTTTAAAGCAGGTCGATTACTACGCAATCACATGCGTCAAAAGATTTTAGATAAAATCCATCAAGTTGGTCCCGCAACCATCAATAACAAACCAGCCGGAAGCTGGGCAAGTATCATGCTTGAACAAGTAGAAAATCTGCATAACTTCTACGCCCGTTTTCTACCACAGCAAAGTTTATCGGCTATTGTACCAATGGTGATTTTAATTGCTGTATTCCCACTCAACTGGGCCGCTGGATTGATTTTGATGATCACCGCACCGCTTGTGCCTATTTTTATGATTCTAGTCGGGATTGCGGCGGCAGACAGTAGCCAAAAAAATATGGCCACCCTTTCTCGCTTAAGTGCTCAATTTTTGGATCGCTTACGTGGTTTAGAAACCTTGCGTATTTTCAACCGCACTTCAGAACAAACTCAACATATTGAAAATACAACAGAAGACTTCCGTGAAACGACCATGACGGTACTTAAAATGGCGTTTCTCTCTTCTGCCGTGTTAGAGTTTTTCACGTCCATTTCCATTGCTTTAATGGCAGTGTACTTTGGTTTTAGCTACTTAGGCCAAGTTGAATTTGGTACTTATGGCACCACGCTGACCTTATTTACCGGCTTTTTCTGCTTAATTCTGGCACCAGAGTTTTATCAACCATTGCGTGATCTCGGGACTTATTATCACGATCGTGCAGCCGGCATTGGTGCTGCTGATGCCATTGTCGATTTCTTAGAAGCGGATTATTTAATTGCACATCAAGGCAATGAACAAATTCCAGCACAAAGTGCGGTCGAAATTCAGGCTAAAAATTTAGTGGCGCTTTCTCCACAGGGTCAACCATTAACGAAGCCCCTTTCATTCCATATTCCGAAAGAAAGCCATATTGCACTTGTTGGTCAAAGTGGTGCAGGAAAAACCTCTTTAATCAATGTATTACTCGGTTTCTTGCCTTATGAAGGCAGCTTAAAAATTAACGGTGTGGAACTTAATCAAAGCTGCTTAAGCGACTGGCGCAAACAAATTGCTTGGGTAGGTCAAAACCCATTACTGCTACAAGGTAGCATCAAAGAAAATCTACTTTTAGGTGATATTCAAGCAACTGATGAGCAAATTGAGCAAGCCTTGATTTCTGCTCAAGCAAAAGAGTTTACCGATAAATTAGGCTTGGATAGCGAAATTAAAGATGGTGGGATTGGTGTATCCGTAGGCCAAGCTCAACGCTTAGCTATCGCTCGCGCTTTACTACGCAAAGGCAATTTATTATTACTCGATGAGCCAACGGCTAGCCTTGATGCTCAGTCTGAAAATCTGGTACTTGCTGCCCTTGCAGAAATGAGCCATAACCAAACGACCTTAATGATCACACACCGCATTGAAGATCTAAAACAATGTGACAATATTTTTGTGATGCAAGAAGGTGAAATTGTTCAACAAGGGCATTTCAACCAATTAAAAGATCAAGGCTTCTTTGCCGAATTATTGGCTCAACGAAAAGAGGATATTCAATAATGCGTGCTTTACTTCCCTTTTTACGTTTATTTAAATTCGCCAAGTTGCCTTTATTTTTAGGCTTGGTTTTAATGATCACAGGCCTAGCATCCAGTATTGGCTTGCTGACCACATCGGGTTGGTTTTTAGCGGCAACGGCCATTGCGGGTCTTGGCACGTTATTTAATTTCTTCTATCCTTCTGCCTCTGTGCGTGGGCTTGCTATTAGCCGCACCCTTTTCCGTTATTTCGAAAAGTTGGTCACGCACGATGCGACTTTCCGCATCTTGGCTAAATTACGAGTACAGGTTTTTGAGAAGATTATCCCCTTAAGCCCTGCGGTGTTAAATCGTTATCGTAACAGCGATTTATTAAACCGCTTAGTGTCTGATGTAGATACACTCGATAGCCTTTATCTTCGCTTAATTGCGCCATTTATTACGGCTATTTTTGTGATTCTAGCTATGTGTATTGGCCTAAGTTTCGTCAATGCTCCTTTAGCCTTAGGTCTAGGTGTGAGCCTGCTTATATTGGTATTCGTTATTCCAACCGTTTTCTACCAACTTGGTAAAAAATTCGGTGATAAACTCGTGCATTCACGTGCACTTTACCGCACACAATTCTTAGAGTTTATTCAAGCTCAAGCGGAATTATTGCTCTTTAATGCTGAAGATAAATTGAAAGATAATATGGCTAAAACCGAAGCAAATTGGCAAGCAGATCAACAAAAAGAAGCCAATTTAAGCGGATTTTCAACCGCACTTTCACTCTTCTTAAATGGTTTGATTATTGCCGCAATGTTGTGGTTTAGCTCACAAGCGGAGTTTGGTAACGATGAATATCGCATGGCATTTATTGCGCTCTTCACTTTTGCCGCCCTTGCATCGTTTGAAATCTTAATGCCACTAGGTTCTGCGTTCTTACATATCGGGCAAGTAATTGCGTCAGCTGAACGTGTAACAGATATTATCGAACAACAACCATTAGTGACTTTTAATGGCAAAGCGGAGTTCGATCAAAACGCTACTACATTAATTGAAGCGAAAGATCTTTCTTTTACTTATCCTGAACGTCAAAATCGTGCTTTAGAAAATTTGAACTTAACCATTCAAAAAGGCAAAAAAGTCGCGATTTTAGGTAAAACAGGTAGCGGAAAATCTACGCTATTACAGCTTTTAGTGCGTAATTATGATGCCAATCAAGGAGAATTGTTCCTTGCTGACAAACCGATTACTGATTATGCAGAAGATACATTACGCAGCCAATTCTGCTTTTTAACACAACGTGTTCATGTATTTAGCGATACACTTCGTCAAAATCTGCAATTCGCAAGTGCGGTCAATATTTCAGATGAAAAAATGATCGAGGTGTTAAATCAAGTTGGTTTAGGCAAATTGTTGGAACAAGAACAAGGCTTAGATATTTGGCTAGGTGATGGCGGCCGTCCACTTTCTGGTGGAGAGCAACGTCGTTTAGGCTTAGCACGTATTTTACTTAATGATGCGCCAATTTTATTATTAGATGAACCAACCGAAGGTTTAGATCGCGAAACTGAACGCCAAATTCTGCGTTTGATTCTTGCCCATGCTGAGAATAAAACCTTAATTATGGTGACTCACCGCTTAACGGCGATTGAGCAATTTGATGAACTTTATGTGATTGATGAAGCGAAGCTAATTGAAAAAGGCACTTACGCAGAATTATTGCAATTAGAAAAAGGGTTCTTTAAACAACTAGTGGAGCGAGTGTAAAATAAGAAAGGATAAGTTGGGTGGAAATCTTCCCAGCTTATTCTCGGCACACAGAAATTCCGACTTTGGCTGCTTTCTTCCGAACCTGACCGAGTAAACCGGACACCGTTGCGAGAGACCGAGAAGATTTCCATTGATATCGCAATGCGATTAGGTGGGCTATTATGCAAGAATTGGCCCTGTATTGCAAAGGTTAATTTATCAATTCGGTGAATTTGACGAGAAAATCAACCGCACTTTTAAGGTAAAACCATGAACTATCTCCAATACTACCCTACTGATGTTGTAAATGGCGAAGGCACCCGTTGTACCCTTTTCGTTAGCGGTTGTACGCATGGTTGCCGTGGTTGCTACAATCAAAAGAGCTGGTCTTTTGATAATGGCGTATTATTTGATGAAGCGATGGAACAACAGATCATCAATGATTTAAAAGATACGCGTATTAAACGTCAAGGGCTCACACTTTCTGGTGGGGATCCGATGCATCCTCGTAATGTTGAAGCCTTACTTCCCTTTGTACAGCGTGTCAAAAAAGAATGTCCTGATAAGGATATTTGGGTGTGGACGGGATATAAACTGGATGAACTGGATGATTATCAACGTCAAATGTTGCCTTATATTGACGTGCTTATTGATGGGAAATTTATACAAGAACAGGCTGACCCAAGCTTGGTTTGGCGTGGTTCAGCCAATCAAGTGATTTATCGTTTTAAGGTTTAACCGAATAAGGTTAAGCTATTCTGCCAAGCCGTTTCTTTAATCACTTCAACATTTTCACTTCTTAAATGGCATAACGCCTCAAAGGTGTGAACAATCCGCTCTGGTCGATTAGGTTGCCCTTGAAAGCCAAACACCGGCATATCTGGTGTATCTGTTTCTAACACCAACGCCTCTAATGGCAACTTCGCAATCGCTTGGCGCGTTTTATTCGCGCGTTCATAAGTAATGGTACCACCTACACCAATTTTATAGCCTAAATCCACAAATCGTTTTGCTTGATCGTAACTTCCTGAAAAACCATGCACCACACCACATTTTGTCAAATTAGCCTGTTTCAAAAAGCGGAATAATTGCTCGTGGGATTTACGACTATGTAAATTGATCGACAGATTGTATTTCTTCGCTAAATAAAGCTGACTTTCCAAAAAGTGCTGCTGCTTTTGCCATAATTCATCCGTTAATAAATCTGGAATCGCACATTCTAAGCCTATTTCTGCTACGGCTGTACAATTTTGATTACGAACGGATAATGCCGCATCCAATATCTCTAAATCATGCTCTTGATGCTCTTTGATATAAAGAGGATGTAATCCAAGTCCACAATAAAGATGCTCAGGAAAAAGTACGGTCATATTTTGGATCGTTTTAAAATCCGACTCTTTTACCGCCACAATCAAGATTTTTTGCACATCAGCTTGCTTAGCGTTATCCACCAGCTGAGCTAATGGCTCTCCCGTGTCATGATGAAGATAATCGAGGTGGGTATGAGTATCGAAGAAAGGCATTGCGTTATTTCACTTAAGAAAAAAAGTGTGTAGATTACGCATCCACACACCGAGTTAATTATTCTACAGACACCGATGTAATCACAACATCTTCTGTTGGAACATCTTGGTGGAAACCTTTATTACCGGTTTTTACTTTTTTGATTTTATCAACCACATCCATGCCTTCAACCACTTCACCGAATACGGCATAGCCCCATTCTTGTACCACTTCACGACCAAACATCTCTTTTGAACGGTAGTTTAAGAAGTCATTATCTGCCACGTTAATGAAGAATTGTGCCGTTGCAGAATGTGGATCAGAGGTACGTGCCATGGAAATTGTTCCACGTTTATTGCTTAAACGATTGTTGGCTTCATTTTGGATCGGTGCATTTGTTGCTTTTTCACGCATTCCGCTTTCCATACCACCGCCTTGGATCATAAATCCATCAATAACACGATGGAAAATTGTGTTATTATAGAAACCGTTTTTACAATAATTTAAAAAGTTTTCTGCGGTGATTGGCGCTTTATCAAAATCAAGTTTAATTTTAATATCGCCAAAATTTGTGTGTAATGTAACCATGTTGTTTTCCTCTTGAAAATTAAGGCGTTCATTATTCCACAAATGGCGAGAAAGTGCCACCATGAGCAGAAAAAGTGCGGTCGGATTCCAATCAGAAGAGAAAAAATATGTTAAAGATCTTTAATACCCTCACTCGTGAAAAAGAAGTGTTCAAACCTATCCATGAAGGAAAAGTGGGTATGTATGTGTGCGGCGTGACCGTTTACGATTTATGCCATATTGGCCATGGCCGTACCTTTGTGTGTTTTGATGTGATTGCTCGCTATTTACGCTCTCTAGGCTACGATTTAACTTATGTACGTAATATCACGGATGTGGACGATAAAATCATTAAACGTGCATTAGAAAACAAAGAAACCTGCGATCAACTTGTGGATCGTATGGTGCAAGAAATGTATAAAGATTTTGATGCGTTAAACGTACTACGTCCTGATTTTGAGCCTCGTGCGACACATCATATTCCTGAAATTATTGGGATTGTGGAAAAACTGATTGCACGTGGTCATGCTTATGTTGCAGACAATGGCGACGTGATGTTTGATGTGGAAAGCTTTAAGGAATACGGCAAATTATCACGCCAAGATCTTGACCAATTACAAGCCGGTGCACGTATTGAAATTAATGAAATTAAGAAAAATCCAATGGATTTCGTGCTTTGGAAAATGTCAAAAGAAAACGAACCAAGTTGGTCATCGCCATGGGGCGCAGGTCGTCCAGGTTGGCACATTGAATGTTCGGCCATGAACTGCAAACAACTTGGCGAACATTTTGATATTCATGGTGGCGGTTCTGATTTAATGTTCCCACACCACGAAAATGAAATTGCGCAATCTTGCTGTGCTCACGGTGGTCAATATGTGAATTATTGGATCCATTCTGGCATGATCATGGTAGATAAAGAAAAAATGTCGAAATCCCTCGGCAACTTCTTCACTATTCGTGATGTATTAAACCACTACAATGCAGAAGCGGTGCGTTATTTCTTATTAACGGCACACTATCGCAGCCAACTCAATTATAGTGAAGAAAACCTGAATTTAGCACAAGGTGCATTAGAACGTTTGTACACCGCTTTACGTGGCACCGATCAAAGTGCGGTTGCTTTTGGCGGTGAAAATTTTGTGGACGCCTTCCGTGAAGCAATGGACGATGATTTCAATACACCGAACGCTCTTTCTGTCTTATTTGAAATGGCGCGTGAAATCAATAAATTGAAAACTGAAGATTTAGAAAAAGCCAATGGTCTTGCCGCGCGTTTACGTGAGTTAGCAGGTATCTTAGGTTTACTTCAACAAGATCCAGAAAAATTCTTACAAGCAGGTTCTAACGATGATGAAGTCGCAAAAATTGAAGCGCTCATCAAACAACGCAATGAAGCTCGTGCCGCTAAAGATTGGGCTTCTGCTGATGCGGCACGTAATGAACTTACGGCAATGGGCATCGTGTTAGAAGATGGCGCTAACGGCACGACGTGGCGTAAACAATAATCTCATGTTGATACAAAAACTGCGGTCACATTGACCGCAGTTTTTCTTTTTAGGCTTAAATCATTACATTCTAGCTTTTCCCATTGTTTTTGCTTTTTTCTTCATTTCTTTTGCTTTCATTTCTTCTGACTTCATATTATCCATTTTCATATCCTGAGACTTCATCATGCTATCAGACTTCATACTATCTGATGCCATTTTACGGTATTATGTAGCAGTTGCATAAAGTCCTAAAATTGACTAATTTACCGCATAAATTTGAATGCCTTTCCGAATGAAAATTGTGAAAGGCATTTCTTTTACCTCAAATTCTAACTTTAACCTCGCAATTTTTCACATCAATTTTCCATTTTTTCAAACTCAAGGCGTAGCTATTCCGCTCAACCTTCATTCAGGTAAGCTATTTCTTTCTATCTAGTCTATTAGCGTCTATTCGGTTCTATGCTGCCATCAGAATTTCATCGTATGCAGCTTGTTCTTCAAGTCGCTTAAAGTAGTGTGATGAAATTTCGTTAGGTGCAAAGGCTTTCATACCGAGAAGCTTACCTTCGCGATGATTTCCTTGCCAGTAACCGACCCACTCTTTAAGTGGCAATACCCACAAGCAACGTTTGAGGACATCTTCAAAGAGTACCCTGTTGGATTTACGGCGATTATCTGAAAAGAATGCGGCTTGATTAGCATAGTGCAAGGCATATTTATTATCGGTTTTATGATGTGTACCACGCATTAAGTCACGCATTCTGGCATTAAAGGATTCCGCAAGGTTATTATTTACACCTTTCGCACTATAAGCCTCTCGATGATTCACCGACCAACGGGTGTAATGAAAATCAAGACTTTTATAAGCAGGGTTTTCATCACACATAATATCACTGCCTGCTTTGACAAAGCGTTGATTTAATGCAAAAACAGTATCAGCATTTTCGGTGTAATCCATTGCGACAATGGTACGGTTTGCTCCCCATACATTGCTATCGTTTGCAGCTCGTTGTGTAATGGCGTATAGACAACGTTTAGTCGCTCTAAATTTAGGATATTTGCGACCTTTCTCATCGGCTTTTTGACGTTGTTTATAATTGTTTTTACGGAAATTAGTTGGGCGTAGGGTAAAGTTGATCAACATTCCATCTTCGTGAACTTCGCCGGACAATGGACTTAAATCTCGTGTTTTGAATAAGGCTTCGCGAACTTTCCCACAAAGTACAAATGCCGTTTTGTAGTTCAAATTAAGATGACGACTAACATCAATCGCACTAATGCCTTTTGAGCTATTTACCATCATTAAAATGACAGCAAGAATATCGACGAAATCTACTTTATGAAAGGCAAAGGCTGTATTTGTCGTAATATAAAAATGGCGTTTGCAATGTTTGCAGCACCAACGTTTACGAGAAGGAAGGAAATAGGCTTCGTGGCGAATACCGCAGTGAGGACAGCATACATCACGAACATTATCAGGGTTGCCCCAACGGTGAGTTTTTAAAAGGTGAAAAGCATCTTCTTCAGTAAGGCGTAAAATATCTTTTAAATTGATGTTTTTTGATTTGCTTGAAAGTAAATAATGTTGAGCCATTGCGAATTTCCTTGTGTAGTACAAGGTATTCGAGATTGACTAAACGCTAGACATAAAAAATCGCCCACCTGAAAATATCAAGTCGGCTTAAAGCGTTTATGCCTCGAATACCGTTAAGTACACCACAAGGAACTTGTGGAAAGCTCATTTAAAAATGAGATAAATTGCAAGTGTTAAAACAGAAAATTCGTAAGATAAAATTTTACTGCCACCTAAACAGTTGCTCGCACTTATAATTAATATGTGCTAATTGGTGATTGAATAAAGTTGCATTCTTTGGCTAATTATATATTTACTTAAGGATATTCTCCTAAAGCAGTTGACATTTTAGATCAAAATTTGACCGATTTACAAGTATAAAAATAGCGAGCTGAAACTCGCTATTGATTGTTAATCAACAATAATTTGATTTTCACTAATACTTACTATGAAATTATGCGTTTGAATTTCACTTTTTCCCGACATCGTATTGTAAACAGTATTTGCGATAACCCTACACAGCTTTATCCCATTATCATCTGAAATCTCTTTTGACTCAAAAGAAGCAAATGAAATAAAGTCTTGTGGTTTAGTCGCATTTTCGGCCATACGTCCAACACCTTCAAAACCTCTAGCAAAGGTATCCCATAATGGATTTGAGCGGTCTAATCCATCGGTTGCGTGTCCAACAAAAAATTGAGCAAGTTTATTTGCTTGAACATTGTGCTGCCTTACTCCTTCATTAATAAAGCGACGTACAATTTCTTCAACCACATAATTAACGTTTATTTTTGATAAAAACTACTAAAAGGTTGTCCAAATTTCATGAGACGACCTTTTTCATGACCGCCCGCTGCACCCCGAATATCGAAGCCAGCACCAGCGCGAAACCCGCCAGCGACTTCGCGTCCATGCCCTGTCCCAAAAACAGCCAGCCCAGCACAAATGCTGAAACAGGGCTGAGCAATCCCAGTGAAGAAACCGCGGCAGGCGAGAGTTTTACGATGCCGTTGAAAAACAACACATAAGCAAATACCGCGCCAAACAGGCACAAATACAGATAGCCGCCGATATTGGCAGGGCTTAAAGATTCAAGCGGGGGTTCGGCCAGCAGGGCGACGGGCAGCAGGCACAGTCCGCCGATAAACAACTGCCAGCCGGTAAACGCCAATACGGGCAGCGAAGTGCGGCGGTGTTTCGACAAATACACGCCCAAAGCCATCGCCGCCGCACCGGACAGCGCCGCCAAAATCCCCGTGCCGTCATAACGGGCAGACGGCGATAAAACCAACATCGCAATTCCCAAAACACCCGTTGCCGACCAAGCCCAAGCGGCTTTGGGTGGCATGATTTTGTCAATCAGCCAAGTGAACACCAGCACCATCAGCGTCTGCGTGGAACTCAGCACCGCCGCCAGTCCGCCCGGCAAGCAGTACGCCGCCACAAACAGCATGGCCTGGAAAAAGCCGATGTTCAAAAAACCGAGCAAGACAACGGTCGCCCATTCGTCGCGTTTCGGCATCCGCCGCGTCCACGCCAACAGCAAAAGTCCTGCAGGCAAAACACGGATTAAAGCGGCAGTAAACGGCCGGTTTGGCGGCAGAAATTCGGTGGTAACCAGATAAGTGCTGCCCCAAATCACGGGCGCAAGCGAGGTGGAAAGAAGAATGGCGGCGCGGCTTGTCATGGCGTTGTTCCTGAAGGCTTGGGTTATTTAGCTTGAAATCAAGATAAATAATAAAACATAGTCGTCTGAAATAGTGGGCAGGAATACTGCCTATCTTTATCTTTCACCCGTTTGCCGATTTGATTATTAACCAATAGTAAACACATATATTCCAATTTAATCATTTATTTCCCATTTGAATACAATTTATAATGCCGACCATCAAAAACCCACAGGAGAACAATCATGAAAAAAATGCCTGTATTGTTTGTCGGTCATGGCAATCCGATGAATGCGTTGGACAAAAATAGTCCGTTTAACCAAAACTTCCGCCAAACGACGCAAACCTTTGAAAAACCCAAAGCTATTTTGATGATTTCGGCGCATTGGTACAGCAGCCGTTTGCAGGTTACGTCGGGCGAAAATCCGCCGATGATTTACGATTTCCACGGCTTCCCCGAAGAACTCAGCCAAGTGCAATATCCCGCAAAAGGTTCGCCCGAATTGGCGGAAAAAGTGCGGTCATTATTGGCGCCGGAATCGGTGGAGATGAACCCGACGCGCGGTTTCGACCACGGCGCGTGGACGGTGCTGAAATATCTGTATCCCGATGCCGATGTGCCTGTGGTACAGCTCAGCATCAACCGTTTGCAGCCTGCCGAGTGGCATTTTGCGCTGGCGAAAAAACTTGCTCCGCTGCGTGATGAAGGCGTGCTAATTATCGGCAGCGGCAACATTGTGCATAATTTGCGCGCGATCAGCTGGGAACACATCAACCAAATCGGGGCGGGCTACGATTGGGCGTTTGCCTTCCGCGATGAAATCAACCAAGCCATTGACGCGCAAAACGATGATTTGCTGGTGCATTACGGGCAATTGGGCGAAAACGCCGAACTTGCCGTGCCGACGCCCGACCATTATCTGCCACTGCTTTATGTGATGGCATTGCGTGAGCCGAGTGATAAGGTCGCATTTTTCAACGACGAATTGATGGCAGGATCGTTAAGCATGACTTCGGTTTTAATCGGGTAAGGTGTGCCTTTCTGCCCGCCAAAATTTAAGGTCGTCTGAAAACGGTGGGCAAGAATGCCCGCCTACTAAAATAGGAGGCAAAATGAACGCCAAACTTTATTTTGAATCGGAAAAATTAGCGCTGCAATTCGGCGGACAAACCATTGACATTCTGCTTTCCGTTGCAAAGCTGCAAGCCCGATTCACGCCCTATCCGCCAAGCGAAATGGCGTGGGAAGAAGCCATTATGCAGGTGGAAGATTTGATTTCGCCTTACCGCGACGTTTTAAAAGATTATCGTGTGATTGAACTTTATCACGCCGAACCGTTGCAAATATTGGCGAATGAAAATCGGCAGATTTCTACCGAGATTTTTGAAACGGCATTCGCTGTATTAGCAGGCTACCGCCCAACCCGCGATTTGCCAAAACTTGCCCATCATGCGACATCGGCAGCGTTTGTATTGGTGATGCGCGAATGGATGCACCATTTGGGCTTTGAGGCGGCGGCGATTGCCGATTAATCAAAAGTTTCCTGCTTGTTTGTCAGCAGGTTTACGGCACACAACAAACTTGCTATATTTACGCGCTTTTTGCTTCGGCAATTAGCTGTTTTTACTATCATTTTAAGAGGAATTTTTATGTCTAATGCAAAAATCGTGAGCGATTATTTAGATGTTGTTTTCAACCAAAAAGACGTGGCAAAAGCCGAAACCTACTGGGCGGGCGATATGATCCAACATAACCCAAGTATGCCCAACGGTTTGGACGTATTGCGCGGTTTTATCCAATCGCCGGATGCACAAGCGATGAGCTATGAACAAGGCATCATTATGGAAGACGGCGATTATGTGATGGTTCACGGCCGCTACAACAACTGGGGCGGCAAGACCATGCTTGCTGTTGATATTTTCCGCTTGGAAAACGGCAAAGTAGTGGAACATTGGGACGTGATGCAGGAAGAAGTGCCTGCGGATAAAGCCGTAAACGGCAACGCAATGTTCCCTGTGAAATAATTTTTTTACAACGAATTTTTAACGAAGAAGGAGCCTATCATGGCAAATAAATTTCCCCCTGTCGGCAAAATCTACCAAGCAAAATTCGGCGAACTGGCTTACCACCTGAATTTTGACGCAGACGGCAAAACCATGACCTTTACCAGCATCGGCACGGCAAAACCCGTTGCCGAACCCGAGGTCAAAGTAAACTACACCGCAACCGAAGTTGCCGACATGGTGTTTATGGTTACCTGGACAGAGCCTGACGGCTCGACCGTAACCCACGTCGAAGATTTCAACAACGCCGTCGTTTACACCAACATCACTTTGCCCGACCATACGTTCCTGAATTACAAAGGCACGTTTACCGAAGTGAAATAATCGATATACCGTCTGAACGTCTGCTTCAGACGGTTTTTAAAAACAATGTGGTTTCTTTTTGCTTTTGTCTTCGCCGTCCTCATCTTCTGTTTTGTCGGCAAACGTCCTGCCCGCCTGCTCAAGCGCGGTCAATTCGTACGCGCCCAACAAATTGAAGTACAAGGGAAATTATTTTATTTTGAAGAGGTTGCCTTTGCCGATTACCATCAGGCATTGCACCACTATTTCTACCTGATTCCCCAATTTTCCGACCGAAAAGACCTGCTGGAAACCAAATACAGTTATCTGGATTGGACGGATACAACCCTGCGCTTTTCCGATTGCACCCTGCAACTCGTCCGCCGCGTGGATAAAATCGTGCTGATTAAAAGCCACACACCCATGAGCATCGCTGAATTTGAGCAACTGACAAAAGGGATTTGAGCGGTTTTAAAATGTAGAACGTGCTTCTGGTTTGGCAAAATTTAAGGTCGTCTGAAAACGGATTGGATTTTGGTTTTCAGACGACCTTTTGGTTTTTTCAGCGATTTCCCCACAAAACATCCAATCCGGATTTTCGCGTAAGACTTGAGCGACTAATTGCATAGTAATCAAGGGTTGCGGTTTCGGCTCTTTCGATATATAAGGTTGAGCTAATGCGTTAATCTCTTGTGACAAACACTGCATTTGCACCGTCAGCTCATC
>OGJJ01002193.1_pt1 | contig 13176 bp, 10 predicted proteins | sample 1572081 | NCBI WGS metagenome assembly OGJJ01 (sample SAMEA2582122, study PRJEB24529) | metagenome | biome: Human gut stool | place: China | collected 2011
AGTTGTTTGCATAAGAAATACAGATTGTTAAAAACACAACAATATTATATGAGCCAAAACAACCAGCCTGTCTTGGGAGTTCACCGGCACAAAAACAACAAAACACTTATGTTAAAAGCTAAAATTAATTCAAACATGATGAGCAAGATGAGTATTATTTTATTCTTGCTTTGTTCTATGTTCTTCGTCTCGTGCAGCGATGACAACGATGAAGGCAGTGGCATCAATGGAACCTACGCCACATCTGGAGAATACGACAACTACACGGGCAAGACATTTCGCGAAATGATTGTCATAACCAAGAGTTCGTTTACCACCTATTCTACACAAGCCGTACAGGACAAGTCATACTGGGGTGCAGGGGCTTTTCAAGTGCCTGGAGCAAAAGGTTGGTATGTGGAGAAAGGCTCACAACGAATCCACTCATATGTTAGAGCCAACGACAGAATTGTCTTGGACAACGGAAGCATCTACTCTATAGGAAACAATTCAATAGTAGGAGGCGGACATACCTACTATAAATACTAATAAATAACAAAGCTAAGTGCAGGGAAATGTATTCAAACATTTTTCTGCACTTTTTCTTATCGTTCATTAACGCCTAAACGTGCCATTATATCATATATTTTCAGTAACTTTGAAGCCGAAACTTTAAACCGCACATATACAATCAACAATATAATTATGAAACACTTGCTTTTGACGTTGGCAATTGCCGGTATGACCCCATGTCATATCTACGCAGCCAACGAAACAGACAAGGCTACAGAGCCGACCTTTACCGAGTGGCACGACCTGTCGGTGAACAATGTTAATCGCTTCGCTACACGCACATCGTTCTTTGCTTACGAGAACCGCGAGGCTGCGCTGAAAGGCGACCGTGACAAATCGAGCAACTTCCTTTCTATCGAGGGCGACTGGCACTTTCAGTGGGTGGAGAACGCCGACCAGCGTCCTACCGACTTCTTCCGCACCGACTACGACGACGCGGCATGGAAGACTATGCGCGTGCCGGGCATCTGGGAACTGAACGGATACGGCGACCCTGAGTACGTGAACATAGGCTTCGCATGGCGTGGACACTTCAAGAACAATCCTCCGATGGTGCCTACCAAGGACAACCACGTAGGTTCATACCGACGCACTCTACGCATACCCGACTCATGGGACGGACGCCAGGTGATTGCTCACTTCGGCTCGGTGACATCGAATATGTACCTCTGGGTGAACGGCAAGTTCGTGGGCTACGCAGAGGACTCGAAGTCGGCAATGGAGTTCGACATCACACCATATCTTAAGAAGGGCGACAACCTCATCGCTTTCCAGTCGTTCCGCTGGTGCGACGGCTCGTACAGCGAGGACCAGGACTTCTGGCGTCTCTCGGGCGTGGCACGCGACTGCTTCCTCTACTCGCGCTCGCAGACTGCTCATGTCGACGACGTGCGCGTGACACCCGACCTCGATGCCGAATACAAGAACGGATCGCTCGCCGTTGCACTCAAGGCGAAGGGCAACGCGAAGTTCCTCATCGACCTCATCGCGCCTGACGGAGATGTGGTGAGCCGCAAGATTATCAACTCGTCGAAGGTGAAGAAGCAGAAGGGACGCAACGTGGCTGTAGTAAACGCTACGGTGAAGTTCGACGTGGAGAACCCATTGAAATGGACTGCCGAGACCCCTAATCTGTACAAGGTGGTGGTAACGGTGCAGCAGGACAACAAGGACGTGGAGTCGGTGCCGGTACGCACGGGCTTCCGCAAGGTGGAGATAAAGAACAAGCAGCTGCTCGTGAACGGCCAGCCGATACTCATCAAGGGTGCCAACCGCCACGAGATAGACCCCGACGGCGGATATGTCATCTCGCGTGAGCGTATGCTCGAGGACGTGAAGCTGATGAAACAGTTCAACGTGAACGCCGTGCGCACATGCCACTACCCCGACGACCCTTACTTCTACGAGCTTTGCGACGAATACGGCATCTATGTATGCGCTGAGGCTAACCAGGAGAGCCACGGCTTCTTCTACGACAGCGACGCTATCACAACGACCGAACTCTTCGCCAAGCAGATAATGGAGCGCAACGAGCACAACGTACACAACCAGTACAACCATCCGTCGGTTATCTACTGGTCGATGGGTAACGAGACTGCCGACTCGAAGAACTTCGCTGCCGTGAAGAAGTGGATCAACGAGTTCGATCCGTCGCGCCCCGTACACTACGAGCGTGCCATCCTCGGCGATAACACCGACTTCTACGCTGAGATGTACATCACACCGGAGGCTGCCGAACGCTATGCCAAGGATCCGGCAAGCCCGAAGCCGATGATTCACTGCGAGTACGCACACGCCATGGGTAACTCTTGCGGTGTGATGCAGGAGTACTGGGACCTCATCCGCAAGTATCCTATCTATCAGGGTGGCTTCATCTGGGACTTCGTCGACCAGGGCTTGCGCGGCAAGGATGCCAAGGGCAACATGATATACAACTACGGCGGCGACTTCAACTCATACGACCCGTCGGACAACAACTTCAACTGCAACGGCTTCATCTCGCCCGACCGCAAACCGAACCCGGAGGCTTACGAGGTGGGCTACTGGTATCAGAACATCTGGACCAAGCCTGCAAATCTCGCAGAGAAGAAGTTCAACGTCTACAACGAGAACTTCTTCCGTCCGCTCGACAACGTATCGCTATCGTGGACTATCGTGGCTGACGGCATCGAGCGTCAGAACGGCACCATCGCCGACCTTTCTGAGGTGAAGGCGCAAAGCTCTGCCGACTTCACATTGCCGTACAACCTCGACAACCTCAACGAGGCGAACGACGTGATGCTCAACATCGAGTATCGTCTGAAGAACGACGAGGGACTGCAGAAGGCTGGCGACGTAGTGGCTTACCAGCAGTTCGCACTGCGCGAGGCAAAGGGTGCCGACCTCTCACTCAGCGAGAACGAGGCGAAGGCTCTGAAGGCGGTGAAACTCACCGACAAGAAGAAGGAGCCGCTGCTCACTCTGCAGGCGCAGAACTTCACGCTCGCCTTCGACCGCGCTACGGGCTTCATCACACGCTACGAGGTGGGCGGCAACTCGCTCCTCGGCGAGGGCGGTTCGCTCAAGCCTAACTTCTGGCGCGCCGTAACCGACAACGACATGGGCGCACAGTCGCAGAAAAACTTCGCTGCTTGGCGCACTCCGAAGATGAAACTTCGCTCGCTCACAGTTGATAAAAAACTGAAGACTGTAGTAGCTGTGTACAACATGCCTGCTGTGAAGTCGACACTCACACTCACATACCAGGTAGAGGCTAACGGCACACTCGTAGTTACTCAGGATCTGAAAACCACTCCGGGCGCAAAGGTGTCGGAGATGCTCCGCTTCGGTATGGTGATGAACCTGCCTTACGACATGGATCAGGTGCAGTGGAACGGACGCGGACCGGTGGAGAACTACTCCGACCGCAAAATCTCGCAGAACGTTGGCATCTACCACTCTACTGCCGACGACCTCTTCTACCCGTATGTACGTCCGCAGGAGACCGGAACGATGAGCGACCTGCGCTGGTGGAACCAGACCAACAAGGACGGCGTGGGCTTCCGCGTAGAGAGCGACAAACGCTTCTCGGCATCGGCTCTGCACTACGACCTCCTCACTCTCGATGAGGGCGCAGAGAAGCACCAGCGCCACTCGCAGTCGGTAGAGAAGTCGAAGTACACCAACCTCTTCATCGACCTCGTGCAGTCGGGTGTCGGCGGTGTTGACAGCTGGGGCGGCGACGGACGCGCACGCAAGGGTCACCGCGTGGAGTACAAGGACTATACCTTCAGCTTCCGACTCGCTCCAAAGACATTGTACTAATATGTAGCTCAACGCCTTTAGTTGCAGCAACAACAAATAACAAGAGGGTATGGCTCAATTGCCATACCCTCTTATTGTTTACCCATTTTTTACTCTTAAATGTTTTGTGGGTGCGTGGTATGGACAAAATACCCATACCTTCTATTTTTTACTTTTCGTCTTTTTTCTCCGTTCCTTCTTTCTGCTCCGGATGGAGTATCTTCTTCACGGTCTCGCCGATAGGCAGCTGGTCGAGCACGCCGAGACTCGGCGCTACGGTCTTCACGAGCGAGTTGAGGAAGTTGCCGGTTGCGCCGTCGCCACCGTCGAACACTGTGACGTTGCCGAGCTGCATCTTCTCGAACGCCTTGACCTGCTCGCCTGCAATCTCCTTCCACTGGTCGACCATCTTGTACTGGATGGCGATAGCCGGGTTGAGCTCGGCAGCTTTCACCATTGCCTGGAAGCCGTCAGCCTCAGCCAAGAGCGACATCTTCTTACCCTCTGCCTCGGCTTCGAGACGCATCCGTATGGCTTTTGCCTCAGCCTCAGCCTGCGCCAGCGTTGCCTTTGCCTTCGCCTCTGCCTCGCGGATGACCTTCTCGGCTACGGCATCGGCTTGCAGGATAGCCTCCTGCTTGGCTACTTCAGCCGGCACTATCTTCTCTGCCTTCAGCGACGACTCTACCTTCAGAGCCTTCGCCTCCTCCACTTCCTTCTGTGCTCTCTCGCGAGCGGTCTGCACGGCAGCCTCCGAACGTGCTGCAGCCTCACCAGCCTCCTTGTCGGCGTTGGCTTGAGTGACGGAGAGCTGGGCGTTGGAAAGTGCTATCTCCTTCTGTGCCTCATTGCGACCGATGGCTGCCTTCTTCTTAGCCTCAGCCTGCTTAATCTCCATGTCGGAGTTGAGCTCGGCGATGCGACTCTCCTTAGCCGTGTTAGCCTGCTCCACATTGATGTTCTTCTCTGCCTCGGCACGAGCCACCTGCGACTCCTTGTCGGCATTGGCGAGAGCCACCTGCGAGACGCGTTCCTTGTCGGTCTGCGCCACGGATATCTCCTGCTCCTTGCGTGTGGCAGCGATAGCCACTTCCTGGTCCTTGCGAGTCTCGGCAACGCGTGTCTCGCGCTCCTTTATCTGGTTCGCAATCTTTATCGCACCGAGCTTCTCCTGCTCCTCAATGTTGGCCTGAGCCTCGTTCTGCGCCTTCGACTCCGCCTCCTTACCGAGATTGACGATGTAGTTGGCTGCATCGCGGATGTCGCTGATGTTGATGTTCATCAGATACAGACCAAACTTGCGCAGCTCGGTGTCGATATTATCCTTCACCTTAGCGAGGAACTTGTCGCGGTCGGAGTTGAGTTCCTCGATAGTCATATCGGCGATGACGAGACGCATCTGTCCGTAAACCACGTCGGTGATGAGGTTCTGCTTGTCGTCCATTGAGAGTCCGAGCATACGCTCAGCTGCGTTCTGCATCACTTCGGGATCGGTACTGATTGCCACGGTGATGGTCGTGGGCACGTCGACGCGGATGTTCTGCGCAGAGATGGCACCGGTGAGCTTGCAGTCGATCTGCATCGGTTTCATAGAGAGGAAGTCGTAGCCCTGGATGATGGGCCACACGAAGGCAGCACCTCCGTGGTAGAGCTTCGCCGACTTCGAGCCGCCGGTCTTACCGTAAACGACGAGCACCTCGTCCGACTTACACTTGCGGTAGCGCGAGAGGATGCCAATGATGCCGAGCAGCACGATTACGACGAGCAAGCCGGCGAGAATGAAAAGGTTTGTTCCCATATTTTTAGTTATTAGTTTTTAATTATTAGTTATTAATTTTGGGGCGGAGCGCATAAAGAGTGTTGAGTGTTGAATGTTGCGCTCGGCTTTGCCGCTTGCCAGAGCAAGAATTGTCGGCTGCGCCGATGAGGAGTTGCGAATGGCTTAGAGAGGCTTAAGAAGGCATAGAGAGGCTTAAACGCTTGTCAACATCTCACCACCTCACCCTATATAATACGTATTATCGCGGTAGGTATTTATCGTCACCACCTGGTCGGTCTTGTAGTCGGTGCGTCCCGACTCCGACACAACATCGAGCTCGCGTTCCGCGCCGTCGCGCTTCACGAATATGGTGTATCGTCCGTCGCCCACATTTATATATATGCGCCCCGCTCTGCCTACAAGGCTGTAAGGCTTCTCGGGTTTGCGCAGGTTCTGCAGACGATACGCCAGCACGTAAGAGTAGAAGAGCACGAGCATGAACACCATGCCCACCAACACAGCCAAGGCATACGTCTGCCACGTGTCGCCGCCGAACAGCACACGTGTCCAGCCGAAGCCGATGAGGAAGTGGACAAGTCCCTTGAACGAGAACAGACTGCCAAGGTCGAAGTCGACATTGGCATCACCGTCCACGTCCATGTCCAAGTCGCCAAAGAACACGGAGATTACAAACTGAAGCAGAAAGATGCCGGTGGATACCAGCGCGGTAAGCATAAAGATTTCGTGTGAGGTCATGTTGATAGGATGTTGTTATGGTGAGGTGGTGAGGTTTTAGGTTGAGATGGTGAGGTGGTGAGATGTTGAGATTTGTTTGATGATGTTGTGGAGTTGAGATGGTGTTAAGGTGTTATATGCAAATGTCAACACATCAACATCTCACCACCACAACACATTTTTCAACACCTCACCACATCACCATATCAACCCCTCAACACCTTACTCCTCCTTCTTCGGGAGCAGCAAGTTGAGCAGTACAGCGAGGAGGAACACAACGGCTACGCAGTTCTCTGCGAACACCGTGCGTACAATCTCGGGGAATATCTTAAACATCTCGGTAGCTTGTGTAAAACCGAGACCCACGCTGAGCGAGAGACTCACGATTACCATGTTGCGCTGCGAGAAGCCCGTGCGTGCCATCATACCGAAGCCTGCATAGAGAATACTACCGAACATCATAATGGTGCAGCCACCGAGCACAGCCTGCGGAATAGTGGTGAGGGCGTGGCCCACTACGGGGAACACACCGCCTACAATCATCACCAAAGCGCCGATGCCGATAGTGAAGCGGTTCACAACGCCCGACATAGCTGCCAAGCCTACGTTCTGACTGAACGATGTGATTGGCGTACAGCCGAACAAGCCCGACACGCTACTTACGAAGCCGTCGCAACTGATGGCTGCGCCCATCTCCTTTGTCTCAGGGTCGCGGTTCAGTGCACCGTTGCACAGAGCAGACGTGTCGCCGATGGTCTCCGTAGCCGACACGAGATAGACGGCTACAACCGAGAGTATGGCACCGATGTTGAACTCCGGCGTGAACGGCAGAAGGCGCGGCATCGACACTACAGCCAAGCCCGAAAGACCGCTGAAGTCTACCATGCCCATGAAGCAGGCAAGGATGTAGCCCACGATAAGGCCCACAAGAACAGAGAGTGAACGTAGAAATCCCTTTGCGAAAACCTGGCAAAGAAGGCAGGCAAGCAGCGTAACAGAACCCACAATCCAGTTGTTAAGGCTTCCGAAATCGGGTGCACCAAGACCGCCTGCAAACGAGTTGGCACCAATAGGCAGGAGCGAGAAGCCGATGGCAGTAACGACCGTTGCCGACACGACGTGCGGAATGAGCTTTATCCAGTACTTCACGAACAAACCGAGCACGCCCTCCACGAGTCCGCCGACGATGACCGCACCGATAAGCGTGCCCATGCCGTATGCACCAGCGATGCTGATGGCGAGCGAGAGGAACGTGAACGAAATACCCATGACGATAGGCAAACGCGAGCCGATACGCCATACCGGGAACAGCTGCACAAGCGTACCAATGCCGGCAATGACCATACAGTTCTGTATAAGTGCCGCACTGACCGCACTGTCAAGGCCGACAACGCTTGCTAAAATCATTATCGGTGTGATGTTGCTGACGAACATCGCCAGCACGTGTTGCAAGCCAAACGGGAGAGCTTTCCCCAATGGCACTCTACCGTCAAGCTGATAGAGATTCTCAATTGACTGTTTCATTGTGTGTATATAAACGTTTATTATAGATCAAAAAAACACGGAAACTCGTTTCTGATGTGCAAATATAGCGATTTATATTCAAAAACAGACACACAACGCTCACTATTATTACTACCTTTACCGATTCTCTCGGTTAATCAGATTTACAACGACCTTCACCATCACATCCTTCTCCTCGGTTCTACTCTCGGCTATCATCAGCGTGAGGGCCACAAGTGTGTTGTCGGCAATGCGCTTGTGTCCGTCCTCGGCGTAGAGCACGCGGTTGTTGTTGAGGAACCAGAGGAAGAGCATCGCAGCAATGCGCTTATTGCCGTCACTGAACGAGTGGTTCTTCACCACAAGATACAGAAGCATTGCGGCTTTCTCCTCGACCGACGGATAGAGTTCCTCGCCACCGAAGGTCTGATATATCTGTCCGATGCTACTCTTGAACGAGTCGTCCTTCTCGTTAGCAAACCACTTGCTGCCGCCGAACTTCTCCTTCAATGCGTTGATAGCCTCCATCGCATTGTCGTAAGTGGCGCGGAACGACTCGTCCTTGGTAGTCTTCGAGATAGAGAGCGACTGATAGTCATACTGGTCGAGCGTGTCGAGCGCATACACATAGTCGGAGATAACGTTGAACAGTCCGCTATACTCGTCTGTCGTAACCTTGTCCTGCAAACCGACAGCACGCGACATAAGGCGCACAACATCCTTCAGCTCGTTGTAGCGGTCGAGCTTTATCTGCTGATTGATGGCATAGCCCTTGATGAGGTATTGCTTGAGGACGGAGGTCGCCCAACGACGAAATTGTACACCTTGCTGACTCTTGACTCTATATCCAACAGAGATGATAACATCAAGATTGTAAAACGGAACGGGTTTGTCAGAATTAGCAACACGCAAAAAATGCGTGTTGCTTTCCTTTGTTAATTCGCCATCAGCAAACACATTATTTATATGCTTGCGTATAGTCTTTGCATCGCGATCAAAAAGCATTGCCATTTGATTTGCGCTTAGCCACACTGTCTCGTTCTCCAGCTTCACATTAAGCTGCACACTACCATCTTGCGAGCGGTATATTTCTATTGAATTGTTCATGTTTTTAGCTTTTTACCTTTAAATGCTTTGTGGCTGCGTGGTATGGGCATCCTGCCCATACCTACTACCTTTTTACTTTTTTACTCTTTTACTTTTTTACTTTTAATACATTCTTCGCTCCGCCCAGTCGCCACGGTCGAGGTTGCGGTAGCCGATGGCTTCGCTGATGTGCTGCACCTCCACGCGCTCTGAGCCGTCGAGGTCGGCGATGGTGCGCGCCACCTTCAGTATGCGGTTGTAGGCACGGGCGGAGAGCGAGAACTTCTCCATGGCGGTGCGCAGGAGAGTGATGGAAGCTTCGTCGGGCTCGGCGAACTGGTGAATCATGCGCTCAGTCATCTGCGCATTGCAGTGTATGCCTTTGAAGTCTTTGTAGCGGGCGGTCTGTATGTCGCGTGCCTTGATGACACGCTCACGGATGGCAGCACTCGGCTCACCGGGCTGCGCTTTCGAGATGTCCTTAAACGGCACGGGCGTAATCTCGCACTGGATGTCGATACGGTCGAGCAGCGGACCGGATATCTTGCTCATGTAGCGTTGTATCTGTCCGGGTGTGCAGCAGCATTTGTGCGTCGGGTCGTTGTAATAGCCGCAGGGGCAGGGGTTCATCGAGGCGATGAACATGAACGAGCAGGGGAACTCCACGGTGTACTTCGAGCGCGAGATGGTTATCTTATGGTCTTCGAGCGGCTGGCGCAACACTTCGAGCGTCTGCTTGTTGAATTCGGGCAGCTCGTCGGCGAACAAGACACCGTTATGTGCCAGCGATATCTCACCAGGCTGCGGATTGATGCCGCCACCTACGAGTGCCACTTCCGATATGGTGTGATGGGGCGAGCGGAACGGGCGTTGCGAGATGAGCGATGTGCCGCGCTTCAGCTTTCCGGCTACGCTGTGTATCTGCGTCGTCTCCAGACTCTCCGAGAGCGATAGCGGCGGCAGAATAGAGGGTAGACGCTTCGCCATCATCGACTTGCCCGAACCCGGAGGCCCCACCATTATCAGGTTGTGGCCGCCTGCCGCTGCCACTTCCAACGCACGCTTCACGCTCTCCTGACCGCGCACGTCTGCGAAGTCGAGGTCGAAGCGGCTCTGCTGCTCGTAGAACTCGCGGCGTGTGTCGACGTGTGTCGGCTCGTAGATCTCTCTTCCGGTGAGCAGATTGATGACATCTGTGATGCTCTCCATGCCGTACACCTCCAGATTGTTCACCACCGCTGCCTCACGCTCGTTCTGCTTCGGCACAATCAGTCCTTTGAACTTCTCGGCTCTTGCCCGTATGGCTATGGGCAGAGCTCCTTTCACGGGCTGCAGCGTGCCGTCTAAGCTCAGCTCACCCACGAGCATATAGTCGCCGATAGTGTCGGCTGTCACGGCTCCGCTCGCGGTGAGTATAGCCATAGCCAGCGGCAGGTCGAACGAGCTACCCTCCTTGCGCAGGTCGGCTGGAGCGAGGTTGATGGTGATATCTGCGTGCGGAAACTTATATCCGTTCACCTGCAACGCCGACGCAATGCGGTCGCGTCCTTCGCGCACGGCGGTGTCGCCGAGTCCGGTCATGCGATACATCACGCCGGGCACGATATTCACTTCCACGGTTACGGTGGTTACGTCGAGTCCGTTTACGGCTGCGGAATAAGTCTTTACGAGCATAGTTCTATTCGGGTTTTAATGGGTTAGTAGTGTGCGTTCTTCCGTAAGTCGGAAGTGGCTGTTGACTACAAATTTAGTTGTTTCATTTGTTTTATCCAAGTGTATGGCGTTTTTTCTGCCAAAAATACACTAACTTTGCCTAAAATAGATTATCCGATACAACATGGAAGAAGATTTCGACATACGTCAGGAGCAGGGGCGCAAGGGCGAGAAGGACTTTGAAAACGCTCTGCGCCCGCTGCGGTTCGGCGATTTCAGCGGACAGCAGAAGGTGGTGGAGAACCTCGAAGTGTTCGTCGAGGCGGCGAAGTACCGCGGCGAACCGCTCGACCATACGCTGCTGCACGGTCCCCCAGGACTGGGCAAGACGACACTTAGCAACATCATAGCCAACGAACTGGGCGTGGGCTTCAAGATTACGAGCGGACCGGTGCTCGACAAACCGGGCGACCTCGCCGGCATCCTCACATCGCTGGAGCCGCGCGACGTGCTCTTCATCGACGAGATCCACCGCCTATCGCCCGTCGTGGAGGAGTATCTCTACTCGGCGATGGAGGACTACCGCATCGACATCATGATCGACAAGGGCCCGTCGGCGCGGTCTATACAGATCGACCTCAACCCGTTCACACTCGTGGGTGCCACGACGCGCAGCGGACTGCTCACAGCGCCGCTCCGCGCACGCTTCGGCATTAACCTCCACCTGGAATACTACGGACCGGAGATGCTGCAGAAGATTATCAAGCGCTCGGCGATGATTCTGAAGGTGCCCATCGACGACGATGCGGCTATAGAGATTGCGCGCCGCTCGCGTGGCACGCCGCGTATTGCGAACGCTCTGCTGCGCCGTGTGCGCGACTTCGCGCAGGTGAAGGGCAACGGACGCATCGACCGCGACATTGCGCGCATCTCACTCTCAGCGCTCAACATCGACCAGTATGGTCTGGACGAGATTGACAACAAGATACTGCTCACCATCATCGACAAGTTCCGCGGTGGACCGGTCGGCGTGTCTACCATCGCCACCGCTATCGGCGAGGACACGGGCACCGTCGAGGAGGTGTACGAGCCGTATCTCATCATGGAGGGCTTCATAAAGCGCACGCAGCGCGGACGAATGGTCACTCCCCTCGCCTACCAGCACCTCGGACGACCGATGACGGGCAGCAACGCCGTGGAACCGGGACTGTTCGACTAAAGCATACAGAGAATCATAAAACATTTGGCTATGGACTATCAACCATTATTGGAACACATCCGACAAGAGATAGAGGTCTACGCTCACGACGGCAAGCAAGCCGACTACATCCCGGCTTTAGCTAACGTAAACCCCGACCAGTTCGGGCTCTGCCTCAACATTCTCGACGGCAGAACCTACCGCCTCGGAGCATCCGACGTGAAGTTCTCAATACAGAGCATCTCCAAGGTGTTCTCGCTTGCCGTAGCACTGAGTCTGTTAGGCAAGGATCTGTGGCAGAGAATCGGCAAGGAACCTTCGGGTACTGCCTTCAACTCGCTTGTGCAACTGGAGTACGAGCACGGCAAGCCGCGCAACCCGTTCATCAATGCCGGTGCCTTGGTCACTGCCGACGTTATCCTCTCGCTCATCGACAACCCGAAGGAGTTCTTCATCAATTTCGTGCGCACGCTGGCTGACAACCCTGACATCAACTACTCGGAGGAGGTGACGTGCTCGGAGCTGAGCTGCTGCTATCTGAACGCTTCCATTGCCTATCTGCTGAAGCATCACGGCAATCTGCATAACGATGTGCACGACGTGCTCGACTTCTACTGCACGATGTGCTCTGTAGAGATGAGCTGCGAGGATCTCTCGCGTGCCTTCATGGCATTCGCCAAGAGCAGTCAGCCGTTCTCTCACGCTGGTGTCAACCTGAGCATATCGCGAGTGAAACGCATCAACGCCATCATGCAGACTTGCGGCTTATACGACGAGTCGGGAGAGTTCGCCTTTCTTGTCGGTCTGCCTGCCAAGAGCGGCGTGGGCGGAGGCATCGTGGCTTTATACCCGTCGCGCTACTCTATTGCGGTATGGAGCCCGCGACTCAACTCGAAGGGCAACTCCATCATGGGAATGAAAGCGCTTGAGCTGTTCACGTCCGAAACAGAGGAGTCGATATTCTAAAAAAACAATAACGGAGGAGTCGATATTCTAAAAGGTAAAAGCGAGGCAATGTCGGTGCTGACATTGCCTCGCTTTTTACTTTTTTACCTTTTTACTCTTTTTCCTTTTTACTCTTTTACTCTTTTACTTTTTTACTTTTTAATTACTCTTCCTCGAGCAGCACTCTGCTTGCCCACTCGTTGGCCTTGCTCCAGTCGGCGTTGTGTCCGTACGGAATTTCAAGGCCGTTCTGCATGATATACCGTGGCTCATACTCTTGCAAATATAGCGATTTTTTCCGTCCCTACAAACGTTTTACCAGACAAACTATTATGATTAGATGATCCGCGTCGACCGTTACGAGCATCTGCGTCGGTCGTTACGAGCATCCGCGTCGGTCGTTACGAACATCCGCGTCGGTCGATACGAGCATCTGCGTCGGTCGATACGAGCATCCGCGTCG
>OGJJ01002200.1_pt1 | contig 13116 bp, 10 predicted proteins | sample 1572081 | NCBI WGS metagenome assembly OGJJ01 (sample SAMEA2582122, study PRJEB24529) | metagenome | biome: Human gut stool | place: China | collected 2011
ACGCGTGGTTCGCGAGGACTTGTTGACTTCTGTTCACGTAGAAGAATACTCTTTGGAAGTTCGTGAAACGAAGCGCGGTATGGAAGAATTGACTTCTGATATTCCGAATGTAAGTGAGGAAGCTACTAAAGACCTGGATGAAAATGGTATCGTAAGAATCGGTGCGCGTATCGAACCGGGTGATATCATGATCGGTAAGATTACTCCGAAAGGTGAATCTGATCCTTCTCCGGAAGAAAAACTACTTCGTGCTATCTTCGGTGATAAGGCAGGTGATGTGAAAGATGCTTCTTTGAAAGCTTCTCCTTCTTTGAAAGGTGTGGTGATTGATAAGAAACTTTTCTCACGTGTGATTAAGAATCGTAGCTCTAAACTGGCCGATAAAGCATTGTTGCCTAAGATTGATGATGAATTTGAATCTAAGGTAGCTGACTTGAAACGTATCCTGGTTAAGAAACTGATGACTTTGACTGAAGGCAAGGTTTCTCAGGGTGTGAAAGACTACTTAGGAGCAGAAGTTATTGCTAAGGGATCTAAGTTCAGTGCTTCTGATTTTGATTCACTTGACTTTACTTCTATTCAGCTGAGTAACTGGACTAGTGATGACCATACTAATGGTATGGTTCGTGATCTGGTTATGAACTTTATCAAGAAATACAAAGAGCTGGATGCTGAATTGAAGCGTAAGAAGTTTGCTATCACTATCGGTGATGAACTTCCGGCTGGTATCATTCAGATGGCTAAAGTATATATTGCTAAGAAACGTAAGATTGGTGTAGGTGATAAGATGGCAGGTCGTCACGGTAACAAGGGTGTCGTTTCCCGTGTGCTTCCGGTAGAAGATATGCCTTATCTGCCCAATGGACGTCCTCTGGATATCGTATTGAATCCTCTGGGTGTGCCTTCCCGTATGAATATCGGACAGGTCCTGGAGATTCATTTAAGCCTTGCTGCGAAAGCTTTGGGCTTCAATGTGGCCACACCGGTATTTGACGGTGCAAAAGAGAGTGACATTATGGATACTCTGGATTTGGCTAATGATTATGTTAACCTTGAATGGGAAGAGTTTGAAGCCAAACATAAAGATGAACTGCTTCCCGAGGTTCTGCAGTATCTTTCTGATAACAGAGAGCACAGAAAGCTTTGGAAGGGCGTGCCGATTTCCAGAGATGGTAAGGTAAGACTTCGTGATGGTCGTACGGGTGAATATTTTGATTCTCCTGTAACGATTGGACACATGCATTACCTGAAACTCCATCACCTGGTAGATGATAAGATTCATGCACGTTCAACCGGACCGTACTCCCTGGTTACCCAGCAGCCCCTTGGTGGTAAAGCACAGTTTGGTGGTCAGCGTTTCGGAGAGATGGAGGTTTGGGCACTGGAGGCATATGGTGCATCCTATACTCTGCAGGAGATTCTGACTGTGAAGTCCGATGATGTGGTAGGACGTGTGAAAACTTACGAAGCAATCATTAAAGGTGATAACATTCCTGAACCCGGTATTCCGGAATCCTTCAAGGTATTGCTTAAAGAGTTACAGTCCCTGGGCCTGGATGTCAAAGTTCTCAATGAGGATAATACCGAAGTAGAGATTTCTGAGAATATTGACTACGGTGAAAACGATTACCGGTTTGAAATTGAAGGGGATCGTTACAATCGTGAGGAGGAATCCTTCGGAGCCATGGGTTATACCAAACAGCGCTTTGATGATGAAAGCGGTGATATCGTAGATGACGAAGATGCCGTGGAAGAGGAAAGCGATTTTGAAGAGAGCGACGATTACTCAGATTCTTTTGATGAGGAATAAAGGGAAGGAGCGCCTATAAATGTCTGAAAGAACTAACAACGAAGTGTATCAGCCGATGTCTTTTGATTCCATCAAGATCAATCTGGCATCTCCTGAGAAAATCAGAGAGTGGTCAAGAGGCGAGGTATTAAAGCCGGAGACCATCAACTACAGAACACTGAAGCCTGAAAAGGACGGATTGTTCTGTGAGAAGATCTTTGGACCCAGTAAAGACTGGGAATGTCACTGCGGTAAATATAAAAAGATCCGTTATAAAGGTGTTGTCTGTGACAGATGTGGTGTAGAAGTTACCAAGGCATCTGTACGTAGAGAGCGTATGGGTCACATTGAGCTTGCAGCTCCGGTATCCCATATCTGGTATTTCAAGGGTATCCCCAGCCGTATGGGACTAATCCTTGACCTGTCTCCCCGTGTACTGGAGAAGGTGCTGTATTTCGCATCTTACATCGTACTTGATCCGGGAGAGACCAAATTAGAGTACAAACAGATCCTGTCCGAGAAGGAATATCAGGATGCGAAAGAAGAGTATGGCGAGCGCAAATTCCGTGTAGGAATGGGTGCAGAAGCTATTAAAGAATTGCTTCAGGCAATTGATCTGGAGAAAGATGCAGAGGAACTTTCTGCCGGATTGAAAGAGTCTTCCGGGCAGAAACGTGCCCGTATCATTAAGAGATTAGAGGTTGTAGAGGCATTCCGTGAATCTGGTAACCGTCCTGAATGGATGATTATGGATGCGATTCCGGTAATTCCCCCGGATCTGCGTCCTATGGTACAGTTGGATGGTGGACGTTTTGCAACATCTGACTTGAATGATCTGTATCGTCGTATCATCAATCGTAATAACCGTTTGAAGAGACTGCTGGAGCTGGGTGCTCCTGATATCATTGTCCGCAATGAGAAGAGAATGTTACAGGAGGCTGTGGATGCATTAATCGATAACGGCCGCCGTGGCAGACCGGTAACAGGCCCCGGTAACAGAGCACTGAAGTCCCTGTCTGACATGTTAAAAGGTAAATCCGGACGTTTCCGTCAGAACCTGTTAGGTAAACGTGTAGACTATTCCGGACGTTCCGTAATTGTCGTAGGTCCCGAGCTGAAGATTTATCAGTGTGGTTTGCCTAAGGAGATGGCAATTGAGCTGTTCAAACCTTTCGTAATGAAGGAATTGGTGTCCAAGGGAATTTCCCAGAACATCAAGAATGCGAAGAAACTGGTTGAGAAATTAGACACCCAGGTTTGGGATGTGTTGGAGGATGTTATTAAAGAGCATCCTGTTATGTTAAATCGTGCGCCGACACTGCACAGACTTGGTATTCAGGCTTTCGAGCCTATCCTGGTAGAAGGTAAAGCAATTAAGCTTCATCCGTTGGTATGTACTGCATTTAACGCAGACTTCGATGGTGACCAGATGGCAGTACATCTTCCTTTATCCCAGGAGGCTCAGGCAGAGTGCCGTTTCCTGCTGCTGTCTCCCAACAACCTGTTGAAACCTTCCGATGGTGGCCCGGTAGCCGTTCCTTCTCAGGATATGGTACTTGGAATTTACTATCTGACCCAGGAGAGACCCGGTTCTGTAGGGGAAGGTAAATACTTCAAGAGTGTGAACGAAGCATTGCTGGCATACGAGAATAAGGCATGTACCTTACATTCCCGTATCCATGTGCGTGTAGAAAAAACACTGGAGAACGGAGAGGTTATCTCCGGTAATGTAGAATCTACACTGGGTCGTTTCCTGTTCAATGAGATTCTTCCCCAGGATTTAGGCTTTGTTGAGCGTAATACCAAGGAAGATATGCTGAAGCTGGAAGTAGATTTCCATGTCGGCAAGAAACAGCTGAAACAGATTCTGGAAAAGGTTATCAATACACACGGTGCTGTACGTACTGCAGAAGTACTTGACCTGATCAAGGCAACCGGTTACAAGTTCTCTACCAGAGCATCCATGACCGTATCTATTTCTGATATGACCGTTCCTGCGAAGAAACAGGAGATGCTGGATGAGGCACAGGCAACCGTTGATAAGATTTCACAGAACTATCGTCGTGGTCTGATCACTGACGAAGAGAGATATCGTGCAGTCGTTGAGACCTGGACCGAAACCGATAAAGAACTGACCGATGTACTGTTAAGCGGTCTGGATAAATACAATAATATTTTCATGATGGCTGATTCCGGAGCCCGTGGTTCCAATCAGCAGATCAAGCAGCTTGCCGGTATGCGTGGTCTGATGGCAGATACAACCGGACGTACCATTGAGTTGCCTATCAAATCAAACTTCCGTGAAGGTCTGGACGTATTGGAATACTTCATGTCTGCACATGGAGCACGAAAGGGAATGTCCGATACCGCTCTGCGTACTGCAGACTCCGGTTACCTGACCCGTCGAATGGTTGATGTATCCCAGCAGTTAATTATCCATGAGACAGACTGCTGCGAGGGTCGTGATTTCATTCCTGGTATGACAGTAAAAGCATTCATGGATGGAAAAGAGACCATTGAAGGGTTAAAGGATCGTATCACAGGTCGTTTCTCCTGCGATACCATTACAGATAAAGACGGTAATGTCATTGTAAAACGTAACCATATGATTACACCTAGCCGTGCTGCTAAGATCCTCAGTGTTGGTGTCAACGAGAAAGGTGAGCCTATCGAGGAAGTTAAGATCCGTACGATTCTTACCTGCCGTTCCCACACCGGTATCTGTGCAAAATGCTACGGTGCCAACATGGCAACCGGTGAGGCTGTTCAGGTCGGTGAAGCTGTTGGTATTATCGCAGCACAGTCCATCGGTGAGCCCGGTACCCAGCTGACCATGAGAACCTTCCACTCCGGTGGTGTAGCAGGTGACGATATTACCCAGGGTCTTCCCCGTGTCGAAGAACTTTTCGAGGCGAGAAAGCCGAAAGGACTTGCAATCATTGCTGAGTTTGGTGGTGTAGCAGCCATTAAAGATACCAAGAAGAAACGTGAAGTTGTCATCACCAACCAGGAGACCGGTGAATCTAAGGCTTACCTGATTCCTTACGGTTCCCGAATCAAGGTTCTGGATGGTGCAGTGCTTGAGGCCGGTGATGAACTGACTGAGGGTTCTGTAAATCCTCACGATCTGTTAAAAATCAAAGGTATCCGTGCCGTACAGGATTACATGCTCCGCGAGGTACAGCGTGTATATCGTCTGCAGGGTGTAGATATTTCCGATAAGCACATCGAGGTCATTGTACGTCAGATGCTGAAGAAGATTCGTATCGAGGAGAGCGGAGATACCACTTTCCTGCCCGGAACGCTGGTAGATGTACTGGATTTCGAGGATATGAACGAAGCTTTGGTAGCAGAAGGCAAGGAGCCTGCAACCGGTACCCAGATTATGCTTGGTATCACAAAGGCTGCACTGGCAACCGATTCCTTCTTGTCCGCAGCATCCTTCCAGGAGACCACGAAGGTTCTTACAGAAGCTGCAATCAAAGGTAAGGTTGATCCGTTAGTCGGCTTGAAAGAGAATGTTATTATCGGTAAACTGATTCCTGCCGGTACCGGTATGAAGCGTTATCGTAATACACATCTCAATACGGACGACATGATCGCTGCAAGATTAGCAGAGGAAGAAGAGATTGACTTCTCCGATTATGAAGAAGATGATTTACCTGAGGATGTTGAGACAGAAGTAACCGAGGATGCAGAAGCACCGGAGACAGTTGAGACTACCGAAGAATAAAACTTGAAAAAGTAAAACACGAACAATAAAACACAAATAAGAAAAGGCGTTTCCGAAAGGAAACGCCTTTTTACATGTTGTTTAGTCTGTGATTACATGAAGCTTGTCGTCATAATCCAATTCACCGGTGGTAATAATCTTCCAGGTATTGATTTCATAGTAAGCACCGGAAGCGTTTTCCGGATAAAGAATGGAAAGATGGACATTTAAGGTTTGCAGATCAGAAATGGGGATGGCGTAGGTCTTGGAATAGCCTACCTGAGCAAAATATTCCTCCTTGTTTTCGACCTGGCTGTACACCTGTTTTAGGGTAGCATCAATGCCGGCAATGGATTGCTCTGCTTTGTTACAGGCATCATAGTAGGCAACTGTGCGGTCAGCAACCTTTACGGAAAGTTTGCGGTCAGCATTGGCACTGACCAGAGATAAAGTAGCAAAGGAAACCAGGCATAGGGTAACAAAGATTAAAAGGATGCTTGAGGTTCCCACATTCATTCCGAAATTTTTGGATTTAGGGTTCATAGGATACCTCCCTGGAAATATATTTTTGTAACGGAATTCTATAGAAATCCGTGGTATCGGATACGGTAATCATGACATCCCGCAGGGAGGGCTGATCGTCGTCGGTGTAAGCAATGGTAACCTGATATACATGGTCGGACAAGCCGGTGGGATTCCAGACCTTATCATAGAATAACGTGAAGGAACAAAGGGTGCCGGAGTCATCATAGGAGCAGGAGTCCGGCGTCAGCTGATCGATGAAATAATCAGGAAAACGTTTCAGACTGCCGTCACCGGAGAGAAAAATCTCAGCAAAGTTCTGGGCTTGGGTTACCGAGTGATTTAAATTGATGGTATCCTGACTGAGTACATGTGCTTTGACGAACAACTGCAGACATACGGCAGCGGTTAGCGTAAAGAACAGAATTGATAAAATTAGCTCCATCAGGAACAAACTGTTTTTGGATGAATGCATGGTTAAGGTTACTCCGTTAATTTACAGCACTCTGGCTGTGGGTAGTTAAATAGAGTTTTGCTGATTGGTCTTTAGCGGTTCGGATTTCTATTCGGTATAGATTTTTCTGCTCCTGGTAGAAAGAAAAGGAGCGGACTTCCATAATGCTTTGTCCGGCACTGGCAGGAAGTGAAGCGTCTGCTGAGGCAAACAGTTCACACAGGTTTCCGTCATAGGCATAGAGATAAGTACAATACTCTTGGTTACCGATGGTCTGGGACAGAATCAGTGCATCACAATCGTCAATCGAACCAAGTCTGACAGAGCCTGATGTATCGGCTTCCCGAAGCTTTTCCGTCACGTAAGCAATGGCAGTGCGGGAGTTGTAATTAGAATCCATGTCTGTGACAATGGTGCGATATACCTGAATGCCGATACCTACCACAGATATAGAAGAAAGGGCAAATACCAGAAATAATGTCAGAATAAAAAGTACATCGATCATATGGGGCGATTCGTTTTTTGTATTCATAAGTAATCCTCTTACTTGTTGGAAAAAGGGAAAAGTGCCGGCCGACTCACAGGAGTTTCCCTATTTTAAGCGTATAACAGTGATGTCGGGCAGCAGATTGGAGCCGACAATCGTATAATCCACAAAAAAGGTATCTTCATCATAGGTCAGACCATAATGCGTCTTGATATAGTCCAGGCTGGGGGGATAAGTTCCTTCAACGGCATAGCATTGAACCACACTTCGCTGCAGAGCTGTTTCCAGGCTGTGCTGCTGCTCCTTTATCGTTGTTTCACTGATGTAGGAAACACCGTAGATCAGGATCAGTAAAAGAAGTGCGACGATTACAACAGAGAGACCGGGAACACGATGAATTTTCTTGGAACCTGTATGTGCAAATCGATTCATTTTAATCAGAACACCTCACTAACCAATGCTGGACATAATAGCGATCAACGGCAGGATAACAGAAAGCAGGATTAAACCTACAATCAGCGACAAAATAATGACCAGGGAGGGTTCCAGCGTAGAAATGATGGAACGAAGTTTCTGATCGGTCTCATGCTCATAATTCTCAGCAATTTTTTTCATGGTCACATCAATAGATCCGCTTTTATAGGAAACAGAGACCATACGGGAATAAAGATTGGAAAAGATTCCGGCCTTTACCAGAGCTTCGGAAAAGTTATCGCCGGATTCAATAAAGTGCTTGCATTGTTTAATTTTGGCCGACATTTTTGCATTTCCAACCATCTGATCCACCAGATCCAGGCTGGCGTAAGTATCCAGACCGCTGCTTAGAGATAAGGCCATACCGTTGGCGAAGCGACCGGCAGCTACTTTATCATAAAAGCCTGCAGTCAGGGGAAAGCGTAGCAGAAAGTGATTCAGCAAAAGTTTTCCTTTCTTGGTATGTTCCAGTATCAGATACAGGACGAATAATAAAATCAATATAATAAGGAAGAGAACAGAATACCGGTTTAAGGTAGTTCCAAGCTGCAACAATCCGGCGGAGAAGCTGTTGATTTCGCCTCCTAATTGATGGAAAACCTGTTGGAATATAGGAAGTACTTTGGTAATCATCACCAGGATAACCACAACCATCATGGCAATCATCATCAAGGGATATCTTATTGCAGTCTTGATACTGGAAGAAATGGCTTCTTCCTTTTCATAGTAGTCAGCCAGGGACTGCATGACTACATCCAGATTTCCGGACTGCTCTCCAAGAGAAATGGTATTGCGGACATAATCCGGGAAAACACCGGCTGCGGTGATCGCTTTGTAAAAAGATTCCCCCCGCATGCATACATCCAGAATACTTTGTAAAATTGCTTTTCCATCGGAGTCTATGGTATCGGAAAGCAATATGCGGACACCTTCCGCCGGTGCAATTCCGGCACGCAGCAACATTGCCATCTGCCCACAGAAGGAAGAAATTTCTAGATTGGATAATTGTTTGCAGGAAGTCATAGGAAAATCCCTTTCTATATAATGAAAATCTGTCTAATAGATATACTTGGTCTTATAATTAGATCCGTCACCGATGAAATTTTTCAGATCCTTTTCACTGGAAGTGGAGGCAAACGTGGGATCCATCAGAGTCCAATCGGTGCCGTCAAATTCCATGATGCCGTTGACCCATCCAATTTCATTGATGTAGGAGGAAAGCCATGCATGATAGGCTTGTCCGGCATAGCCCACTTCCATACGGGTAGGAATGCTCTGGCTGCGCAGCATGGAAACCATGAGAGAGGCATAATCCAGACAGATTCCCTTTCCGGATGCAAGAGTCTCATCAATGTCGGGAAGATAGCCGCTTTGTACATTTTGCGCTTTATCGTAATCGTAAGTAACGTGGGTGGTTACATAGGTATAGACCGCAGAGATTACATCCAGGTCATCGTCTGCAGATGCTGAAAGAGAAGCAGCAAGTTTTACGGCTTCCGAATCCTTGGTGAATTTCACGTATTGGTTGGGATAGAGATAGGGACCGAAAGTATTGGTGATGGTAGGCTCAAGATCCAGGGAAAACACGGTGGCATATTGTTTGCCGGTGATGTTCTCATAGACGGTGAGGTGATAAGTGCCGCTGCCTGAGGACAGGGGAAAGGTCTCGAAATCCTTTGTCTTCAGGTCATAGGTATATGTAATCTGATCCGGCCCTGTAATCTGAAGTTTCACTTTGGCGTTGGTACCCGTGTAACAAATCATAAGGTAGCCCTCGGAAAGATGTGAGGCATCCACCTGCGTAGTGTCATTGCCGAAGGTTTTCTCACCGGAAGCCTCCGGGACAAGACAATGGGGGGTATTATCCCGTGTGCCGGTTTTCGTTTCGGATTCATTCGTTGCTGTCGGAACCTTTTCGGGAGAGCCACAACTGTACAAAGTGAATATCAAAAACAGAAGCGCAGCCGTATAAAAGACATGAGAGGCGCGTTTCATAAGAAGAAACTCCTTTAAAAGCATAAATTTGGTATAAAAAATGCATTTGTACTTATTATAATGGAAACACTGAAAAAAGGAAAGGCGTTTCGATACAGCGTTTGCAAAAAATACATTGACAACCGCGAAAACTGCAAGTATACTAAATAAGCGTGCGCAGATAGTGCGCCCATAACATTAAATTTTTCACACAGGAGGTGAAACAGAATGCCAACATTTAACCAGTTAGTAAGAAAGGGTCGTCAGACATCTGTAAAGAAATCTACTGCTCCTGCACTGCAGAAGAGCTATAACTCCTTACAGAAGAAAGCTATCGATGCTCCCTCCCCGCAGAAACGTGGAGTATGCACCGCTGTAAAGACTGCTACCCCTAAAAAACCTAACTCCGCTCTTAGAAAGATCGCCAGAGTTCGTCTTTCCAACGGAATCGAGGTAACATCCTATATTCCCGGTGAAGGTCACAACTTACAGGAGCACAGCGTTGTTCTGATCCGTGGTGGTCGTGTTAAGGACTTACCTGGTACCCGTTACCACATCATCAGAGGTACACTTGATACCGCTGGTGTTGCTAACCGTAAGCAGGCTCGTTCCAAATACGGCGCTAAGAGACCCAAACAGGCTAAATAAGACTGCCTGATTGGATTGTACCACATGCAATAAAAGTTTTAGTGTTGGAATTCTGATTTTTCACGGAATGTGAACAGATAGACCGCACGAACACGTTTAATTTGGTAATGTGAGTACCGATGATTTAATTTCAATTATTAAGGAGGGAAGAACCGTGCCACGTAAAGGACATATCCAGAAAAGAGATGTATTAGCAGATCCTTTATACAACAACAAAGTGGTTACCAAGCTTATCAATAACATTATGTTAGACGGTAAGAAGGGTGTAGCACAGAAAGTTGTATATGGTGCATTTGCAAAAGTAGAAGAGAAGGCTGGAAAGCCTGCTCTGGAAGTATTCGAGGAGGCTATGAACAACATCATGCCCGTTCTCGAAGTTAAAGCAAGACGTATCGGTGGTGCTACCTATCAGGTACCTATCGAGGTTCGCGCTGATCGTCGTCAGGCATTAGGTCTTCGTTGGTTAACCACCTACTCCCGCAAGAGAGGCGAGAAGACCATGGAAGAGCGTCTGGCTAACGAAATTCTTGACGCTGCCAATAATACCGGCGCTACCGTTAAGAAGAAAGAAGAAGTTCACAAGATGGCAGAGGCAAACAAAGCGTTTGCTCACTATCGTTTCTAATTTAGGGAGGAAATACCTTGGCTGGAAGAGAATATCCGTTAGAGAGAACCAGAAACATTGGTATTATGGCTCATATCGATGCAGGTAAAACTACAACGACTGAGCGTATTCTTTACTATACCGGTGTTAACTACAAAATTGGTGATACTCATGAAGGTACTGCTACCATGGACTGGATGGAGCAGGAGCAGGAAAGAGGTATCACAATCACATCAGCCGCTACTACCTGTCACTGGACACTGGAGGAGTTTACCAAACCTAAGCCGGGTGCTTTAGAGCATCGTATCAATATCATTGATACCCCTGGTCACGTAGACTTCACCGTAGAGGTAGAACGTTCCCTTCGTGTGCTGGATGGCGCTGTTGGCGTTTTCTGTGCAAAGGGCGGCGTTGAGCCTCAGTCCGAGAACGTATGGCGTCAGGCTGATACCTACAATGTACCGAGAATGGCATTTGTAAATAAGATGGATATCTTAGGTGCCAACTTCTATGCATGTGTAGACCAGATTCGTACCCGTCTGGGTAAGAACGCAATCGTTATCCAGTTACCGATCGGTAAAGAGGATGAGTTCAAAGGCATCATCGATCTGTTCGAGATGAAAGCATACATCTACAACGATGAGAAGGGTGATGATATCACCGTTACTGATGATTTAGGTGACATGCAGGAAGATGCAGAACTTTACCACAGCGAGTTGGTAGAGAAAATCTGCGAGCTGGATGATGACCTGATGATGATGTATCTGGACGGCGAGGAACCTACTGTTGACCAGATGAAGGCTGTTTTGAGAAAAGCAACCTGTTCCTGCGAGGCAGTTCCTGTTTGCTGTGGTACTGCTTACAGAAACAAAGGCGTTCAGAAACTTCTGGATGCGATTATCGAGTACATGCCTTCTCCGCTGGATGTACCGGCAATCAAAGGTGTTGACTTAGAGGGTAATGAAGTCGAGAGACATTCCTCTGATGACGAACCTTTCGCAGCCCTTGCATTCAAGATTATGGCTGACCCGTTCGTAGGTAAACTTGCATTCTTCCGTGTTTATTCCGGTACAATGAACTCCGGTTCCTATGTATTGAATGCAACCAAAGATAAAAAAGAGCGTGTAGGACGTATCCTGCAGATGCACGCAAACAAGAGAGCAGAACTGGACAAGGTTTACTCCGGTGATATTGCAGCAGCAGTTGGTTTTAAGTTCACCACAACCGGTGATACCATCTGTGACGAGCAGCATCCGGTAATCCTTGAGTCCATGGAGTTCCCTGAGCCCGTTATCGAGTTGGCTATCGAGCCTAAGACCAAAGCTGGTCAGGGCAAGATGGGTGAAGCTTTAGCAAAACTGGCTGAGGAAGATCCTACTTTCCGTGCTCATACAGATCAGGAGACCGGTCAGACAATCATCGCCGGAATGGGTGAGTTACACCTGGAGATTATTGTTGATCGTCTGCTTCGTGAGTTTAAGGTAGAAGCTAACGTTGGTGCACCTCAGGTTGCATACAAAGAGGCATTTACCAAACCTGTTGATCAGGAATACAAATATGCAAAACAGTCCGGTGGTCGTGGTCAGTATGGTCATTGTAAAGTTAAGTTCGAGCCCCTGGAAGCTAACTGCGAGAAATTCGATGTTGATCCTAAGGCAAACGTTCTTATCAACGAGCCTCCCACACTGTTATTCGAGTCTACCGTAGTCGGTGGTGCTATTCCTAAGGAATACATTCCTGCAATCGGAGATGGTATTAAAGAAGCTGCTCAGGCTGGTATCCTTGGCGGATTCCCTGTTCTGGGTGTACACGCAAACGTATACGATGGTTCCTATCATGAGGTCGACTCTTCCGAGATGGCATTCCACATTGCCGGATCCATGGCATTCAAGGAAGCTATGAAGAAAGCCGCTCCTGTACTGTTAGAGCCTATCATGAAGGTTGAAGTAACCATGCCTGAGGAATACATGGGTGATGTTATCGGTGATTTGAACTCCCGTCGTGGCCGTGTAGAGGGTATGGAAGATATCGGCGGTGGTAAGATGGTGAAAGCTTTCGTTCCCCTTGCTGAGATGTTCGGTTACTCCACCGACCTGCGTTCCAAGACTCAGGGACGTGGTAACTACTCCATGTTCTTCGAGAAGTACGAGCCCGTACCGAAGAACGTTCAGGAGAAAGTGCTTTCCGAGAAAGCAAAATAAATTATGCTTGATATTCTCGGCTGTTTCTAATATAATTAGAAATAGCCGAGTAAATCGAAATGAAAACAAAACCGTTATAATTTTAAGGAGGATATTTAGTAATGGCTAAAGCTAAATTTGACAGAACAAAGCCCCATTGTAACATTGGTACCATCGGTCACGTTGACCATGGTAAAACTACCCTGACCGCTGCAATCTCCAAGGTTCTTTCCGAGAGAGTACCTGGTAACGAGAAGGTTGACTTCGATCAC
>OGJJ01002209.1_pt1 | contig 13064 bp, 11 predicted proteins | sample 1572081 | NCBI WGS metagenome assembly OGJJ01 (sample SAMEA2582122, study PRJEB24529) | metagenome | biome: Human gut stool | place: China | collected 2011
CAGGTCGGTAGTCCCAGTTCTTTGGAATACTCTCTGATCTCTGCTTTTGTCAGTTTCGCTTCACGTAACGGACTTTTAACACCGAGTTCCTTTACCGCGATCAGACCCGGTCTGTAGTCGCCGTTATCATCCATATTGGAACCCTCTACAATGTATTCAATTCCATTCTCTTTCGCAATGTCACCGATCTTCTCAAACAGCTCTTTCTTACATAAGTAGCATCTGTTCGGCGGGTTCTGGGAAAATCATTCAATCTCCAGTTCTTCAGACTGGCAGATCACATGCTGAATCCCCTCTTTCTCGCAGAATGCCTTCGCTTCATTCAGCTCTCTTTTCGGGAAAGAACAGGATTGAGCTGTAATCGCAATCGCCTTATCACCCAGCACATCATGAGCTACTTTTAATAAGAATGTAGAATCCACTCCACTTGAAAACGCAACTGCTACACTTCCCAGTGCTTTGAGATTCTCCTGTAGTACTCTATATTTATCATGAATAGTCACTATAAAGCGCTCCTTTTAACCTAGTATTCAAGTGTGTATTATAGCATATTGCAGTAAACCGTACAACCTGTAAATCCTTTAAACATAATGCAGATAATTTGTAATATTTTGTCGATTATTCAAAATCAAACCGTCTGACTTCGCAGTTTTTAACCCCGAAAGCTGCGTACTCTTCGTTTGTCATCTCATAGAAATAGGACTGGATGACTCTGGAAATTCCATTATGTGCTACAAGAATATATGTTTTATGATCAGACTCCTTCCGGATCTCATCGAGAAGATTATAAATCCTCTGTGCCAGATGAAGCATGGATTCTCCTCCTTCATATCTGGTCACAAACTGCTGTTTTGCCTTCCGGAACTTTTCCCCGTTACGTGGAGTTGACTCATATTTTCCGAAATTCTGCTCAATCAATCTCGGCTCAACACGTGCCGGAATGCCTGTAATCTCTGAAATATGTTTTGCTGTGTCTGCCGCACGCATCAGCGGAGAATAAAGAATCTCATCTGCCTGAATTCCCTGTCGCAGAATTTCCTGTCCTGTCTCAATTGCCTGCTGATGGCCTTTTTCTGTCAGTTCGATATCTGTTGCACCACAGATTTTGTTCGCTACATTCCATACAGTCTGTCCGTGTCTTATAAAATAAAAATGTCCCATAATCTCTAACTCCTAAGCTTTACACCATCGTCATCAGTGCAGTTCCCAGTGTGATAAGTACCACCGCAAATAAAATCCACATGTTGATTCCCCCCCTTGCGTCATTCATTTGCAAAAAGAGCAGGTTTTCACCTGCTCCGATTTATCAGTCTTCATCAAAATTTGCTGCGTATATGCCCTCCGGAAGTCTCATTGTAAGAATTCCGAGGTTAAATTCATGATCCATAATCGTAATGTGATACTCAAAAATCACATCGTCCTCAAATTTGGACAGTAACACATAACTGCCGTTTTCTTTTCCCTCGATCTGATCACAGATATCTTCATAAACAGCCTGGCCGGAAATCTCTCGCGGATATCCTGCTGCTTTGATCTTCTCCTCAATTGCCTGATATAATTCGTCCACTCGTGCGTCCTCCTTTAATACCGAACTCCGAATCTTCGTTCTTCCTCATCCACAGAAATCTCACGTCTTCGGATATCGTCAAGCTCTATATACCGGTCATTGTAAAGTGCCTGTACGATCTTGTCAATATCTTCTTCCAGCCCCTGCAGTTCTGTCGAAACCGATCCGTCATATTCATTTCTCGCCCATCCGGTCACACTGTATTTGTCTGCCAGATAACCAAGTTTGTAGCGGAAGCCCACACCCTGAACTCTTCCATAAAACTGAATGGATTGTCTTATCCTGTGCATGTCGTTACCCCCGTATCTGATTCCCTGCGTTCTTTCTTCCGGAAAGCTTTGCTTCCAGAAGTTTCACAATCCAATAGCCCGCAAATCCTGCCAGGATTCCAAAAACCATACCACCCAGAACATCCGTCGGATAATGGACATACAGATATAATCTCGATACTGCAATCAGACAGGCAAGTACCAGTGCCGGTTTCCAGAGCTTCTTTTCGCCTGCGAGATATAACGCAGTAACCGAAGCAAAAGATGCGGCCGTATGTCCCGATGGGAATGAATAATCGTGAAGCTTTGCCACCAGTAACTGCACACTGGTGTTTACATCGTATGGTCTTGTTCTTGCTGCCAGATTTTTTACTGCTACATTGCAGATCAGCAAATCCATGATCAGTGCTGCTGCCATAATGATTCCTGTTTTTCTCATCTTTGGTATGATAAGAAAAAGCAGTGTCAGGACAATCCAGAAAATCCCCGCATCTCCCAGCTTTGTGATCGATGTCATAATTTTATCCAGAATCGGTGTATGTAACGTCTGGAACCAGTCAAGAATATTTAATTCCATCTATCTTCCTGCACTTTCTAGTCTATTTTTATCAACACTCCGTAAGCCACGTTCAGTCAGGGCACATCATCTCAGCGAATCTTACGCATCTCACCATCGATCAGAAATACCTGATCTCCTTCATTGATATCCAGCTCATACAGCCGGGCATCCTTCTCTCTGACTGTCATTTCTTCACCTGTATAATTACTTTTCAGAAGGACATTGTCCTTCACTGCCATCCCGTCCGGACGTCCCTCACATCCGAAATCCGGCTCATCAATACGTAAAACATTAAATGTCTCAAGCATGTCTGTCTCCCCTTTTATTACCATTGTACTGCCGTGTATCTGTTATTCCTTTTCCCCTTCATTTGCATCTTCCATTGTGATGCATTCCTGCATCTGTGCTTCTGTATAATGCAGACGCAGTACAGCCTGCGGCCAGTTGATATTGACTGCTGCTGTCTTGTTTTTTTCTTCACCGGCCTTACGGATAAGTCCAAGAAGTTCATTCAGAACTTCTCTTGTCAGGTAACCGCCTCTCCAGTGAAATGTCAGTGTTTTTCCCTTTTTTGCTGCCTGAAGTGAACGTTTATACACATCTTCTGTCTTTGTAAAAGACAGCTTCTTTTCCCGGTAATAAAAGTGATCGTGATCTGTACAATGAGGTGCTGCTGCGATCAGTGGCTCATGATCCCGGAAGATACTTTTATCATCCAGATTGAAATAATCATATCGGATACCCTCGACTTTATCGCTGTTTCCGAGTGTGTTATCGAAGGTTGCATCCAGATGATAATAAGTCCCTCCGATCCGGACAATATTCCAGGTATGACGGTATTTGATTCCTTTTTCCGGATTGTTTCCGCATATTGCGATCACGCACCAGACACCCAGCGCATCCAGAAGGACTTTTACCGCTTTTGCAATGCCCTCGCAGACACCAACGCCCTGTCCGAGCGGGCCGATGATCTCATGAGAATAAGCTTTTTTCAGCTTGTCATAATGTACATTCTGACAGATAAAATCATGTACATATTTTTCTTTTTCCCATTCGGACATGTCCTTCGCCGGACGCACAAGCTTTTCAACTCTGGATTTCATTGCTTTCTGATGCTCTTTTATTTTGCCTTTATCAAACAGATATTCCGGAACAAAAATAATATTCGGTGATTCTTTGTAATATCGGTATTTATATCCCGTTGCCCAGAAAATCTCCGGATGATCCAGACGCAGCTGGAAAAAGACATTATACAAAGTCTCTCCGTCCAGTGCCGGAATCTGAAACTCATCCGCCAGTCCGGAAAGTCCCTGAAGGATTCCATGATAGGCAGCCTGTTCCTGTTTATTCATATGGTTATAGTAATACTGTTCCATAACTTTCTCCCGAGGTTTTTCTCAGAGCATTGCAGACAACTCCGCTTCCTGCTCCTCTATTTCATGGAATACTGCATCATTTCATAATGTAGAATACATCCTTCATAGATTTCCATCGGAAGCAGTGCCCTCGCCACCAGCTTCAGTTCTTACTCCGGTCTGTCGATTCTCTGCAGATGTGCATAATCTCCATCAATCTGTTTCACTTCATAATCACATTCTAACATCGGTATTTTCCTTTCTCGTAAATCACATTTTACATTCTCAGTTTTTTTCGAAATTCTCTTAATGTATCTTTCTTTCGGAAGATAAACATCCCCGCCAGAACCAGAAAACTGATGCCTGTACAAAGTACGGAAGGCATCGTATATTTTATGATTCCGATCCAGATAAGAACTGCCGGAAGGCATCCGATCATCGCCGCCTGAAGCAGATAATACAGATATTCTTCCCTCTCCAGATGGCTGACCTTTGCGATTACAGGAACACTTCCAAGCACCGCAAGCGCCCCAAACGGAAATACAAAATCTACGGACCAGCCTTTCCATCCGATGAAATGATCCCATAATACGCACAAAATCGTAATGAGCAGCAACTGCCATGCCAGGTTTTTGAGGATGTTTCTGCGTTTAAAATATGCCACTCCGACAACAAGCCATGCACACAAACAGCCGGCCGCAGCAAACCAGAACCAGTTCAGTGTCTCCAGCATCAGATAGTTGATCATCCCACAGATCACAGCTACGGCAAGACACAGAAAACTGAATGTCTGTAAAACTTTTTTCTCTTCTTTTTTCTGCTGCTCCCCACCTCCGGGAAAGTCATTTTTCTCTTCTTTATATGGAATTTCTTCCTCACGGAGCATCCGCATAAAGTTCTTCTGAATGCTGTCATCTGGAATTTTGGATGTAAATCCAAGCACCATCTGATCTTCATATGAACAGGAACAAAGCTGCAATGAATTGGTACTTGCAAAGATACCAAACCGTTCAATGTAGATTTTATACGCTTCTGGAAAACGCAGAATCCCGATATTCGAATATACCGCTGTAATACTCCTGCTGCCAAGAGTCGCCCCCGCCATCATAAAGTATCTCTTGATTTCAAGCGGCACTGCACGTATTACCGGATTCTTTTCCAGACGCACATATCCGTTCATATCCATCGCTATTTTATCTTTTACAAGCTTCTCTTTGAACTGTTTTTTTACGTCATATAATACATCCTGAAAGGTTGTCTCATCGGAAAAAGTATATCCAACTTCAATCCATCCGAAGAAATTCCCCATCGACTGAGATGGAAAATAGTTGCGCAAATTGACCGGTATCATCAATGCAACTGGCTTCTTCTGCCGGTTCTTCGGAATCTCCTCATGTATCGAACAAAGCAACATTGCAGTAAGCAGAACCGTAATCGAAACACTATAAGAACGCGCCTTCGCCAATGTCTCTTTTACCGGAATAACTACCTCTGTGATCTGCATATCTGCATGCAGTAATTTTTCACCTTTCAGCTTCACAGCTGACGGTTTTTTTTCTTTGTTTTTCGGAATATCTGAGGAATAATACTGTGAAAAACTATCTTCTTCCTGCGCTCCCGGTGTCGGTTCCTCTGCATGTTCTACACGTGGTAAGTTTGCCTCCGGATGCGTCAGGATCAGATAATTCTGTACCAGTTCACTTAAAAAATTCATTGCTCCGGTACCGTCTGTCAACGCATGATACACCTCAAAATTAATGCGGTTTTTGTAATAACTCACCTGAAATAAAAGGCTTTTTTTATCCGGTATATACAGGCTGCTGCACGGTGGTCTCTTTTCCTCTTTTACAAATGCATCTATATCCCTTCGCTCCAGATAGAACCAGAACAGTCCCTTTCGCAGAACTGCACGGAACAACGGATATTTCTCCATTGTCTGATCCAGTGCACACTGCAGAATTTCACTGTTTACAGCTTCTTTTAACTGACAGTAGAACCTGAAAACTCTGGTATCATTTTTGTCTGTGACAAGTGGAAAAGCCAGTGCTGCGTTATCTAATTTTCTCCATTTTGAGTATCCTTTTTCCACGTTTATTCGCTTCCTTTACTTAAAAAACGATTCATAATATCAAAACTTTCCTGCACATGCAAAAATCTGATTCCAAGTGCAAAATAACCATGAAGTGCATCCGAAATCCTGTGTATTTCTACATAATTCCCAGCTTCTTTTAATCGATTTCCATATTCTTCGCCTTCATCGCGAAGAGGATCAAATTCCGCTGTAAGGATCAGTGTATCAGGTAAATTTGTATAATCTTTTTCCATCAACGGAGAGAAATACGGATTATTTCGGTCCTCAGCACAGCTCTCATACAGGGTCAGATAATCTTCCATTTTGACTGCCGTCAGGAGATAATCTTCTCCGTTTTCCTGCACGGATCTGTAAGGCGATTTTTCCGTATAACAGTTATTTACTGCCGGATAGATCAGGATCTGTTTCTTTGGTGTGAAATCTCCTGTGTCACGGGCCTTCAGGCAAACTGCAGCTGCCAGATTCCCACCCGCACTGTCTCCGATAATCGTGATTCGATCCGGATCGGCAGGTAATATCAACCGCCCTGTATAGAGTGCTTTTGCCGCCTCATAACAGTCTTCAAACGGAATCGGGAAGCGGTATTCCGGTGCCAGACGGTATTCCACCGACATCACAATATGTCCGGTGGACTGCGCCATCCGGCTGCATACCCGGTCATAATTTTCGATGCTTTCAGTCACCCAGCCGCCGCCATGAAAAAACAGCAGTACCGGGTATTTTTCTCCCTCTACTACATCGCCGCTCATGGCTTCCTCTGATGGAAAATAAAGCCGCACCGGCACCTCGTGATTCCCATTATAAACCTTTGTATCTAATGTCTTAAAAAAAATCCGCATCGCATCCAGCTTCTTGATATCTGCCAGCCGCCTGGATGCTTCCACCTCAATATTCCCATAAGATAGTGCGTGTAAGATCGTGCGCATTGTCTTCGAAATCAAATATTTTCTCCTTTATATTTAATCCGAAAATTTATAACTAATTGTCTTCCACCTCTTCTTTTAAATCAGTGAACATTTTATAAAACTCATTTTTATCATCCTAGTACATTGTATCGCGAAATGACCTGTTTTGAAAGTAAAAAAAGCCATGTCGGAGGATTGTTTTCCCCCGGCATAGCTTTCTCTGCTGAAATATTTTATATTTTATTTGACTGTTACTTGTAAGTCTTTTTGCCTGATTTCACGGTAATCGTTGCTTTACCTTTCTTCTTTGCTTTGATCACACCTTTGGAAGATACACTTGCAACCTTCTTATTGGAGGAAGAGTATTTCACTTTCTCTTTGCTTGTGATCGGTGAAACCGTCGTCGCAAGCTTCAGTGTCTGTTTGCATTTCAGGCTTACTTTCGAAGAAACTTTCTTTCCGGTGGATACATTCACCACCTTCAGAGATTTTGTTGCAACATTTTTCTTCTGAACTTTTACCTTGAAGCTCTTTTTCAGTCCGCTCTGAAGCTGTACCGTGATCGTTGCGGTTTTGCCTGCTTTCAGACCTTTTACTTTACCGTTCCTGCCAACAGAAACAACTTTTTTGTTGCTGGATTTCCAGGAGACAACTTTGTCGCCTTTTCCCATCGTGACTTTTGGTGTAAAGGTCTGTTTCGTCTTAAGCGGGATCGTGCCTGATACATTCAGGCTGATCGTTGCTTTCAGCTTCGCAATGGATTTTGTCTCTTTTTCATTGCATACGCTGCAGATACGTTCCTGCTGTCCCATATCAAGGACAGTAGCTTCTTTTGTCGTTTTCCAGTCACTATATTTATGTCCTTTAGCCGGTTCCGTCTGTACCTTCTCTACGTGACCACAATAAACACATCTTCTCTGTTTCTCACCGGCTCTCGTACAGTCAGCTTCCCTCGTTACTTTCCATGAACTGTAACCGTGACCGGCTGCTTTATCACCTTCAACCACACGTGTATGGTTATGAACTTTGCATTCCTGTTTGCAGGATGCACCGGTTGTACAGGATGCTTTAACAATGGTTCCTGCAATTGTTTCCCATTTGCATGCACCTTCCCGGATGGTCACCGTAGATTCTTTTTTATTTGTATAAATGTAGATCATATAACTAGTATCTGCTTCAAAATACTGCGTATCTCCGGCATTCGAAGAAGTTCCTGTTCCACGCATCCGGGCCTGCGCTGACTCCTGTGCTGCCAGTTTTTGTACACTGCTTACAGAACCATTTTCCACATCAACAAAATAATAACCTGTTTTTTTCGGGGTAAACATTACCGGAACAACCACCTGATCAGATGCAGGAATCTTTGTACTGATACCTGTATTCACTGTCTGTATCTCATCCGGAATATCTACTCTCTTATAATCTACCTGAAGATAATACTTTCGAAGTGATACAGTGACTGTGTAGGTATCTGCATCTTTCCAATACCCATCCTCTACGGTTATACCATATCCTGCTGCATCATTTTCGCCATAAGCAACATCTTCCTCAGTTCCGTCTTTGTAGTAAACTGTCAGAATCAGTCCTTCCAGAGAAGCCTCTATATTACCATCTGTGTTATACACCGTATTCTGAATCGGTTTATTCTTGAATTCTACACTTTTTACTGTTTTTGCCTTTTCGATTTTGAAGGAGGTGCTTCCGTTACAGTCCATGTTCCTTCTGCCGACTCTGACAAGATATGTCTCACCACCGGTAAGCATTGCAGTTACACTTTTTTCGTTAAGTGTCTCTGCAGGTACACTCTTTACTTCTATAGACTGAAAGTCACTATATCGCACATTATAACTGCAGGCATAAGCATATGGTATCGCTTCTCCATCTTCTGTCTCAAACTGCATAATGTATTCGCCTGACTCAGATGGTGTAAAGGTAAAATATGCATCTACACCACTATTCTGGAATGGTTTTACAGAAGTGCCATTTTCAATAGCCTTCATGCCCTCGATTCCTTTGACCGGAATCCAAACCGTATTCTGATATGTGTTTTCCTTTTCAGGATCATAATATGTCAGTTTTATCTCGTACTTTGTGTCTTTTGCATCCAGCACTGCTTCGCTGTTATCTACAAATATCTTCCACTTATTGCCATATTCATCGCTTCCTTCACAGTCATATGAACCCCAGGATCTGAATTCCGATGCAGCTTCAACCAGAGTGGAATGATCTGCATAATTAATCCGAAGATCATATACATCCAGTACTCCGTTCATAACTGTCATTGCATCCTCTGTCGCACCTTTTTTCAGAACCAGTTCCAGACTCTTGATGCTCTGATGTTCTGTCTTTGCAAAATGTACGGTAAGATTTGACCCCTCATATGGATCCCAGATCACTAAATATCCATAAGTTTTTCCTTTTTCCAGTTTTGCTGTCAGGACAACATTATCTGCCGCATAAGGATAAACCTCTCCAATCTTCTCATCTTCTTCATAAAGTGCAACATATGGATATACATTACCTTCTGTCCAGAACTTATAATACCCTGTTTCAGTCGGTTTAAATGTAAAATAAAGCGGTTCCTCCCTATGCATGTCATTGAGGTCAAATGTCTGATCATACTTTTCATCCATCACATATCCATCATCTTCTGCATCCTCTCTTTTCTTGATCTGCAAATCTACAGAATACGGTGTGGAAACCATGACAAAATATGTTACATCCTCAGTCAGCGTCGGCTTACTTCCATGATTTGATAATCTGCCATTATAAACTGAATACACATTTACAGTCGCTCCGTCAGAAACCTTCACTTCATAACCGGCACTTGTTTTCGGTATAAATTTATAAAATTTACGTTTTACAGGTTCGACAGTCTTTGAAGCCCCCTCTTCAAGCTTCTCAAGATTCTCTGCATTCGGCATCGTTACCTTAATTGTTGTACCGATTATCTCAGTTCCACTCAGTGAGATTTCATTCCCCTGTCCGTAAATATACGGTACACAGTTCCATTCTCCTTCTGTCAGTAGACTGTAGTATTCCGCTGTTTTTCCACCTTCTGTACTGGCTCTGTATGACAGCATACCTCCGTATACCGGATCATTCATTCCTATTACCTGCTCAGAACCATCACTGTATGTAACTCTGGTTCGAAGATTGATATTCGACAGATCATCTATGCCCGCAATGTATTCGTTCTTATCTGCAAGTATTTCCAGCTTCACCGGTTTCTGCAATTCCGTAACTTTGACCTGAAGATCTTCAAGTCCTGTGTCTGATGTAATGTACAGATAGTACGCGTTTCCTCTTACAAGTTTTTCGCAAAATTCCGAAACGTTTGAATAGGTCTTTGATGTACCTGTATCCCCAACACAATACACATTTACCTTCTTATTAAATTCAAACCGGTGTCTGCCTGTGAAATTAGCCAGATACCTTGCAGAAATCTGATTGTCTTTCGCTGAAAGTGTCTTGCTCTCGCCTTCTTCTAAGCTATCCTGCGGAGCCACTTCTTCAAAAGAAGCAATATGTACCGGAATAGAAGTCGTCGCTTCTATGCCATCATAAAATACTCTGTATACATATTCTCCTGCTTCCGGATCGTATACTTCCGTATACTGATCATTTTCTTTTTTATATAAGGAATATTTCAGAGTCTTTCCATATGAATCTGTTTCCACTCCGGGAATACCACCGTAATTCAGTTTTCTAACCTCAGATCCTTTTTCTGTATTAATACGTACTTTTATAAAATTGAATTCCGGTTTCTGCCCCTCTATACACTTAATTTCCTGCGGCATATAAGATATAATTTCCACAGACTCCGTTTTCGCCAGTCGTTTCAGAGTCAGGTTCGTACTGGTGGTATCTGTCGTATGATTATAAATATCAATGATATATTTATGACCCTGTTCAAGTTTGTACAAAACCCTTCCGTTAATTTCATTCAGACGCTCAGTTGTTCCGTCTTCCTTCACTTCTATTACTAAATACGACAGCCCTGTTTCTGCGCTGATCATATAGTCTCCGCTTACTTCCGGTTCAAATTTATAAAACTGTCTGTTGGTTATATCTATTTCCTGTGTTCCTTCTTTGATGCTATTCAGCTGAGCATAACGGTCTGCCAGAGATTCTACTTTTATTGGAACCTTCACTTTCATAAGTTCCTGACCATCTTTTTCTAATGTAAAAATGTACGTATAAGAACCTTTCGGCACATATGCATTGTTCCAGTCAAACGACTTTCCCTTATTTTCACCATCTGCATAAACAAGATCTGACATTACTGTATTTCCATCAGGATCTCTGTACGTTGCATAACCAAATTTTACGTCAAAATCCTTAGGTTCCTGATTCGTATAGTTAAAGCGCAGAAGGCGCGAAATTGCTTCACCATACCAAGTTTCGTAATTCTCAAGCAAAGTAACTTCTGACTGTGTGGTGCTGATACTTTCAAGCTGTGGCACTTCGCTTAAAGTAATAGTTGCCGTTTCATTTGAAGAGTCATCCTTATCTCCGCCATATACCTGAAAATAAACCGGTTCATTTGCTTTCAGCTCCCACCTGCTGCCCTCAAGTTTTTTATAGATTTTATAAGATGTGCTTTCACCCGCAGATTTATCTTCAATCCATGGAATGCAATAGGCTGAACTCGTGCTGCCCTGGTAAATACCGTTTCTTTGCGGCACAAATTTATAATATCTGTATGCATTTCTGAACGAAATCACGGGGGTTTCTCCTGTCGTAATTCCACTCTGGCACACTCCATCCTCTTCAAGATTATGTATATATGCAGGAATATCTGCGCTTATAGTTTCATCTTCAACACATTTAAAATACAGATAGTAATTGCCCTTCGGCAATTTCTGTCCCATTAAATCTTCACCTGCAGGTCCTCTTCTCAGCGATGCCCTTATCGTATATCCTTTTGTCTTTTCAGCATCGCAATATGATGTTTCACCTAATGGAAAAATGAACTCCGAAGTCGTATCATCAGCAAATTTTAACGTAATCTGAACCGCAACATAATAGTCTATCCCTGCCACACCATCACGCATGGTATTCTCATTTATTCCCTCTACTTCCATACCAGTCAGTGTCGATGTGCTTTCATCTCCGTCAGAAAAAACTTCAATATTCGTTTCCTCATTCTCTGCGTCTGCATCTGTCAACGCTTCTTCATCGGTGATCTCTATTCCCTCTTCATCCGCACCGTCCTGCGTCTCTTCGAATACATCAATCTGCTCTTCTGCGCTATCGCTATCCTGTGATTCACTGTCAGAAATTTCAATCTCATCCGACTCAGATGAATCCCCCTGATCCGACAAAACTGCTACATCTGCACTATCTTCCGGCGCAGTCTCCAATTCTGCCTCTGTTTCTTCCGCAGCCTCTGATGTGAACTCGGCCGCACTTGCCATAACCGCTGTTCCTTCCACGCTAGTTACTGTCAGAGCCGCTGCCAGTATTAAAGTCAGTGTCCTTCTCTTCATAAAAAATAATCCTCCTTTGATTCGTACAATTTATCTTATGTAATCGAATTATCATAAAATAATTGTATCAAAAGAGGATTACAGATGGAACTATCCGAAAGGATAGTCTTTGTTATTTAATCATGTCGTTCATCGTTGTCATAGCATTCGCAGAAACGTGCTGCAAATGCAGGTGGTTCATCATGTGCATATAAATGGGAAATGTCCCCATAGGAATTCATGCGGAAACCTGCGATTCCTTTGCGTCGTTCTTCACTTGTCAGAGTAGTAACAGAACTCGGAGCTGCGCACAGATTGTGCCAGAGTACCATCGGCGACATACTGAGCAGGTGACTTATAAGCACACAGCCCAGCCCGAAATGACAGAAGAAGACAAGCGTATCATTATTAGCTTTTTCTACTCTATAATAGTGTCCGTCACGGACATAACCATGCTCTGCAAGAACTTTATCAAATTCACCGGTTACCTGATCATAATAATATTTCATGTTGGCTTCCTGCATGGCTTCATTTTCAAACCAGCGATCATACTGATAAAAACGCTCATCCTGTGTCCAGTCCTGCGGCAGCCAGCCCTGACCGAACTGATTTATCATGGTGACAACAACCTTGCTGTTATCTTTAAACGTGAATGTCGCCTTGCGGATGTCGTTGTACGGTGCGGCATCTTGGTTGCTGCCTTCCACCTGACTGGCCGCCGGGAAAATACCGAGCAGCACTTCTGCTGCATTTACCGGGTCGCTGATATTGTAGCCGTTTGTGATTTTCCACGTTCTTCGGGAGATAAACTGCTGTCTTTATAAGCCGGTTGATTGTTACAGCCGC
>OGJJ01002217.1_pt1 | contig 13022 bp, 9 predicted proteins | sample 1572081 | NCBI WGS metagenome assembly OGJJ01 (sample SAMEA2582122, study PRJEB24529) | metagenome | biome: Human gut stool | place: China | collected 2011
GTATTCGCTTATATGCTCATATCCAACACTTGCTCCCAGACCACAGATATGGCTATATGGCGATTCGCTTTTCGTCAACTTTGTCTGTGGCAAATTATTAGAGAAAGGATAATATAATGGTTCTTTTAAAGGCTGAACATATTACAAAAAAATATAGTGGAAGAACTATAATCAAAGATATTAATATCGAATTGCATAAAGGAGAACTTATTTCACTTCTCGGAGTCAGCGGTTCTGGAAAGACAACTCTTTTCCATGTCCTTTCTGGACTGACAACTCCAGAGGAGGGAAGGGTATTGCTTAATGGTGAAGATATTACTTCCAGGCCAGGACAGATTAGTTATATGCTCCAGAAAGATTTACTTTTTCCACATAAAAAAATAATCGACAACACGGCATTACCGTTGGTTCTTCATGGAATGAGCAAAAAAGAAGCAAGAAAAAAAGCACAGACGTATTTCGAAGACTTTGGACTTGAAGGAACAGAGTATCAATATCCTTCCCAGCTGTCCGGAGGTATGCGCCAGAGAGTAGCACTAGCAAGAGCATTTACAATGGATTCAGAAATTTTACTGATGGATGAACCCTTTTCCGCGCTTGATAAACAAACATCAAACCATTTAAGACAGGAACTACAGGATATATGGATGAAAACACATAAAACAATATTTTTTATTACACACAGTGTAGAAGAAGCGGTTTATCTTGGAGACAGAGTTGTAGTAATGTCAGGAGAAGACGGCGGAATCAAAAATATTGTACCGATAGAGTTAGATAGACCAAGGCATATCTATAATGAGGACTTCATTGCCTATCGACATAAAATATTAGAAGAGATACAGGGAGGGGATTACTGATGAAAAAAATATGGAAATCCAATATAACAGGAGAAATACTGTTCCTTCTTGGTGTTATTCTTTTATGGCAGATTTTATATATGATCGGTGTTGACGGACTTGGAATATGGAAAGCCTATGCGATGCCCTCACCAAGTGGTGTGTGGAATTCATTTACGGAAATGATAAAACAGGGAACCTTGCTATCGGCAATTGGGAACAGTTTACTACGCGGGGCAATAGGATATATTCTTTCCCTTATGATCGGAGGGGTTATTGGAGTATTTATGAATCATTTTTCATTTTTACATAAAAATTTAAGACCTCTGATTATGGGAATACAAACACTGCCAAGTATTTGCTGGGTACCATTTTCTATCTTGTGGTTTGGATTAACACAGACAGCAATCATCTTTGTGGTAATTATGGGGTCCGCATTCAGTATGGCAATCGCAGTAGACAATGCGATATTAAATGTCCCTCCAATCTATAAAAAAGCAGCGCTTACAATGGGGGCAGATCAAAAACAAATTTATTGGAAAGTTATATTTCCCGCAAGCCTTCCGGAATTAATATCGGGTATGAAACAAGGCTGGTCATTTGCATGGCGCGCATTAATGAGTGGAGAAGTAATGACGACATCCATCGGACTTGGCCAGACATTAATGACAGGGAGAAATCTTGCAGACATCAATCAGGTTATGCTCGTCATGGTAGTTATTGTGGTAGTTGGAATCGTGATTGATCAGGTAATCTTTCATAATCTGGAAAAAAGAATATTAAGAAAAAGAGGATTGACAATTTAGCAAAATACAGAAACGAAAAAAGGACAAGGATTGTAGCAGTGATTCTTGTCCTTTTTTCGTTTCGTTTATTTGCAACCCATTTCCTGTTCTGTTATACTAGAAAATAACTTTAGGACAGTCATAACATAATGTATGAAATGGAGATTATTTATAGAATGAAAAAATTAGTAATTGCAGAGAAACCGTCTGTCGGACGGGATATTGCCCGCGTGCTTGGCTGTAAGCAGCAGGGGAAGAAATATATTGAAGGTAATGAATATATTGTTACCTGGGGACTGGGGCATCTGGTGACGCTGGCAGACCCGGAAGGCTATGATAAGAAGTTAAAGACATGGAGAATGGAAGATCTTCCAATGATGCCAGAACGTTTTAAGCTGGTAGTTATTCCACAGACAAGAGGGCAGTTTCAGGCAGTGAAGTCTTTGATTGAGCGAAAGGATGTTGGAGAAATTATTATCGCAACGGATGCCGGGCGAGAGGGTGAACTGGTTGCGAGATGGATTCTTGCGAAGGCAGGGAATAAAAAGCCGTTGAAAAGATTATGGATTTCTTCAGTGACAGATAAAGCGATTCGTGAAGGATTTGCACATCTTAAGAATGCGAAAGAGTATGAGAATCTTTATCATGCTGCAACGGCGAGAGCGGAGTCCGACTGGCTGGTGGGAATGAATGCGACGCGAGCGTTGACTTGTAAGTATAATGCACAGCTTTCCTGTGGAAGGGTGCAGACACCGACTTTGGCAATGATTGCAGCAAGGGAGGAAGAAATCAGACATTTTACACCGAAGCCGTATTATGGTTTACAGCTTATTGGTAAGGGAATTACATTTACCTGGAAAGATAAAAAGTCCGGAAGTGCGGCAACATTTTCCAGAGAAAAAAATGAAGAAGTTTACAAAAAGATTTTAGGGAAGACAGCAGAGGTTACTGAAGTAAAAAAGACGAAAAAGACTTCACAGCCGGAGGGGCTTTATGACCTGACCGATCTTTCAAGAGATGCGAATCAGCGCTTTGGTTTTTCTGCCAAACAGACGTTGAATATTATGCAGAGCCTTTATGAACATCATAAGGTGCTGACTTATCCAAGAACAGATTCGAGATATTTGACAACGGATGTGGCAGAGACTCTGCGGGAACGTGTGGAGGCGATTGCAGTTGGTCCATATAGAAGCTTTACTAATACAGTGCTAAAGGGAAAGATTACTCCAAAGAAATCTTTTGTTAATAATCAAAAAGTATCTGATCATCATGCGATCATTCCAACAGAACAGCCGGTTATCCTGGCACAGCTTTCAGTAGATGAGCGAAAGATTTTCGATCTTGTTGTTCGGAGATTCCTTGCAGTTTTATATCCTCCTTATGAGTATGAACAGACGAAGATTACCATACAATGTGAAGGGGAAACATTTTTTGCTGAAGGAAATGTTCCGTTAAACAGAGGATACAAAGAAGTAACTGTGCCGGAAGGAGATGAGAATGGAAAGGTATTTCCATCTTTAAAAGAAGGCGAAGTGATCAGGGAATTTACTTTGAAAAAAACCGAAGGAAAGACAAAACCGCCGGCGAGATTTACAGAAGGAACGTTATTGAAAGCGATGGAAAATCCGGTAAAATATATGCAGCAAAAGGATGCAAAAGCAGCAAAAACGTTACAGGAAACCGGTGGACTTGGAACGGTTGCAACAAGGGCAGATATTATTGATAAGCTGTTTGGCAGCTATCTTATTGAAAAGAAGGAGAATGAAATATTTATTACAGGTAAAGCAAAACAGCTGTTGTCTCTTGTGCCGGAAGATTTAAAGAAGCCAGAACTTACCGCTGAGTGGGAATCGAGGTTATCGGCGATTGCAAAAGGTAAGGCAAGTGATAGAAAGTTCATGAAAGAAATTGAAACATACACAAAAGAACTGATGAAACAGATCCAGAATGGAACAGGAACTTTCCGTCATGATAATCTGACGAATAAAGTCTGTCCGGAGTGTGGAAAGCGCCTTCTTTTAGTAAATGGTAAACAGGGTAAGCTCTATGTCTGTCAGGATAGAGAGTGTGGATACAAGGAGCGGATTTCCCGAATGACCAATGCTCGTTGCCCGGTTTGTCATAAAAAGATGGAACTGATCGGAGCAAAAGAGAATCAGAAGTTTGTATGTTCTTGTGGGCATAAAGAATCGATGCAGGCATTTGAAAACCGTCGAAAGAAAGAAGGAGCCGGTGTTTCTAAAAAAGATGTGGCAAATTATATGAAAAAAATGAAGAAAGAAGAAAAACAGCCACTGAATAATGCACTTGCAGATGCGCTGGCAAACCTGAAGTTATAGGATACAGCCAGTACGGAAGTGAGTAAATAAAAATGAGGATTTAATTTATGAGTATAAAAAGAGTGATTTTAACTTCTTTATTTTGTGTAGCAATGTTATTTGCAGCAGGAAAAAAAGCAGAGGCAGCTTTTCCTTATGATATGGAGCAAAAGCCAGTAATGGCAGCTTCTATAAAGAGCGAAAAAGTATCTGTTTATGAAGATGTATCACTGAAAAAGTTGTTAAAGGAAGTGAACGGCAGCAAGTTAAACATAGAGGCATACAGAGTCAGTGGAAAAAGTATTTACGGAAAGTATACAAGTGGAAAGGAATCTGGTTTCGGCTGGTTTTCCCTTGATACTTTTGTAGTCGATCCTGATTATAAAAATGTGTATGCAACAGTACGAGACGGGATGTACATTTATACGAGTCGAAGTTTTTCAAAGGTACAGACAACGATTAAAAAGTATAGTGGGATTATCGTCATCAGTAAAAAAGATGGGGACCGTCAGGTGATTTGCGATAAAAAAGATCATTATGAGATCGGATGGATGACCGCAGGGGCATTTTCTAATACATTGCTTTATGACGGCAGAGAAAAACAGACAGTAGCAGATGGTATCTATGAATTTGGATGTGGATATCAGGATGATAAAAACGGTGGAGCAAAAGATCAGACAGCAATGGAAGGCTTTCAGAAGTACACATTTAAGATAATGCATATTACACAGAATAAATATTATATTCAAAATACAGAAGATGGAAAGTATTTATCTGTGGTATTTCAGAGTGTTTCAAGGGAAAATGCAGCGAAGGGGAAAATGGGAAGTTATAAACTTTGTTGGACAGAAAAACCAGAAGAAGTACGAGGGCAGTTTGAATTGCAGCGATTAAATGGAGCCTATACGATTCAGAATGTGTCGAGTAAGCGTTTCCTTGCGGAAGAAAAAGATTCTGCAGATTCTGTGAGCTTGACACTTTTCACAGGAAGAAGTGATATAGGGAGTCACTGGCGGATTCATGCGACACAAAAGATGAGTAATACAAAGAAGCCATTTGTCATTACCCAATATGATCCGGAGTGGTGTGCGACACCATATGGCGGAGGTGGATGTATGGGAACTGCAGGCTGTGGAATTCTTGCAACAGTAAATGCTGTTTACGCATTGAACGGTCAGTATATGGATGTAATGGAGCTTGCCAATTATGCAGTGAAGAAAAATTACCGTATTGTCGGAAGCGGAACGGATGATGGTATTTTTAAGGCAGCAGCAAAGAAATACGGAAAAAAATATGGATTTGCCTGGGATGGTGGAAGTGGAAGCATCGACGTTTTAAAGAAAAAGCTTAAGGCAGGAGATACAGCAATCGTTCATGTACAGGGACATTATGTTTGTATTTCTGATTATAATAAAAAAACAAAGAAATATCTTTTACTGGATTCCAATTATCTGCCAAAACGTGCAACTTCCGCTTTTGGTGATTGGATTAAAGTAGACAGACTTTTATCCGGAGCATTAGAATCCCAGTATTTTTATTTCTTTAAACTTAGTGAAAAGTAATGATGAAGTAGCAGCGATGTAGTGGAGCAGGTATTCGGGATATGATTTTGAGAACGAAGTCTGTAGAGTGAAAATACGAAAAGCAGGGAAATGAATATGAAGAATAAAGAAGATTTAAAAAAGGAACTGATCAAAATCGATCATAAAAGTTACGGAATGTATAAAACGCTTGGAGGTAGTTACAGTTACGGAAATTATATTTTGCATATAGATCATGTACAGGGAGATCCCTTTGCTTCTCCTTCCAGACTTCGTTTTGAAGTGAAGAAGGAAACGCATGGATTTCCGGAAGAGTATTATGAAGAAAAACATCGCAGACTGGCATTAGAAGATCAGGTGCTGCGCCGGTTTTTAAGACAGCTTCGTCAATTAGATAAAGGATCTATGGGTTCTGGTAAGAGCGGAAGAATTACGACCTGTCCGGCAAATCAGACGGTGCAGGAAAGAATCGCGGTTGTTTTTTCTAAGGATAGAATGGAACTTCATTTTGAAATGGGATTTCCGGCGAGAGGAAGAACAATTATGGCAAAAGAGATGCAAAAACTTGTTTTTGATATTTTGCCGGAACTGGCAGAAAGCTGTTTGTTTTATCGTAAATGGGATACAAAGAGTAAGAGCTTTTTGGAAAAAGCTGTTTTCCTTGCAGACGATCAAAAGGAATTACGCCGGCAGCTAAAAGAAAAAGGACTGACAGGTTTTGTGGCAAACGGTGCAATATTACCAAGAGAAAGTGGCATTTCCGATCGTCCAATGCGGGATGCAGTGCCATTTATTTCACCGGAATCCTTACAGATTGAAATAGAGCTTCCGCATAAAGGAAAGATAATCGGAATGGGGATTCCTGAAGGAATTACTGTTATCGTAGGTGGCGGTTATCATGGAAAGTCTACATTATTAAAAGCGTTAGAACAGGGAGTATATAATCATATTGCAGGAGATGGGAGAGAATATGTCGTAGCAGATGCTACAGGAATGAAAATCCGGGCAGAAGACGGCAGAAGTATTTTGCATACAGATATTTCTCTGTTTATTAATCATCTTCCGGCTGGACAGGACACCGTAGATTTTTCTTCGGAAAATGCAAGCGGAAGTACTTCTCAGGCAGCCAATCTGATAGAAGCCATGGAAGCTGGAGCAGAATTGCTGCTTTTAGATGAAGACACCTCTGCAACGAATTTTATGATTCGGGATAAAGTGATGGCAAAGTTAGTTTCTGATGAAAAAGAACCGATTACAACCTTACTTCGTCACATACGTGGAATTTATAAAACGATGGGAATTTCTTTTATCATCGTTGTAGGAAGTTCCGGAGATTATTTATCCGTAGCAGACCTTGTGCTTCAGCTAGATCATTATAAAGTAAAAGATGTTACAAAAGAAGCAAAAGAAATCTGCGAACAATGCCAGATCGCAGGGCAGTATACAGAAAAAGAAGTTTGTATGCCGGAATTTTCCCGTAAATTAAAACCGGTAAAATCCGCTAGAAGAAAGTTAAAATCAATGGGAACAGATACGGTGCTGATCGACAGGGAATCCATTGATGTGCGTTATTTAGAACAGCTTTCAGAAAGTGGACAGACAACAGCACTTGCCTATATGATGGGGTGGATACTAGATCACGTAACAAAAGAAGAAGATATTCAGGAATTCATAGAAAATATGTATAAGCTTATCGAGAGAAAAGGAATGGCAGCGGTAATTCCTGCAAACTATTCTGCCGGACATCCCGTTCTTCCAAGAAAGCAGGAATTGTATGCCTGTCTTAGCAGATACAGAAGTGCCAAAATCGTAAAAGAATATATGTAGATTTTGTGAAAATGATTGAGAATAGAGTGAGATTAATGTAAAGTAGAATAAAGCAGGTGAAGGGTAAACTAACAATAAAAAAGGAGAATTTATGATAAAGAGAAAGATATTTATTGCGACGGCACTGTTAGCATCTATGTGTATGGTGGGTGGATGTGCTACCTCAAAGTCCGGAGAAAAGGCTGCGGAAGCGACAACAGAAGCAGCTTTGGCAACAGAGCAGACAACACCGGTAGAACTGAATGCTTCTGAATATGTGAAGCTTGGGCAATATGAAGGACTTACGATTAAAGGTTCATCAACTAAGGTCACAGAACAGGAGATAGAAGATAAGATTGATGAACTGGCTGACGAATATACAGATTACAAGGAGATTACCAGTCGTGATACTGTTCAGAAAGAAGATTATCTGAATATCGATTATGCAACAACGATTGATGGTAAGGAGAATGAAGATTATTCTGACAGCAGTATTGACATTCATTTAGGGGAAGGAAACCTGAATGTAGATGATGATGTCGATATAGACGAGAAGCTTGTAGGAAGTAAGGTTGGACAGGAAATAGAGGTTGAATTTACATTTCCGGAAAGCTATGAAGATACTTCTGTAGCGGGAAAGAAGTGTCAGATGACAGTGACGATTAATGCAATAGAAAAAGAAGTTGTCCCGGAAATTACAGACTCCTTCATTAAAAAGAATACAGACTATTCTACATTAAAGGAATATAAACAACAGGTCAGAAAAGATCTTATTTCCGATAAGAAGACAGAAGCACAGCAGAATAATGAAGATGCGCTCTGGACAAAGATTATGGAGAATGTAACGCAGATTAAAGAGTTTCCGGAAGATGCAGTTAAGCAGGAAGTGAAAAATGTTAAAATAGAGAATAAAGAAATGGCAGAGTACTTTGGCATGAGCGTAAGTGACTTTATTGAGCAGTATAACGATATGTCAATCGAAGAATATGCCAAAGATTCGCTTAAGAGACAGTGCGTGCAGGACTTGTTAGTAGACGCAAAGAATGTAACGGTAACAGATGAAGAATTGAATAAAGAGATACAGTATTATATTGACGAATTAGGCTACAAGGACAAAAAAGATGTTTTAGATACAATGCCGGAAAAAGAAATCCGTTCAGAATTACTCTACACAAATCTCATGACTGCGCTTCTGAAAGATACCAAGATTCAATAGTGTAGTTAATAGACGAAAATAAAAAATCCGATAGCCGCAAAATGTGAAGATAATCGCGGTATAGAAAATGCTTACTGCATTTTTATTTGTTCCAACATCACATTTTGCGGCTATCGGTTTCTTATTTTCTGGCTGTGCTGAATGGGGAGAGTGGGGCAATAATTTTTTCAGTCTTGTAAAAAGAGGAGAATATAGATTAAAATAAAAATGTATACGTAGTTGCCAGGAGAAAGGGGGAATTATTTATGTATTTGGTAGATTCCAGAGACAAAGAGTATCGACACGGAGATCATGGTCCAAAATACTTAATGAAAGGACCAAGATCAAACTTCGGTTTGTGTCAGCTGCGTCCGGGGGAGGTGGCAACACCACATGTACATCGGATTATGGAAGAGAATTTCTATGTCCTTAAGGGAAAACTCCAGGTAGAGATTAACGGAGTTACAACTATTGTAGAAGAAGGACAGATGTTCCATATTGAGCCAGGAGAATTCCATAAAGTCTCTAATCCGACGGACGAATATAACGAGTACATTATAGCTTGTGCACCTTTTGCAGATGGGGACAAGTATTTAACAGAATAAATTTATAATATGATGTTAGGGGCAAAAGGTATTTTGCCCCTAACTTGATGTCACGAATTACTTCGCAGCTAATGCAGCTCCCGTAATTCTGAAACATTCGAAATCCGCTGATTTACTACGTAAATCGCTACTTTCTCATGTTCCGCGGGTCCCAAAGTCAAACACCTTATCGTACAAGCACGAACGGCGTTTTGACCTTTTGACCCTGACATCATAATATTGAAATCAGAATAAATTAATGTGGGAGTGAAAAAATTTTCATTGTTGTGTTTGGCAAAAAATAGGGATAATATAAAAACAAGATTAGTTGATTATTACTTGACTAGAAAGGGGAGACCTGGCTGTGACTGTAGATATGTATAATCAATCTGCATTTTTGGTAATAAAAATTGCTTACATGTATTATATAGAAAATTATTCCCAAAATGAAATTGCGAAAGCCTTGCAAATATCTGTTACTACAGTTTCAAGAATGTTGAAGAAAGCAAAGCAGGAGAGGATTGTAGAGTTTGTGATAAGAGATCCCTATGTAGAATGTATTTCGCTGGAGAAGGAGTTGAAAGAAACATTCGGACTGAAAGATGTTATTATCGCACCAGGGTTAGCTGTAGAGGCAGAAGATGGAAACTATTTAGGCGATGAAGAAAGTGCCAAAAAATTAGTAGCACTGGAAGGCGCCAGATATTTACAGAGAATCATAAAGAAAAATGATGTTTTAGGAATTACCTGGGGAAGTACGATTTATCGGCTTATTAATTATCTAAATCCTGCACAGAAAGTAGATGCAACATTTGTAACTTTACATGGGAGTATTGCATGTTGCAGAAATGAACTGGATGTGCGGACATTAGTATTAAGAATGGCAAAGGCTTTTTCGGGGATGCATTATTATTTACTTACAGAAGCTCTAATGAGTAGTAAGAAAGCAGCAGATATTATCAAGCAGGAGAAAAATAATAAAAAAGTTTTTCAGATGTTTGACAATATAAATATTTCAATTAACGGAACTGGTTCATTTTATCCGGAATTAAATTCCGTTCTGGCGAAACCGGAATTTATGAGCAAAGAAGAACTGGGATGGTTACAGGAACAGTCTGTTGTCGGAGATATTGCACTGCGGTTCTTTGATAAAGACGGTAAGGAGTGTAAGACAGAACTTGCAGACCGGATGATAACGATTGGTTTTGAGCAGTTTAAGAAAATTGATACAAAGATAACGATTGCGTCCGGGGGTTATAAGGCGCAGACAGTTTTAAGTGCTCTTAAAGGAAAGTTAATTGATGTGTTAATTATTGATTATCAGCTTGGTCGAAGAATCATGGAATTGTACAGGACTGAAGCTGAGAAGTGATTTTAATGTATTGGGAGGGTGAACATGGAAGAGTATATCATGACGATTGACGAAGGTACTACGAGTGCACGTGCGGTGCTCTTTAATAAGGATAGCGAAATCATAGCAATATGTGCGAAAGAGTTTGCTCAGTATTATCCACAGCCAGGATGGGTGGAGCAGGACCCAAAAGAAATATGGCTGACCACAAAAGAAGTTATTAACAGAGTTGTTCTTCAGGCAGGAATTGATCCAAGGCAGATTAAGGCAGCTGGTATTACAAATCAGCGTGAAACAGTAGTTGTTTATGATAAGAACACAGGGGAGCCTGTATATAATGCAATCGGATGGGCAGACAGAAGAACGGCTCCATATTGTGACGAATTAAAGGCAGCTGGAAAAGAGCAGATGTTTATTGATAAAACCGGATTGCTTATTGATGGATATTTTTCCGGTACAGAAATAAAATGGATTCTTGATAATGTTCCAGGTGCAAGAGAAAAGGCAGAAGCCGGAGATCTTTATTTTTCTAATATTGATGGATGGATCATGTACAAACTTACAGAAGGCAAGTGCCATCTTACAGACTACTCTAATGCATCAAGAACGCAGCTGTTTAATATTCACACTCTTGAGTGGGATGATGATATGCTTGAACTCTTTAATATTCCAAAGTCAATGTGTCCTACTGCACTTCCAAGTAGTGGACATTTCTGTACAATAGAGAGAAAAGATTTCTTTGGAGGAGTTGCAGTTCCAATTACAGGATGCATTGGTGACCAGCAGTCTGCCACATTTGGACAGTGCTGTTTTGAACCAGGTATGTGTAAGATGACTTACGGAACAGCAGGATGTATGTTAATGAATATCGGTGAAGAGCCAATTCCATCTAAAAACGACCTGCTCTTAACAATTGGCTGGGGATTGGATGGAAAAGTAGAATATATTTATGAAGGTACTGTATATAATGCCGGATCATCCATTCAGTGGCTGAGAGATGAGATGGATATGATTGATTCTACACCGGATTCCGAATATTATGCAGCAAAATCAGAGCTGCCAAGAGGATATGTTTATGTTGTCCCTGCATTCTCAGGTTTAGGAGCACCATGGTATGATTCCTATGCAAGAGCAACAATCTTTGGTCTGCATCGTGGAGCCAATAAATATGATGTAATTAAAGCAACACTGGATTCCCTTGGATATCAGACAAGAGATATCGCAAATGCGATGGCTAAAGATGCAGGAGCACCGATTAAGTTACTTCGTATTGACGGTGGTGCAGCTAATAATAATATTGTAGCACAGTTTGTAGCAGATATTTTAGGCGCTGATGCAGAACGTCCGGTAAGTGTAGAAACAACAGCAGCCGGTGCTGCTTATCTTGCAGGTCTCGCAGTTGGTTACTGGAGCAGCAAGGAAGACGTTATCAAGAACTGGGCAATCGATAAGACCTTTGAGCCGAAGATCGAGGCTGCTGAGAGAGAGAAAAGGATCAAGGGATGGAATAAGGCTGTGAAATACGCTTACGGCTGGGCAAAAGAAGATTAAACCAGATATTAAATGAGGAAAAGGTTTTGGGTAAGACGTACGGCTTGTAAAAAATGGACTTGAATGGGAATCATTACCCGAAGTTGCGGGAACAAATCAGAAAGTTTTGAAAAAGCAGAAAACTATCTCCGGCTTTTGAGGGGAACGAAAGCCGGAGATGCCTAAAACAACAAAAAGGGGGATTTTCTATGCTGCCTTATATTGCAGAGTTTCTTGGAACCATGATGCTTATCATCCTTGGTGATGGTGTTGTTGCAAACGTAAACCTCAACAAGTCCGGAATGAAAGGTGCAGGAGCTGTCCAGATCACACTGGCATGGGGCCTTGCGGTTCTGGTACCGGCATTTATCTTCGGTGAAGCTTCCGGCGCATCCTTCAATCCGGCGCTCACGATCGCTCTTGCGGTTGACGGAAGTTTCGCGTGGTCCATGGTGCCTGGGTATGTGATCGCACAGCTGGCAGGTGCATTTGTCGGCGCATCGATCGTTTACCTGCTCTTCAAGGGACAGTTTGACGCGACAGAAGATCCGGGAACAAAACTCGGTGTATTCTGTACAGGTCCGTCGATCCCGAACACAGGATTAAACATTTTAAGCGAAGCAGTCGGTACATTTATCCTCGTTTTCGCGATCAAAGGTATCGGCAATGTAACAGGACTTTCCACAGGTGTTGATAAACTCTTCGTATTCGGAATCATCGTTTCCGTAGGTATGTCCCTCGGCGGACTTACCGGTTACGCGATCAACCCGGCAAGAGACTTAGGACCTCGTCTTGCACATGCAGTCCTTCCGATCAAGGGCAAAGGCGATTCCAACTTCTCTTACGGTCTTGTAGTTCCGATCGTTGGACCGATCATCGGCGCGATCGTGGCGGTTCTCCTTTATGGAGCGATCCCGTGGTAGGATAAAAAACAGAGGGCTGTGCCCGGTGCAGTACAGCTTGACAATCAGATAATTATGGCATGAGATGAGAGAGCCTGACAGGATAACCGCATAAGGGTATGCGTTTACTTGGCAGGCTCTTTTTCATAAGCAGGAAGTTCAGGAAGAAAAAAC
>OGJJ01002223.1_pt1 | contig 13001 bp, 10 predicted proteins | sample 1572081 | NCBI WGS metagenome assembly OGJJ01 (sample SAMEA2582122, study PRJEB24529) | metagenome | biome: Human gut stool | place: China | collected 2011
CAGCGAACAAAAATCTTATATTATTTTTTCTGTCTACTTGACGGAGTGCACTTCATTTCACGCACCCGGTCTTTTTTTGCAGTTGTGCACGAAATTTTGCAATTTCGCCAGTTTATTGGAAATCTTTGCCGGAGCGTGATAGAATGTGGGTGAGCCAAGAGGATGCGGTGCATCCCGCAAGATCCCATCGAAATGCCGGTGCACAGGCGTTTTGAATATCCGTCCCGAAACAAACCCGATACAAAATGGGCAGACATAGTTTGTGTCTGTCCATTTTAGAATACTTTGAGGGAAGTTGTTATGAATAAAAACAAATTTTTATATGTGGCAGCGCTCTTTGGAATGATGGTCTTGGTTTCCTGTTCATCGCATGACAGTGCCAAGAACGTCACTGTAACCTCTGAACAAGGCGGAGCAGAATCGCAAGCTGCATCGGACATTGTCTCCAAACCGCTGACACTTTTGCAAAGTAATGATGGCTGGTCTTACGGTGCCGCAGGCGCAAAGGGCTTTTATTTTGTGAGCGCAGCAGTCCGAAGTGACGATTCCACCTCGCTGATGTATTGCGATTACGACACCATGCAGCAGATTTTACTATGCTCCCAACCGAACTGTGCGCACAATACAGCCGCCTGTAACGGGTATCTTCCCTATTCGGCGGGCGGCATCGTGCCGGAAATTGTCGGTCAAAATCTGGTGCTGTTTTATCCGGGCAATGTTCATGCCGAAGAAAACGCAACCCTGCCGCGCATCGAAACGATGGGGTTAGACGGTTCCGACCGAACCGAAAAGATCACCTTTGCAGCCAACCAAGAGTTTCTGCGCCCAATGGTCACAGACGGGGATTTTATTTATGCCTGTATGTGGGAAACCTCCGACAACTCAATGAAAAGCTTTCTGGTACGCATCGACCCAACTGCCGGAACCTGCGAAAAGATGTTCTCCATGGACAGCACATGGATCAAAGGCGTTGTAGGTGATAAACTGCTTTTGAAAAGCACGTCCGGCGACAACTCGGAATGGTTCACCTATGACCCGGTCACTGGGGAGCAAGCCGTTCTCTATACAGAATCTTCCAGCGTGTTGCAACCTGCCGCCGTTTACGGTCAAACGCTGGTTTATCAAAAGGGCGATCATTTTCATCTCCTTGACCTTTCCACTGGGCAAGACACCGAATTGGCGGGGTACACGGTGCCCGATCAGGCAGTCAGCTATGTGAACCTTTACTATGCCGACGATGGCAAACTACTATTTGAGCAATGCTCAAATGCTGGTGCAGACTCACAATATGCGGACGGATTTTATGTATTGGAAAGCGACAAGGAACCTTCCCCATGGACATTGACCTACTCGCTCTATGATAAAGATACCGCTTGCGCTGTCGTTGCAGCGAAAGATGCCGACACCTATCTCGTGGAAGCCGGAGTGCAAGATACTGCCGCTGTGCAGGCAGACGATGGTGCGTCTAAATACGTCTCGACCGGCGAGAGGCGCTATGCGCTGATTTCCAAAGCGGACTATTGGTCAGGAAATGCCAACTACCGCGATTTTGAAAAAATCGGCTGATACGCAAGCATACAAGATTTTCGCGGACAAGAACGGACGTCACTATGGACCAGATGCATGAAATCGATCTCAAACTGAACGATCTGCGCAAAACCTACCTGCTGCCCGCCCCGCTGCTGCACCGCCGCGGGCAGGGCAAACCGAAAACCAAGCAGGCTCTGGCCGGGGTGTCGCTCACCCTCGGCCCGGGCCTGTATGGCCTTTTGGGGCCGAACGGCGCGGGCAAAAGCACGCTGATCGGCATCATCACCGGCGGATTGGCCGCCGATTCGGGCGAGGTGCTGTGGTGCGGCCGCCCTGCGCGGGGCATCGCGTTCCGCCGCGTGCTCGGCTATATGCCGCAGCAGCAAGGGTTATACGAAAGCTACACAGGCCGCCGCTTCCTCGCTTACATGGCAGCGCTGAAGGAAATCCCGCGCGCTGCCGTGCCCGGCGAGGTCGCGCGCGTGGCCGCAGCCGTCAACCTGACCGACGAGCTCGACAAGAGGCTGGCGGCGTACAGCGGCGGCATGAAGCAGCGCCTTTTGTTGGCCGCTGCCCTGCTTGGCGACCCCAAGCTGTTGATTTTGGACGAACCGACGGCGGGTCTTGACCCCAAGGAGCGCGTGCGCCTGCGCACGCTGCTGGCCGGCATGGCGCAGGACCGCATCATTCTGGTAGCGACGCACGTCGTTTCGGATGTAGAAACAGTAGCAACCAAAGTTATTCTTTTGCGCGCCGGCAAGATCGTGGATGCCGCGCCCGTGCCGGAGTTGATTGCCAAATACGCACCCGACCAAGGGCTGGAGGATGTCTACCTGAACGTGTTCGGTGAGGGGGACGGCAAATGAGCCTGTTTTTTGCCGAGCTGCGCAAGGTGTGGGGCAACCGGCTGTTCCCGCTTTTACTGGCCGTGCTGGCCGCCGCCAATCTGCTGCTGCTCTGGATGGGTACCCGCCCGACCGCGGAGCAGCCGTCCGCCGCAGCCTACCGCGCCGTCGGCGCGCAGCTCGACGGCCTGACAATGGAAGAAAAGGGCGCATACCTGCACGGGAAATATACCGAGATTGAGAGCCTTGTCAAGATCGGCGGCTTCTACCGCGATATGGCCTACGCCGGCAGCAGCTATCTGCAAGCCTACCGCGACGAGAACGCTGCGATGTTCGACGCCTACGAGCAGGAATACAAGGACAAAAGCTATACACTGTTCACCGACGACCTGAACACCGAATATCGCCTGTTCAATCAGCTGCAAAACGAGTACGACACCGTGGCCGCCTACACCGATTTTCTGGACGGCGTGCAGACCAAGGCGACGCAGCTGGCGGGCATCTCGATTTTTCAAAACGACAAAACGGGCTACGACCTGAAAAACATCGAGCAAACCGCCGAGGTCTACGCCGGACTGGGCGCGACCGAGATCGACTACTACCCTCAAAAGGGATTGTACACGGCGATCTCCTACGCCTTTACTGACCTGATTTTACTGGCCGCCATGCTGCTGTTGGCGCTGCTGCTGGTTCGGCAGGAGCGCGACAGCGGTTTGTTGGGCCTTGTGCGCAGCCTGCCGGGCGGGCGTCTGCAAACGGCGTTGGCCAAATTAGCGGCGTTCGGCGTCAGCCTGTTGGCTGTGTTGGCGCTTTTGTACGGCGTGAATCTCGCCTACTGCGGTGCGAGCTTCGGTTTGGGCCCGCTGACGCGCACGATTCAGAGCGTGCCGGCCCTGATGCGCTGCACGATGCAGATCACGGTCGGGCGGTATCTGCTGCGGTTTTTGCTGGCCAAGTGGGCTGGGGCGTTCGTGATGGGCCTTTGGGTCATGTTGGCGGCGCTGACGGCGCGCCGCGCCGCCGCGGGCTGGATCGGCGCGTTGGCGCTGACGTTGGCGATGTACGGCGTGCGCGCGGCTATTCCGGCCACGAGCCATTTGAACGTAATCAAATACGCAAACCTCGTCAGCCTGCTGCAAACCAACGAGCTGCTCGGCAACTATCGCAACCTGTTCTGGTTTGGCACACCGATCGGGCTGCCGTTCGTCGAGTGGACGGCGGCGGTGTGCTACGGCGTGCTGTTCGCAGCGGCGTTCTGCACGGTGTTCGCCCGCGCGCAGCTGCTGCCCGCCGCCAAGCGCGGCCTTGTGTTGGGGCTGACGCGCAGGACGAAAGCGACCTCTATTATAAAGGAAGAGGGCCGCAAGCTGTTTGTGCTGAACGGCGCAGCAGTGTTTCTTGCGGCCTTTCTGGCGTTCGGCGTGTATCAGGGCGTGACAAGCGAAAGCTATATTGATGCCGACGAAATTTATTATGCCTACTACATGAAGCATATCTCCGGCCCGTGGACGGCGGAGAGCCGCGACTGGTTGACTGCACAGGGCGAGGAGTTTGCCCCGATGCTGGCCGTACAGCGGCGCGTGGCGCGCGGCGAGCTGAGCAGCGAGGCGATGCTGGCCTACGGCGCATTACAGCAAAAATACAACATTTACCAACAGGTCGTGCAGAACAACATCAACTACTATCTGAAAGAGCACCCCGGCGCGTGGCTGGTGTACGAGAGCGGCTACAAAAAGCTGTTCGGCTTCAGCGGTACCGCTGACGTGCAGGACACGCTGTGGGCCGGGCTACTGTGCGCACTGTGCTTCAGCGGCCTGTTTGCGATGGAGCGCAAGGGCGGCATGGAGACCGTGCTGCGCGCCACACCGTTGGGCCGCCGTGCGACCGTGCGCGCAAAGCTGCGCCAGAGCGATTTGGCGGCGCTGGGGATCGCCGCGGGCACGGTGCTGCCGCATCTGTGGCAGGTGCTGCGCGATTACGGCTTGCCCGCGCTGCTGGCTCCGGCGATGAGTATTTCGGAGCTGGAGGCTGTGCCGAAATGTATCACGCTTTCTGATTTGCTGCTGTTCTGGCTGCTCTGCCGCGCAGCAGCCTGCCTGTGCATGGCGCGGCTGACGCTGTGGTTGGGGCAAAAATTGGGTAGCCTGTTGGCGGCGCTGTTCGTTTCGGCGGTCGGCTACTGCCTGCCCGCGCTGCTGGCGCTTTCGGGTATGAGCAACGGCATCGAATGGCTGGGCTTTTACCCGCTGTTCCACGCCGCCGCACTGTGCCAAACGCAGGGCACGAACGCCGCGGGCGCGCCGTACAATTTGCTGTGGGTGCCGATATTTTTGGTCGTTGTAGCCGCGGCGCTTGCATGGGCCATCGGCAACGATTTGACGGAAGCCTACGAGTGGGCGGGCGTGGATTTGGACGCGTTGTGAGCCTTTGCAGAGGTTTGTAAATCAGTACTATACACGCATGGCTGCTAGACAACGGTCACGCCGGATTTTACGAATAATCAGGTATTACACATGATGAACAACATCAATTTACAAATTGACGCCGCCGCACGGCAGGTATCGCAAAATGGCAAGGCTGTGTACTTGACGCAGACTGAGTTCGACCTGTTGCTGTATCTGCTCGACAACGCCGGCCGCATTACCACCCGCTCCGAGCTGTTGGCGCAGGTTTGGGGTATCACCGCGCCCATCCACACCCGAACGGTCGATATGCACATCGCCAAGCTGCGCCACAAGCTCGGCGCGCAGATCGAGATCACCTCCGTCATGCGCAAGGGGTATGTGACGAAGAAAGCCTGATCAATGCAAAATCAAAATAAGAGCATGTAAACCAAAATTGCATCAATAATGGGAACAGCCTCCCCATTATTGATGCAATTTTGGTTTGTATAGCAAATTTCAATAGGTATATAATAATTTCAGTTAAAAAGTTTGATATAACGAAAAATGCCTCGCGCGCAAATCGCATGCGTGAGGTATTTTGAGAAGGAGAATAGTGAATATCAGTTTTTCATTTCGGCGCGAATCTTATCGTTGGCCTCCTCGACCTTCATGCGGGAGAGGATAAAGGTGATGATGGCGTCCAGCACAAAGGGAATTACGAGGTACATGAGTTTCAGCATATTGATGCAGGATTCCGGCTGCACAGCCAGCGCCTTATCGTAGTTGCTGAACGCCAGCAGCCAGCCGGTGATGGCGGTGCCGAGACCGCCGCCCAGCTTGACACCGAGCGAGGTGCAGGAGTACATCGTGCCGTCCACGCGCTTGTGCTTCGTCAGCCAAGTGTACTCGGAGCAGGAGGCGATAACGGCATTCATGTCGCCCTGCCACGGGCCCTGACCCAGTGCAGCGATGGCCGTGAAGAGCAGCATCATCTTGACATCGCCGGTGCCAGTATAGCCGGCCACGGCAACGAGCGCGCGGGCCACGGTAGCAAGGGCATAGCTGCCGACGTTCAGTTTGTACATACCGTGCATCTTGGCAACGAGGGTCGGGGTAAAGACCAGTGCGATGATCAAAGGAATGTTGATGGCCCAAGAGAACACGCCGAACAGGTTCTTGTCGCCAAGGATATGGGCGGTGTAGTAGGTACCCATGCTGATCATGGCACCGTAAATCTGCTGCAAAATGTAAGTGACGCAGATCATCAGGTAGTATTTGTTGGAACCCAGCAGCTTGGCAGCTTCGACAAGACTGTACTTCTCGTCTTTCTCGATTTCTGCTTTAACCGAGGTATCGACCAACTCTTCCTCCGGCAATTCCTTGACGGAAAAAACAGAGAGCGTGTTGACAATCAGACCGATAATGGCATAGACGATAGCCACGGTGCGCCATGCTTCGGCGGTGTCGCCCAGTGCGGAGACAGCCAGCAGCGTGACGGACTGGATGGCAAGGCTGGTGGCGAATGCGAACATGAAGCGGTAGGAACCCATCTCAACGCGCTCGGCGCTGTTCTTGGTGACAAGGGCGGTCAGGGCAGAGTAGGCGATGTTGTTGGCGGTGTAGAACACGGCATTCAGCAGAGTGTAGCAGATTAAGAACCATGCGTACTTGGCAAACTCGCTCATGCCCATGGGGATGGCGAAGATGCCGACCAGTGTGATGGCGCAGCCGATGTAGCCGTAGAGCATCCACGGACGGGCCTTGCCCAGCTTGGAGTGCGTCTTGTCGATCATCGAGCCAAAGAAGATGTCGGTAATGCCGTCAAACAGCTTGGACACAGCGATCAGCGTGCCGACGATGCCGGGATTCAGGCCGACGGTGTCGGTCAGGTAAATCATAACGAACGAGGAGAGGAACGCATAGACCACGTTGCCCGCAACATCGCCGGAGCCGTAACCGACCTTGTTATACCATTTTAAATAGCGTCTTTCCGTGTTTTCAGACATGAGATTTTCTCCATTCTTTTGTGTAGGGGTTATGCTTTTTCAGGAATCAGACGGATGCTGAAATCGAAGGAAGCGTTGTTAAGGCGGTACTGCTCCGCCAGACGCGGCCCGCAGCTGGCAGAGCCGATGCCGTTCTGTGCATAGTCAAGGCAGAGAACGGTGCTGCCACAGGGATGCAGCTCATAGTTGTGCGCCTTTTCAGTCAACTCTTCCTGCGTGTAGTGCGAGGCGTTGAAGCAGAACGGCTTTGCACCGACAGCGGTAAGCTTGATGCCAGCGCCATCCAGCTGGACATAATCGCAATCATAGTGACTGCCGTTCTCCTGCGGGCGAATGTAGTCCTCGTGCTGCTGCCAGATGGTGGAACTGAAGTAGTCGTGGCTGGCAGCATGGTGCTTGTCGCAGTAGCTTTCCATCGGACCCATGCCGAAGTAACTGACGCGGGCCATTTCTTTTGGCAGGAACAGGCGCAGGCCAAAGCGCGGCAGTTCGGGGAATACCGTGTTGCGCTCAGCGTGCAGTGCCAGCGTTACTGCACCGCTGTTGGAAATCGTCCAGCAGACATCCAAATCAAGGAATTTCTGCAAGCTAATCGGTGCAATGCCGACTTTGGCGCGCAGAGTCACACCGCTGTCCGTCACCTGATACTCGGTGCGGTAGGCGTTGGTCATACAGTGGTCATAGCGGGCAGCCAGCCAATCCAGCTTCAGCTTGCGGTCATTGTCCGTAGGAGCACGCCAGATGTTGAACTCCATTTCCTTGTCCAACAGGACTGCATCCTCGTACTGCATCGCGGCGAACAGACCCGTCAGCTTATTAAAGTTGTAGGTGAAGTTCTTGCCGCGCAGCGTCAAATGGCGGTCCGTCTCCTGAACAGTGATTGTGCTGTTGGAAGGGGCATCACTCCACATAGCCAAAGTTTTCTGGTTGCGGCTGTCTTCGTTTTCCAGCAGGATTTCATCAAAACCCAGAAGATGATCTTCCGAACGCAAGGGCAGGTCTTTATCGCAATGGTAGAAGATTTTCAGGAAACACTTGCCTTTATCGGGAATATGGACGGCCAACGGCAAGGCGTTTTCGCTGTGCGGCGGCAGGGTGAAACCGTCAGGGTAGGGGATGAAGCCGCTGTCGATGACCTCGCCGTCGCAGCTTACCTGATAGGTTAGTGCGGCATACTCGGTCAAATCAACAAAGTCCATGTAGTTGTGCAGCATGAGCATGCCGGATTCCCGGTCGTACTTCACAACACGCGCCGGGCGATAGACGTTCTTGAACTCCAACAGCCCGGTGTGCGGGCGGCGGTCAGGGTAGACCAGACCGTCCATGCAGAAGTTGCCGTCATGCGGCCACTCATTGTGGTCGCCGCCGTAATAATAGATGTCGCGGCCGTCGGGCATCTTCCCTTTATAAATACCGTGGTCGCACCACTCCCACAGGAAACCGCCGACCAAGCCGTCATGGCTCTGAATGAACTGGAAGTAATCCTCCAAATCGCCGGGGCCGTTGCCCATGCAATGGCTGTACTCGCACATGATATAGGGTTTGTCCGGCTCGTTGTCCAGATATTCCTGAATGCTTTCGAGAGAAGGGTACATATTGCTGAACATATCAATGTTCGAGAAATCGTATTTACGGTTCTTGCTGCGGTACTGGGCGCTCTCGTAGTGGGTCAGGCGGCGGGGGTCAAAACTCTTTGTCCATGCCAGCGCTTCTTCGAACGTGCAGCCGTAGGCGCTCTCGTTGCCCATCGACCAGATGATGACGCAGGGACGATTCTTGTCACGCTCCACGCAGAGGCGGGTGCGGTCTACGGTGGCCTCGGTGAACTCCGGGTTGTCTGCGATGGGCTTGTTCCAGTTTTCAACGTGGTTGGGCCAGCTTTCGTTGCCCTCGCAATAGTATTCGGACGCACCGTGGCTCTCGTTGTCGGCTTCATCAATGACAAAGAAGCCGTACTGGTCGCAGAGCTGATAGAAGTAAGGCACATCCGGGTAATGGCTGGTGCGGATGGCATTGAAGTTGTGCTTTTTAATCATGAGCAGGTCTTTTTTCGTCTGCTCAAAGCCAACAGCATATCCCGTGACGGGATCGGATTCGTGGCGGTTTACACCGTGGAACTTGATGGACTGGCCGTTGACATAAATCTGGTTGTTGGCAACATGAACCTCACGGATGCCCACACGGTCCGTAATGGTCTCGCAGGGTGTGTCCAACACAAGGGTATATAAGTAGGGCTGCTCTGCGTTCCAGAGTGTCGGGTCAACAACGGTGATTTCTGCATGATAGGGGAATGCCGCATCATCCAGTGCTTCCACGGGCGTTACGCTGCCGACCATCGTGCCGGCTGCATCGTAGAGGGTGATGCGGGTGGCAACAGCGGAATCGTAGTAACGCAGGCGGACAGCAACCCCTGCGGTGCTGCCGTGGATGTTGGTGGTGATGAAATAGTCCTCAATGCACTGTTCCGGGCGGCGCAGCAGGTAGACATCACGGAAAATGCCGTTCATGCGGAACATATCCTGATCTTCCATGTAGCTGCCATCGCACCATTTCAGCACGAGGACCGCCAGATGGTTGGTGCCGTCCTGCAAAAACTTCGTTACATCGAACTCGCTTGTGGAATGGGCGACCTGACTGTACCCGACAAACTGACCGTTGAGCCAGACGTAGAAGCAGGAGGCAACGCCCTCAAAATTCAGAAATGCGCGCGGGGCAGCGGCATCCTTTTGGTAGGTGAAGTCGTAGAGGTAAGCGCCGCAGGGGTTCTCTTTGGGAACATACGGTGGATCAGCGGGGAACGGATAACGGATGTTGGTGTACTGGTGGTGGTCGTAGCCGTGGTTCTGCCACACGCTGGGGACCGGGATGCTGTCAAAAGCGGAGGCATCATAGCCGACCTCATAGAAAGCATCCTGCAAGTCATAAATACTGGCGTAGTACCGAAATTTCCAGCTGCCGTTCAAAAGCTGGAAGCGATCCGAGGTCTCGCGGTGCTCAACTAAAGCATCGCTGCGCCGGGATGCCGGAATGTAATAGGCACGATTCGGCATGGTACCCACATGCAGTGTGTGCGGGTCCTCGTAATAGTGCGGAATAATCATCCATTCTCCTCCTGTGATTTATACAGTTCTGCTTGCGTTTCGTATGAAATTATTATACAATTTCCATATACAATAAAACATAAACGGTATTGCACTAAATATGCACAAAATCAATGGCTTTTTGTAAAGTGAAGGTAAAATGGACGAAGAACCTCGCAATATTCACAAAAACAGGAGGAGATTTTTGTGTACATTAACTCTGGCTATCTGAACAATTCCCGTACAGATTTCAAAGACAACTCCACGCCGTTGGTGGTGGGCAGCTGCGGCACCTACCGGCTGAAAACGCGCCCCAAACTACCGACTTACTGGCAGAAAGGGCGCAGGGATTACCAGATTTTATATGTGGCAAACGGCAAGACGCATTTCTGGTTTGACGGCAGGGAAGAAATCGTCAGCGCGGGCCATATGGTGCTGTACAAGCCGGAAGAAATCCAAAAATATGTATATTATCTGGAAGATAACCCGGAAGTTTTCTGGATTCACTTCACAGGCAGAGATGTAAAGAACATACTGGCGTATCACGGCATCTCGCTCGATGAGCATGTGTTCTACTGCGGTGTGCTGCCGGATTACAAGGCGTTGTTCCGCAAAATCATTCAGGAGTTGCAGCTGTGCCGCTATGGGTACGAGGACTATATTGCATCGCTGTTCAACGATATTCTGCTGTTGGTGAACCGCCAACAGCATGAACAGAAAAAAACCACTGGCAACGTCCAAGAGCAAATTGAACGCGCGGCGGCTTACTTCAACGAGAACTATAACACAAAGATAAGTATAGACGATTATGCGGAATCCCTGCACATCAGCACCAACTGGTTTATACACAATTTCAAACAGTACGCCGGTATGTCCCCGGCCCAGTACATCCTCTCCTTGCGCATGGTCAACGCCCAAAGCCTGTTGGAGCGGACGACCTACAACATCAAGGAAATTTCCGAAATCGTAGGGTATGAGAACCCGCTGTATTTCAGCAGGGTGTTTAAGAAGGAGATAGGGAAGTCACCGGCGCAGTATAGGAAAGAGCGGGCAACGGAGGAAACTGTGTGAGAAGTATAGACTAAAAAGCACTTGTAGTTTCTGAAATGATATGGGAGGAATAATTCCTGTGAAAACAATAGAAGAAATTGAAAATTATATAGAAGAACAGGACCAGAATGGTGCGCTGCTCGTTACGGGAAAATGGGGTAGCGGGAAGACATATCTAATACGTCAAATTGAGAAGAAGTTGAATCAAGAACCTAAATATTTGATGGCGGTTGTGTCGCTATTCGGAATCGAGGACACAAACACATTATCAAAAAAGGTAAAGGAAGCTGTGGCATATGCCCAGACATTCAATAAAGCAGAAAAATCGGGGAAAGGACATATTGCAAAAGGTGTCAATATCGCAAAATAGCTTTCAGAAAAGGCAGCGGCTTTTGGTGAACTGTTTGACTTTGGAAAAATCAAAAAGATAGCAAAAAGTGCGAATATGTTGCTGTCCATTGATATCCATGATTTTTTACCGATTGAGAAAGAAGTCTATTGTATAGTTGCAGGGGAAGAGCAGCCTGTTAAAAAGAAATTGGTTTTAGTATTTGACGATTTTGAGCGATGTAAAATCGGTGTAATTGATTTATTGGGAATTATAAATACCTATGTAGAAGACAAAAGAATTAAGACAATAGTAATTGCATCGGAAGATAATATAGAAGATGAGGAAAATTACAAAACTTTTAAGGAAAAGTTGTAGAGCGAACAGTCAAGTTGGACGTGGAGTATCGAAGAATCCAACAGGAAATGATTGAAGACTACAAGACAGAAACAAGTGAATACAAGGAATTCTTGAAAAAAGAAAGCCCAAAGCTATTCCAAGTATTTGAAGAAAGCGGGAGTCGCAATCTCAGAACATTCAAATCATGTTTGATAGATTTTGAACGTGTGTATGGGTTATGGCACAGCCTAAAACTTCCTACTGATGGTATGGGAGAGGCACTATATGTGTTTGTCGCGTACCTTTTCGAAGTGAAGGGTGGAAACTACAAAAAAATGGATGAATATGATGAATACCATTTTAATTTTTTGGAAGAAAAAGCAGAGGATAAAAAACGGAATCCCCCTCGATGGCAAACAACACAAGATGGTGAAAATAGTAAGTATAAAAGATATAATGCACAATATCGAATTCAACCGCTTATTCGTTGGATGATTGAAGGCGAGTGGAATGAACAGCGCATAAAAGCCGCTTTGAATCAACGCTTTTCAGTAAAAGAAACTGCACCGGAGCGGGAAGTTCTCGATAAGGCTTTCTGGGAGTTGAGCCAAGAGATTATTGACCGGGGGCTGCCACAAGTATTACAGCAGGCATATGATGGAAAGCTAACAACGGATGATTATGTGGCTCTTTTAGGAAGGCTTGATGATTTCCGGAAAATAGGTGTTCCTATACAGTGTGACGTTGATGATGCAAGATTGCTTCAGGGATTCCATAATAGAAAAGCTAAAATTATAAAGGGAGATATTTGTGAAGAACGTGGACACCGAAGACTTATGAGAGACGAAGGCGAAACTAAATTGACGCCACAAGAACAATCGCTCAATGAGGAAATAGAGAAGTTGCAAGATCAGTGGCCATACTTAATGAACGAGATTTTCTTTATAGATTACTTAAAGAACCCAACATACGAAAGAGGTCTCGCAGCGAAATCTAAAATACTTGTATGCTTTAATGACGAGCTACTTGCCGCATTTCTCTCTGCGTACAAAAAAGCAAATATATCGGAACAGCAAGAAATGCTAACTATATTAAAAGAAATATCTTTTAGGGGTGGCGCAGTAGAACGTGACGAGACGGATACAGAAGTCACAAGGAAAAACCTTGAAAAGTTGGAAAATGCTCTGAATTCAGAGGTTGAGCACACGTCCGATGCCGTAAAAAAGTTCTATGCAAACAGACATTTGGAGACTGTAAAGCAAATCAGACAAAAGTTCTTGAACACAAGGGAAATGTAACAACAAGAACAAAAGATAAAACGAAGTTAGTGTCATATATCGAGTGCGATACAAACAAATCCCCAAGGCAACACCTTGGGGATTGTTGTTATTTAGTGCCTATTTACCGATTCAGAAAGATCCTCGCTGCACTAGGGTCTG
>OGJJ01002225.1_pt1 | contig 12994 bp, 10 predicted proteins | sample 1572081 | NCBI WGS metagenome assembly OGJJ01 (sample SAMEA2582122, study PRJEB24529) | metagenome | biome: Human gut stool | place: China | collected 2011
GGCTGCTGACCGCCGAGATGATCGAGCTGGTGCAGGGCGGCTACGGCAACATCGTGTGTGCACAGCCTTTTGGCTGCCTGCCCAACCATATCGTGGGCAAGGGCATGGTGAACAAGATCCGTGCGCTGTACCCCAGTGCCAACATCACCCCCATCGACTACGACCCCAGCGCCACCCGGGTCAATCAGGAAAACCGCATCAAGCTGATGCTGGCTGTGGCCAAGGAGCGGCTAAACGCCCCTGCACAAGCCCAGCCGCTTACGGCGGAGCAGCTTGCCGGTGGTGCCCCTCAGGTCGGCGCTACCGTGTAACAAAAGCAAATACGATAAAACAGGGGAGCCGCTGCACGGCATTTTTACGCAGCAGCTCCCTTTTTGCAGGAAAGGAACCGCTATGGAAAAGCCCGCAGCTGCCTGTTATCATCTGCCCGGCCTGTTCGAGTTTTACGAGCTGTACCGCCGCTTTTTGCCGCTGTACCGGGAGCACCGGGAATATTTTTACGATTGGTGCACCATTGGCTCCATCTACGGCGCTCCGGCGGGCTGTATCTGGGGCGGGGGACGCATCTCCTGCGGCGAGGCAGCTCCGCGCGAGGTACTGGCGCTGCTGCGGGAATACGGCATCTCCGGGCGGCTGACCTTCAGTAACTCCCTGCTGCGGGCTGAGCACCTTGCCGACCCGCAGTGCAATGCCCTGTGTGAACAGTTTGCAAAAAGCGGCAGTGTGCCAAACGGCGTGATCGTCCATTCTGATTTGCTGGCGGACTATCTGCGGCAGCGCTGGCCGGAGTTGTATCTGGTATCCTCCACCACCAAGGTGCTCACGGAGTTTGCGGAGCTGCGGCAGGAATTGGAAAAACCGCAGTTCCGGTATGTGGTGCCGGATTTCCGGCTGAACCCGGCATTGGAGCAGCTGCGCACCCTGCCGCCGGAGCAAAAGGCGAAGGTGGAATTTTTGTGCAACGAGTGCTGCTGGTTCGGCTGCACCGAGCGCAAGCGCTGCTACGAGACGGTCAGCCGCCAGAATCTGGGCGAGGACTGCCCGGACCACCGCTGCGCAGCCCCGGATGCCGCCGGGGGCTACCGCTTTTCCAAGGCGATGCGCAGTCCCGGATTTATTGGGGTGGAGGACATCCGGCAGCGGTACCTGCCCGCAGGCTTTTCCCAGTTTAAGATAGAGGGCAGGGGGCTTGGCAGTGCACTGGTGCTGGAATTTCTGCTTTACTACATGACAAAGCCGGAATACCAGCTGCAGGTGCGGGAGGCAATCTATCTGGACAATATGCTGGATCTTTTTTAAGAAAATTGCACCGGGCAGACCGTTTTCTGTCCGGTGCTGTTTTTTACAGGCGGGATTTATACCGTAAAACTTTCTTTTCCCTCCAAAGCGTGTTACAATAAACAGGAAATTATTTTTGAAAGCTGTTTTTGAAAATGGTGTGCAGTACTTAGGAAAACGGCTTATAGGAGCAGTGCATGGAAACAACGCAAAAACAGATCGTACTGGGCATTCTGGCCCATGTGGACTCCGGCAAGACCACCCTCTCCGAGGCCATGCTCTACCGCGCAGGTGCTATCCGCAAGCTGGGGCGGGTAGACCATGGAGATGCCTTTCTGGACACCGATAGCTTGGAAAAAGCGCGCGGCATCACCATCTTTTCCAAGCAGGCGCTGCTTACGGCAGGCAATACTGCCATCACCCTGCTGGACACCCCCGGCCATGTGGATTTTTCCACCGAGACCGAGCGCACCTTACAGGTGCTGGATTACGCCGTGCTGGTGGTCAGCGGAACGGACGGCGTGCAAAGCCATACCGAAACGCTGTGGCGGCTGCTGCGGCGCTACCATGTGCCCACCTTTGTGTTCGTGAACAAGATGGACCTGCCCGGCATGACCCGAGAGCAGCTGCTTGCCCAGCTGAATCACCGCCTTGGCGAGGGTTTTGTGGATTTTGGCGCAGAGCCTGCCGCCCGCAACGAAGCGCTGGCGCTGTGCGATGAGCAGCTGATGGAAAAAATGCTGGATGCAGGCACCCTGACCGATGCAGACATTATTCCCGCAGTTGCCCGGCGGCACGTTTTTCCGTGCTGGTTCGGGGCGGCGCTGCGGCTGGATGGGGTGGATGCACTTCTGGACGGGCTTGACCGCTACACCCGCCCCGCCCCGGCGCTGCACGCCTTTGGTGCAAGGGTGTTCAAGGTATCACAGGATGAGCAGGGGGCACGCCTGACATGGCTGCGGGTCACCGGCGGGGAGCTGAAGGTAAAGGCTCTGCTCTCCGGCGAAGCAGACGGCGAGCCGTGGGCAGAAAAGGCGAACCAGCTGCGGCTGTATTCCGGCGCAAAATATACCCTGACCGAAGCCATCGGCCCGGGACAGGTGTGCGCTGTGACCGGCCTGACCCATGCAAAGCCCGGCGCCGGGCTTGGGGCAGAGCGGGACAGCGATGTGCCGGTGCTGGAACCGGTGCTCAGTTATCAGGTGCTGCTGCCGGAGGGCGCAGATGTGCACGCCGCGCTGGGCAAGCTGCACCGGCTGGAGGAGGAAGAACCCCAGCTCCATGTGGTGTGGAACGAGACACTGGGCGAAATTCATGTGCAGCTGATGGGCGAGGTACAGCTGGAAGTGCTGCGCAGCCTGCTGGCCGAGCGGTTCGGGCTGGAAGTATCCTTTGGCCCGGGCGGCATTTTGTATAAGGAGACCATCACTGAGCCGATGGAAGGTGTGGGGCATTACGAGCCGCTGCGCCACTATGCCGAGGTGCATCTGCTGCTGGAACCGCTGCCCCGGGGCAGCGGGATGCAGTTTGCCGCCGACTGCCGGGAAGAGGTGCTGGATAAAAACTGGCAGCGGCTGGTGCTGACTCATCTGGAAGAAAAGCAACACCTTGGCGTTTTGACCGGCGCACCGCTGACGGATGTAAAGATCACTCTGCTCACCGGCAAAGCACACCTCAAGCACACCGAGGGCGGCGATTTCCGGCAGGCCACCTACCGCGCCGTGCGGCAGGGGCTGATGCTGGCAAAAAGCCAGCTGTTAGAGCCGTGGTATGCCTTCCGACTGGAGGTGCCGGTGGAGAACATTGGCCGCGCCATGAGTGATATCCAGCGCATGGAGGGCAGTTTTGATCCGCCGGAAAGCGGCGCGGAGACTGCCACCCTGACCGGTTTTGCACCGGTATCCACCATGCGCAGCTACCCCATGGAGGTGGTCAGCTACACTCGGGGCAGGGGACATCTGAGCCTGACGCTGGACGGCTACCGCCCCTGTCACAACGCACAGGAGGTCATTGCAGAGACCGGCTACCAGCCGGAGCATGATCTGGACAACCCCGCAGACTCTGTGTTCTGCGCCCATGGTGCGGGCTTTGTAGTGCCGTGGAGCGAGGTGCGCAGCCATATGCACGTGGAAAGCGGCTGGGGCAAGGCAAAGCCCGCCCGCCCGGAGACGCAGGCTGTGCCCCAGCGCCGCGCCATGGCTTACCGCGCCACGCTGGAGGAGGATGCCGAGCTGCTCAAAATTTTTGAGCGCACCTACGGCCCCATCAAGCGTGACCCGCTGGCGGCGTTCCGTCCGGTGCAAAAGACCGAACGCCCGGATTTTGCCGCAGAGCAGTGGGAAATTGCCCCGGAGTATCTGCTGGTGGACGGCTACAACATCATCTTTGCGTGGGACGAGTTGAACGCGCTGGCAAAGGAAAGTTTGGACGCCGCCCGCCATCGGCTGATGGACATCCTGTGCAACTATCAGGGCTACCAGAAATGCGTGCTCATTCTGGTGTTCGATGCCTACCGTGTGCCCGGCAGCCTCGGCGCCATCGAGCAGTACCACAATATTCATGTGGTCTACACCAAGGAGGCCGAGACCGCTGATATGTTCATCGAGCGGGTCACCCATGAGATCGGCAAGAGCCGCCGTGTTCGCGTGGCGACCTCGGACGGCATGGAGCAGGTCATTATCCTTGGCCACGGCGCACTGCGCGTGTCTGCCCGGATGTTCCACGAGGAAGTGCAGAACGTGGAAAAGCAGATCCGCGCCCTTGTGCAGGGGCAGGCATAAAGACTGCCCCCTGTGAAAATGGGCTAGCGGAACGCCTGCAGGCGTTCCGCTAGCCCGAATTAAAATATTTATTCCGCTAAAAATGCCCACAGCAACGCGGAGGGCATTCAAATCGTTCTCTGGAGGTGCGCCCATGGCTGTGGAAATTACCGAAGAATTTGTCTGGCAAAGCATCCCGCCCCGCGCCCGGGACAGCCATAAGGGTACCTTTGGCAGTGTGCTGGCGGTGGCGGGCAGTGCCTTTTACCGGGGTGCGGCTCTGCTGGCAGCCGAGGGTGCACTGCGCACCGGGGCGGGCATCGTTACCCTTGCAAGCGTAGAGCCGGTGGTCAACGCCGCCGTCACCCGCCTGCCAGAGTGCTGCCTGTGCCCCTGTAAAGAGGGCGCACAGGGCGGCATTGCACCGGAGAATGTGCCGCTGCTCCGGCGGCAGAAGGCCACCGTGCTGCTGCTGGGCCCCGGCCTTGGCGGCACAGCGCAAAGCGCCGCCCGAGCCACCGAGACCCGCACGCTGGTGCAGCAGCTGTTGCTTGGCTTTGCGGGGGCTGCGGTGTTGGACGCAGACGGTCTGAACGCCGCCGCCCATCTGCTGGCAGAGGGCAAGCCCTTTCCGCACCCGGCGGGAGAACTGGTAGTCACCCCGCACCCCGGCGAGATGGCGCGCCTGACCGGCCTTTCGGCAGCAGCGCTTGCCACCGACCGGGAGGGTGCCGCCCTGCGCTATGCCAAAGCGTGGAATGCCGTGGTGGTGCTGAAGGGCGCACGCACCGTTGTGGCAAGCCCGGATGAGCGGGTGTGCGTGAACCCTACCGGTAACCCGGGACTTGCCCGGGGCGGCAGCGGGGATGTACTGGCGGGGATGCTTGCGGCGCTGCTGGCCTGCGGTCTGCCCGCCTACCAAGCTGCTGCCTGTGCGGTATACCTGCACGGTGCCGCCGCCGACCGCGCCGCCGCAAAGCGCGGTGAGTACGGGATGCTGCCGCATGATATCCTGCCGGAACTGGGCGCACTGTTTGCGGAGAATCAAAGATAAACGAGAAGCGGCAGCTGCACAAAATACCGTGCAGCTGCCGCTTTTTGTTGCTATAATTTGTGGTTCAGAAATGTTTTAGATCACCGGAACTGGCCGAGATATTCCTCCACCGAGCGGGTCATCTCCTTGGAAAAATCGGAGTTATATTTGCGGTTGCAAAAGGCGGTGCACCACTGGTCAAAGGGGGCGTTTCCGGCTTTGTAGCCGAAGGTGTCCCGCAGCTCTGCGCCGTCCATGGTGCGGTAGCCGTTTTCGTGCACGATGTGCTCCATGGCGCAGCGCTGGGGCTTTACGCGGTCCTTCTGCTGCTGGGTGGGCCAGCCGAACACCAGCATCACCGCCGGGAACACATAGTCCGGCAGATGCAGCAGACTGCGCTGGGTGTCGCAGTTTTCCATGATATCCCCGATGTAGCACGAGCCGATGCCAAAGCTTTCGGCGGCGACTACGGCGTTCTGGGCAGCAATGGCAGCATCGGTGACTGCCAGCATCAAATCGCCCACACCCGGGGTGCGGGGCGTGCAGCCGGCCTCTAAGTAGGCGTCGTACCACTTTTTGCAGTCGGCGCAGAACACCAGCACCAGCGGAGCTTTGGCAATAAAAGGCTGGTGGTCACAGCTTTCGGCCAGCGCCTCTTTCAGTGCCGGGTCGGTGATGTCTAAAATGGTATACAGCTGCTGACAGCCCGCGGAGGGCGCCTGTGCGGCAGCTTCCAAAATGGCCTGCTTCATCTCGGCAGGGATGGGCTTTTCTTCATACACCCGCACCGACTTGCGGTCGAACAGGCTTTGCAGGATAGGATTGCGCTCGGTCATGGGAACACCTCCGGTGTTGTGTTTATTCATAGTCGATGGGCAGGGTGGGCAGGCCGTTCAGTTCCAGCCCGGCGGTATGCCCGGCAATGTACTGGTAGTAGCCCTGCGCGGCGATCATCGCGCCGTTGTCACCGCAGAACTTCAGCTCCGGCAGGTAAACCTTGGCACCCAGCTTCTGGGCACCGTCGTTCACCAGCTGGCGCAGACGGCCGTTGGCGGCTACGCCGCCGGCAAGGCACACCTGCTTTGCCCCGGTATCGGCAGCAGCCAGCAGCAGCTTTTCGGCCAGAATGCCCGCAATGCGCTCCTGAAAGCTGGCGGCAAGGTCGGGCACGTTCACTTCCTCGCCCTTCATCTGCGCCTTGTTCACCTCGTTGAGCACGGCGGTCTTTAAGCCGGAAAAGCTCACGTTGTACTTGCCCTCTACATGGGGCACCGGCAGGCGGTAAGCCTTGGGGTCGCCGGTCTTTGCGGCGGCGGCTACGCTGGGGCCGCCGGGGTAGGGCAAACCCAGTGTGCGGGCCACCTTGTCAAAGGCTTCGCCCGCAGCATCGTCTACGGTATGACCCAGAATGTGGTAGTGAGTGTAGTCCTGCACCTCCACGATGTGGCTGTGCCCGCCGGAGGCCACCAGACACAAAAAGGGCGGCTTGAGCTCCGGGTGGGTCAGGTAGAGCGCAGCGATGTGTCCCCGCAGATGGTGCACCGGCACCAGCGGCTTGCCCGCCGAGTAGGCCAGACCCTTGGAAAAGTTCACGCCCACCAGCACCGCGCCGATGAGCCCCGGCGCAAAGGTGACAGCCACGGCGTCCACATCGTCTATGGTCTTGCCTGCGTCCAGCAGGGCTTTTTTGACCGTAGCACTGATAAACTCGCAGTGGCGGCGGCTGGCGATCTCCGGCACAACGCCGCCGTACAGCGCCTGTTCCTTGACGCTGGTGGAGATAACGTTGCTCAGCAGGTGTCGACCGTCCTCCACCAGTGCAGCGGCGGTTTCGTCACAGGTAGACTCGATTCCGAGAATGATCATTTTAGTGTGCCTCCAGCCAGTTTTTGCCTGCGTGCACATCGGTGCTCAGGGGCACCGCGTACTGCACGCAGCCTTCCATTTCCTCCCGCAGGATGCGGGCAGCCTGCTCGGCCTCCGCCTCCGGGGCCTCCACGATCAGTTCATCGTGGACGGTCAGAATCAGGCGGCTGGCCATTTTTTCGTCCCGCAGGCGCTTCCACACCCGCACCATGGCCAGCTTGATCACGTCCGCAGCGGTGCCCTGAATGGGGGTGTTGCGGGCCATGCGCTCGCCGCTGGCGCGCACGTTGAAGTTGGTGCTGGCCAGCTCCGGCAGGGTGCGGCGGCGGCCGAACAGGGTGGACACATAGCCGTTTGCCTTGGCATCCGCGATGGTCTTGTCCATATAGCCGCTCACGCTGGGAAAAGCCGCCAGATAGTTTTTAAGGAAGGCGTCTGCCTCCTTCACGGTCACGCCGATATCCTTGGAAAGGCTGTACGCGCCCTTGCCGTACATGATGCCGAAGTTGATGGCCTTGGCAGAGGATCGCAGCCGGGGCGTCACCTCGCTCTGCGGGATGCCGTAGATCTTGGCGGCGGTGCTGCGGTGGATATCTTCGCCGTTCAAAAAGGCCTGCTGCATGTGCTCGTCCCCGGTGATGTGCGCCAGAATGCGCAGCTCGATCTGGCTGTAATCCGCGTCTACCAGCACACAGCCCGGCTTTGCAACAAAGTAGGCGCGCAGCTGACTGCCCAGTTCGGTGCGGATGGGGATATTCTGCAGGTTGGGGTTATCGGAGGAGAGCCGTCCGGTGCGGGCTTCGGTCTGGTTGAAGGTGGAGTGGATGCGTCCGTCCTCGCCAATGACCTTGAGCAGACCCTCCACATAGGTGGAGTTCAGTTTCTGGTAGGCGCGGTACTGCAAAACATCCTCTACCAGCGGGTACTCGCGCAGACTTTCCAGCGTTTCGGCATCGGTAGACCAGCCGCGCTGGGTCTTTTTGCCGTGGGGCAGACCCATGGTGTCGAACAGCATCTCGCCCAGCTGTTTGGGGCTGTTGGGGTTGAAGGTGGCGCTGCCGGTCTCCATGTGGATGCGGGTCAGCACCTGTTCCAGTTCCTCCCGCAGCTTTACGCCGAACTGCTCGATGCCGTCCTTATCCACCAGCACGCCGGTGCGGGTCATATCAGCCAGCACCTGTGCCAGCGGGAACTCGATCTCGTTGTACAGTGCATCCTCTCCGCAGGCAGTGATCTCGGCCTTCATCCGGGCAAACAGGTCGGCCAGCCGTCCGGCGTCCGGGTAATCGGTGCAGGTAAAGGCAGCAGCGGCCTTGTAGGCGGGAATCAGTTCGCTGATCTGGTATTTGGAGGCAGAGGCGTCCAGCAGATAGGCGGCCAGTTTGCCGTCCCAGACGATGCTGCTGCCCCAGCCGCCGGCGGCCATGGCTTTGGCGTAGAGGGGCGCAGCGTTGAACACATCCAGCGTCACATCGGCGTTGTCCAGCAGCCGCACTAGGTCGGCGTCCTCCAGCGGATAGACGGTAGTATCCTGCACGGCGTACCAGCTTTCCGGCTGCAATACCACGTTGCGAGTGCCCTGCTTGCCGGTAACGGCGGGGCGGGCAGCCACCAGATAATGCCCGGCGGGGGTCAGAGGCAGGGGAGTGAGCTCTGCTTCCGGCAGCTCCACAGTCTCTTCCTCAGCGGCGGCTTCCGGTGCTACGCCGTCCAGCCCGAACCGGGGGATCAGGGAGTGAATCTCCAGCTCCTGCAAAAGCCGCACGGCGGCGGGTTTGTTGCCCTCGCCCACGGTGTAGGAACCCTCGGCGGTGTCGATGGGGGCATCGGTGCGGATGGTGCCCAGCGTGTGGCTCAGCTCGGCCATGGGCTTATCTTCCAACAAGTGCTCCCGCTGCTTGGGCTTGATGCGCTTGTCGTTAATGTTCTGGTACACGCCCTCCAGCGAGCCGAAGGCCTGCACCAGAGAAAGCGCGGTCTTTTCGCCGATGCCCTTCACGCCGGGGATGTTATCTGAGGTGTCGCCCATCAGGCTCTTCACCTCAATAAGCTGCTTGGGCGCAAGGCCATATTTTTCCTGAATGGCGTCCTCGTCCATCACCACGGTTTTGCTGCGCCCCATTACGGTGGCAGCCAGCAGTACAGTGGTGCTCTCGCTTACCAGCTGCAGGCTGTCCCGGTCTCCGGTGGCAAGGAAACAGTCGTCCTTCCGGACGGCGCAGGCAGCAGCCAGTGTACCCAGAATATCGTCCGCCTCCCAGCCTTCGGCGGTAACGGTGCGGTAGCCAAGGTCTGCCAGCAGCTGCTTGAGCACCGGCATCTGCTGTGCCAGCTCCTCGGGCATGGCGTGGCGGGTGGCCTTGTAGCCATCGTACATTTTATGCCGGAAGGTGGGGGCTTTCAGATCAAAAGCCACGGCCACCTCATCCGGCTGGCACTCCTTGAGCAGGGAGAGCAGAATGTTCAAAAAGCCATAGATGGCGTTGGTGTAACGTCCGTCCTTGGTGGTCAGCAGCTTGATGCCGTAAAAAGCACGGTTGGCAATGCTGTTGCCGTCAATGACCAGTAAACGCATAATGCAGTTCCTCCGTTGCGTAATTTCACATCTTATAGTATAGCACAAAACCGCACCGCGCGGGAGCTTTTTGCGTAAAAAAGGGAAGTGGTTGCTTTTCGTGATGCCGTCTCTCGTAAAAATGCGATTGTCACGGCTCGTAAGCCGTGACAATCGCATAATTTATAATGTTCTTCCGCTGCCTATGCCCAGAGCAAAACGGAGGCTATTTCAAATCGTCCCACTGCAAAAAGGCTGCCGCACAAGCTCTGTGCAGCAGCCTTGCCGATATTGGGCTTATTCCTCGATGCGGATGGCGCTTACCGGGCAGCTCTGGGCTGCGGTAACGGCCTGCGGCACCTCCTCCGGCGGGATGGGACCGGGCTCTGCCACAGCCAGAACCCCCTCCATGCGGAACACTGCGGGGCACAGTCCGGCACACTGGGTACAGCCGATGCACAACTCAGGGTCTACGAATGCGTTCATGCAAACACCTCCTTGCGGAAAGCATTGCCCGTTTTGCCGCAAATTATGCCTATGCAAGCGGTTTGCGGTGTGGTACAATAAGACCGCCGGGAACCGGCAGGAGGAGATAAGATGAATATCCAGATCTTTGGCACGAGCAAGTGCTTTGATACAAAAAAGGCGCAGCGCTATTTCAAGGAGCGCGGCATAAAGTTCCAGATGATCGACCTGAAGGAAAAGGGCATGAGCCGGGGCGAGTTTGATAACGTGGCGCGCGCCTTGGGCGGCTGGGAAGCGCTGGTAAATCCGGCGGCAAAGGATAAGCAGACCCTTGCGCTGCTGGATGCGCTGGTGGACTGGCAGAAGGAGGATAAGCTGTTTGAAAATCAGCAGCTGTTCAAGACCCCCATCGTGCGCAACGGCCGCAAGGCCACTGTGGGCTACCAGCCCGAGATATGGAAGGACTGGGAATAAAAAGCCTGCTTTCACAAAAAAACCACCGGTACAGGTTTTGCACTCTGCGGCCGGATGTGGTATACTGTTGGGTAGACTAAAAACTTTGGGAGACTCAGACCAATGAAAAATACGATCACCCCGGAAGAACACGCCCGGATCAAGCGCCGCCGCTGGCGGCAGACCTTGGGTCTGCTGATCACGGTGCTGGTGCTCATCGGGTTTATCACGGTGCTGCGGGCCGGTGTGGGCCTTGTGGCAAACCTGTTTGACGATACCGCACAAAAGCAGGAATACGAGGACAAGCTGGAAGGCCTGGTACTGTTCGACCCCATGCCCTTTGACGGCATTGAGAACATCGACGACCTGACCCTGCGGGAAGCAGCCGTGTGGGGCTGTGTGTACAGTATTCAGGAGACGCAGGGCGGCTTTGAGAACTACAATACTGACCCCGAGACCGAGCAGCTGCTGCTGCCCTCGGTGGAGGTGGACGCCTATCTGGCAAAGCTGCTGGGCCCCGGCTTCAAGCTGACCCACCGCAGCTTTGACATGGAGGATATGACCGTCGAGTTTGACGAGACGACTCAGTGCTACAAGATCCCCATCACCGGCACGGTGGGCTACTACCGCGCCACCGTGGTCAAGCTGTTCAAGCGCAGCGGCAAGCTGCACGTTACCGTGGGTTATATCCCCACCGCCAGCGCAGATGACAGCATCATCAATCCCTCCTCGGACACCCCCACCAAATATATGGACTACCTGTTCGAGCGCCAGAGCGGCAGCTGGTATCTGACTGGCCTGACCGAGAGCGAGACCAAGCCCGAAAGCGCCGCAAGCTCTGCGGCCGCGCAGCCGGAGCCTATGGCGGAAAGCGATGTGCAGGACGCCATTCTGGCCACTGCCGGAGACTCTGCTGCGGCAGATTCGGCTGCTGCCTCGGCTGTGCAGCCGGAAGCGCAGGCAGAAACGGGCGCTGACAGCGCCGTGGCAGAAGCCCCCGCCGCTGAGGATGCCGCCAGTACCGCAGCGTAAAATGTAAATGAAAACACCCGACTGTGCGTTTGCTTTCACAGTCGGGTGTTTTTTGTACGTTTTATTTTAAATCAAACCGTACAACCACCAGCCGATACCACAGGTAGGGCACCATGTTCCAGATCATCCACAGTTCCATCAGGATGTAGTTGGGCAGATCTTTCAGGCGGAAGGGGCGCTTGCCCAGCTTGCCCGCTTTGAGCAGGGCAAAGGCCTCGTGCATTCCCCTATCCCAAGCCTCGCCAAAGCCCTGCTTGTGGAACTTGTAGCACTTGAGCAGATAGCCCAGCGCCAGAGGGATAAAGTTGAGCACCAGCATCAGCAGCGGCTCGTTTTTGAGTGGCAGCAGAATGCTGTTGCGGCCGCTCTGCTGGCTTTTAAAGGCGTTGTAGCGCACTGCGCCGGTGCTGGCACCGCAGATGTGGTAGCACTTGGCGGCGGGGCAGAGCACGTTTTTGTAGCCGGCATTGTTGGCGCGCCAGCTCAGGTCTACGTCCTCAAAGTAGGCAAAAAAGTGCTCATCAAAGCCGCCGATCTCGTCCAGAATGCTTTTGCGGTACAGCGCTGCGCCGCCGCAGGCCGAGAAGATACGCTTTTGCTTGGTGTAGCGGCTGACGCGGCGGCCATCGCCGGTCTTGCAGGCAAAGCCCATCCATGTTACATAGTCCCCGGCATCATCGGCCAGTTCCCGCTCAAAGTGCCGGATCATCAAACTCTGCACCGCAAAGATCTTGGGGTCCGCATCGGCGGTGCGCAAAAGCTCGGCCAGCCACTGCGGCTCGGCAAAGGCGTCGTTGTTGAACAGCACCACATACTTGCTCTGCGCCCGGGCAATGCCCTGATTCACTGCGTAGGAAAAGCCGGTGTTGCGCCCGTTTTCGATCAGGGTAAAGTTGGGGCGGGTACAGTAGCTGCGCGCCTGCGCAAGACTTTCGTCGGTGGAGCCGTTGTCCACCACGATCAGGTCAAAATCCTGTTCGGTCTGGGCGTAGATGGACTCGATGGAGTCCTTCAGCCAGCCCTTGCCGTTGATGTTTGGGATAATGATGGTCGCTTTTATCATAAAAGTTACTCCTGTTTTCGTCAATTACAGAGAGAGTATATCATATTATCGCAAAAATGCAAACCTCTCGGATAACGCCTGCCCTCGTTTGCAAGGCAATGCCCGGGGAGCTGTGACAGAATTGGCTAAAAAAATTGTATGAACCCCTTGACACAATCTGAAAAATGAGTATTATTGTATTAGGCGCTTAACACAGAAATACAAAATGCAGGGAGGGCTACGATGAGTGAACAATTTGATTCCAGCCGTCCGATCTATGCACAGCTGGTAGAGCGGTTGAAGGCGAAGATCCTTGCGTGGACATACCCGCCCAGAGGACATCTTGACTCGGTGCGGGATATGGCCGCAGCCGCAGGGGTGAACCCGAATACCATGCAGCGTGCGCTGGCACAGCTGGAAACGGAGGGGCTTGTCCGGACCGAACGGACGGCGGGCCGCTATGTGACGGAGGATACCATGTTGATCGAACAATTGCGTGCCAAGGCGGCCCG
>OGJJ01002232.1_pt1 | contig 12953 bp, 11 predicted proteins | sample 1572081 | NCBI WGS metagenome assembly OGJJ01 (sample SAMEA2582122, study PRJEB24529) | metagenome | biome: Human gut stool | place: China | collected 2011
TTCTTGAAATCGCTATAGCACTCGTCGTTGAAGGGCGCTACAGTGACTTCACCCTCGTCAATGAAACCGTCAATGCAGCACGCAACAACCGCCGAACCGTACGCTTTGCAGGGCTCATCAATGCCGTGCTGCGCCGATTTTTACGCGAACGAGAGCAAATTTCGGCAGTTCTACAAAAAGACCTGGATGTTCGCTTCAACGCACCGCTTTGGTGGATACGCCGAATTAAAGAGTCCCACCCCTCCAATTGGGAAGAAATCCTGCGCATTGGTACACTTCACGCACCAATGACACTTCGCGTTAATGCTCGTCGAATTACGCCGGCTGCATATCTAGAGGAACTTAAGGCCCGCGGTATTCCTGCTTTACGTGTCGGACGCTCAGCCGTCATGCTCGAGTCACCTCTGCCCGTAAAAGATATTCCAGGATTTACTGAAGGCATCGTATCCGTACAGGATGCCGGTACGCAGCTCGCTGCGGAAATTCTCGCTCCCCAAAAAAATGAGCAGATCCTTGACGCCTGTGCGGCGCCAGGAGGCAAAACAGCTCACTTATTAGAAAGTGCAGACTGCCATGTAACAGCTCTTGAAATCGACCCAAAACGTGCGGAACTTATTAAGTCAACACTTTTACGACTGGGGGTTGAAGCGACAGTCCGGGCAGCAGACGCAGCGATGGTGAGTGAATGGCATTCCGGACGCGAATTTGACGCCATCCTATTGGATGCTCCTTGTACGGCTAGCGGTATTGTGCGGCGGCAGCCAGATGTCCCTTGGTCTCGGCGCCCTGAGGATCCCGCGCGACTAGCTCGTGAACAAGCAAGACTGCTCAATGCTCTCTGGCCGTTAGTGAAAAAAGGGGGGAGGCTACTCTACTGCACCTGCTCTATCTTCCCGGAAGAAGGTCCCGATCAAATCCGTCGCTTCACCGCCAATCATGGCGACGCTCAACTTACTGCCTTCAAAGGTGCCCCAACAGGTATGATGAGTCTTGTCCCTGCCGATCATGTTCACGAATTGCCATTTAACCCAAACGCAGCTGAACCGCTCGTGCACGACGGTTTTTTCTACGCCCTCCTAACAAAGCTCTAAAAAACGCTTTCATCTCATGCTCCCTCGAAGCATCCTCTGTCACGCTGCCAAACTCGCGCCGATCGTTCTGACCTGCGCTCTGGCTGCCGACGTCGCATGGTGTGCCCGAGCGGAACTGATGGGCGCAAAAATTACCATAGACGAACCAGGCGAGCCGCCGGGTCTCTTTGTTGAAGCACATTACGAATTTGATCTTCCGACCCCTCTGATCAACGCGATGCATCGAGGCATTGCGCTTTACTTCGCCTATTCATTCGAACTAACGAAAAGTCGTTGGTACTGGCTTGATAAGGAAGTAGCTTCAAGCACCTTCACTATTCGTCTGGCTTTCAATCCTCTCACTCGCCGCTACGCAGTCTCCTATAGCGGTTATTCGCTCAATTTCGACAGCCTTGAAGAGGCGCTTCCCTATATTAAAAATATTCGCCGTTGGCGAGTGGCAGGAGCTGGCGATGCCAAACCAGGAACAACCGCCGAACTGCGGTTTGGCCTCGATGTTGGGAAACTGCCTAAACCAATGCAAGTTACTAATCAAGACACTGATGACTGGAATGTCGTGAGCGACCCTGCCGAAATACCGATTCCAACCACGGTAATGAGCGCAGCTGCGGCTGCCGAGGAGTAAAGCGATGCCTGCTTGGCTGCGCGTCGTATTCTTCACTGCATTGGGATTGGCCGGTCTCTCGCTTTTCGTCCTGGCTGCGACCAGCTCCGATTCAAAGCTTTTTGAGCGTTGGTTCCCGGTTCTCCTTATCATCAATCAGGCGATCGCTGCTGCGCTCTTTGTCGTTGTAAGCGCAATGGCATTCCGACTTATACAAAACGTTCGGAACCGCGTGTTTGGTGCCAAGATGACTGCACGACTCGCCCTAACCGTAGCAGGGATGGTCCTCATTCCATGTGCACTCATTTACTTTGTCTCTTCAGTCTTCATTTCACGTTCGATCGATTCCTGGTTTGACGTCCGCGTCGAAAAAGCGCTTGATTCTGGCGTCACAATCACCCGCGGCATTCTCACGGAGCAACAACAGCAGATTGAAGTTCAGGCACAGCACATGGCCAGCTTGCTGACCAACACACCTGTCTCAATGATTCTCCCTGAACTACTGAAGCAACTTGAAAATCGCCCTAACCAGGAAGCTTTGGTCTTTTTATCGAACGGCACAGCTGTGGCTGCCGCAGGAAGTCGCATCAACGTTCTGATGCCTGATATGCCGACCGCTGCACAGCTTCAGACCGTTAAAAACACAGGCATCTACAGCGTAATTGACGGCGATGCTTTCGAAAATTACGACGCGTTGCGTGAAGGTAAACTCTCCATCCGCGTGATTGTTCCGATTACCAACGATCCATCACAAGGATTACCTCAGTCAACCCTAGGACTCACTGGCGCAGCAAATGCTTCAAATGCCGCAGCCCTCAATCGTCAGCAGCTCTATTTGCAGCTCATTCAACCTGTAGCTGCCGATACAGCAAAAAACGCCGCCATGCTTGTGGCTGGTTACCGTGACTATCAAACACTTATTCTTTCGCGCCAATCACTCCAAAGCATTTACGCAAGTACTCTACTGCTTGTCCTTCTGCTCGGAGCCCTTGGGGCATTAGCCTCTGCGCTTTCATTTGCACGCCGTACTGTCTCACCTGTGCAGCAACTTGAGCAAGGCACACGACGTTTGGCTGACGGCAACTTTCAGCCTATTAGGGAATTCCCCGGCAGCAATGAAATCAATGTGCTTACTCAATCCTTTAACCAGATGATCCGAGAAGTGTCTGCTTCCCGACGAGCGATTGATGAACAACGCCGGCGAGCCGAACAAGTCCAGGCATACCTGGAGCGAGTCTTAGCCAACATTTCTTCCGGCGTAGTGGTGCTTGATCGCTCCGAGCAGATTGTCACGGCAAACGTCGCCGCTAGAGCCATCCTTGGTGAAGAAGTTTGTCGGAGAGGTAAGCCCTTCAGTAGCGTCAATGCTGATCTGGCACAGGCTGTGCGCAACTGTCAGCTTTCGCTTTCACTCGGCCCTGATGCCACAACAGCTAACTTAGAGTATGACCTTGCTCGCCCAACAGGAGATATCCCATTGTTCCTGAAGCTTTCGAAAATGCCTTTGGGAAACGGACTGTTCGGACTCGTGATCGTATTTGATGATGTTACGAAATTGATAGAAGCTCAGCGCGCCACTGCCTGGGGCGAAGTAGCACGCCGGTTGGCTCATGAAATCAAAAACCCCCTCACGCCGATTCAACTTGCGGCAGAACGGCTGGAGCTCCGCCTTGGCCCCAAACTGAGCAACGATGATGCGCTAATTCTTCATCGCGCAATCAGTACCATCAGTACTCAGGTTGACGCCTTGAAACAAATGGTGAATGACTTCCGCGAATACGCGAAACTCCCGCAGGCTAAATTGTCTGCGTTGGATCTCAACAATTTCCTCTCCGAAATTGCACAGCTTTACCAAGAGGCGGGAACATCCATCAAACTTGACTTTGAAAAGAACATTCCTCTTATTGAAGGCGATCCTGCGCAGCTACGACAAGTCCTGCATAATCTGATTAAGAACAGTATTGACGCAGCCGAAGGGGAAGACCCTGGTATCGTCATACAAACGCGCCATATTGTGACGGACAGCGGCATGAATGCCGTTCAGCTTCATCTGCATGACAATGGTGTTGGTTTCAGCGAAAATATTCTCAATCGCGCTTTCGAGCCCTACATAACGACTAAGCCCACGGGCACAGGTCTGGGGTTACCGATGGTCAAGAAAATTCTCGATGAACACCGCGCCGTCATCCGACTCTCCAATCGGACAGATTCGAGCGGCTCCCTCGTCTATGGCGCACAAGTTGACATTCTCTTCGAGCACCTTGCAGCTGTCGGCCGCAAGGATCATTCCTCGCAGATTTCCAATTACGACGAGCAGCATCGCGCATCAGAAAAATGACAGATATCCTCATCGTCGACGACGAACTCGGCATACGCAACATCCTGTCGGAAATTCTGGGTGAACAGGGCTACCGTGTTGCAACGGCGGCTAATGTCGCCGAAGCCAAAAAAGCTGTAAAGATCGGAAGAGCGTCGTGTAGGGAAAGAGTGTAGATCTCCTCGATATCTGGATGCCAGACGGAGAAGGTTTAACACTTCTACGGGAGTGGAAATATTCCGGAGCACTTACGTTTCCTGTCATTGTCATGTCGGGGCACGGTTCACTCGATCACGCCAAACGTGCAATAGAGGATGGCGCCATCGACTTTATCGAAAAACCTATTTCTCTGAAGCTGCTTCTCAGTGGAATCAAGAATGGTTTAGCTAAATGGAGTGATCGCCAGAAGCAGCTCGACGAAGATCGAACTCGCGATAGACGCATGCGCCGTCGCGCAAATAACAGCGGTCCTCGCCCAGCATTGCCGGCTTTCGATATTAAGGAATATGGTCTCACTATTGATTTCAACAGACCATTTCGCGACATGCTCTACGATTTTGAGCGTGCCTATTTCCGCACCGTGCTCAAACATCTCAATCACTCTATGGCTGACCTTGCACGACATGCAGGGATGGAACGTACTCATCTCTACCGCAAGATCCGTATGCTCGGTCTCGACGTTGAAGCCATGCGTGAGGAGGCACGTCAGGCACCATACAATACGCCAGCCGTAGCTAAACCCAACAGCTCTGCCCTTTCGAATTTTGAAGAAACAAAACCTAAAGAGCGGCCGCTTGCTCCGGAAAATGCTGTGGTGCGTCTGGATATGACAAACTCCATTGAATTTCCTACCGGTTCAACACTTGACAACTTACGGTCGCCAGTCAAATAGGCAGACTTCAAGTTCATGAAGATACTGATCATCGGAGCGGGACGAATTGGCACATCCGTCGCCGAAAGCCTCGTCTCCGAAGACAATGACATTACGGTCATTGATAAAAATCCCGAAAGCATCTCGCTGCTTCAGGCTCGCTTTGACCTGCGAGGCATCGTAGGCAATGCGCTGAGCCCGGCGCTTCTGACTGAAGCATCTGCCAACGATACCGATCTTCTCATCGCCGTCACCTCCAGCGATGAGACCAACCTTGCCACAACACTTTTGGCCGACAAGCTCTTCAATATTCCAACTCGTATTGCACGAGTGAGAAACGAAGAGCTTCGAAGCTATCCTCGCATCTTAAAAGAGGAAGGTTTCTCAGCCACTACAATTATTTGGCCTGAACAAGCTCTTACCCGATACCTCGTTAAACTAATCAACATTCCGGAAGCGCTTCAGGTACAAGAATTTGCAGAAGGGCGAGTCAGTCTTGTAGTAGTCCGTGCCGAGGCCGGCGGTCCTATGGTTGGCGGTCCCGTTGGCGAATTGAATGCCCACATCCCTAATGCCTGCGCTCGCATCGCTGCCTTATTCCGACGCAATCAATGTCTTAGCATCACGGGAAACACCTTAATCGAAGCAGGCGATGAAGTCACTTTTGTCGCCGATGCTCGTCATGCACGGCTCGTCACCACACAACTCAAACGCCGGGCTAAGGCGGCTCGCAACGTCATCATTGCCGGCAATGCTGAATTAAGCCTTGGCATTGTCAATGCACTCTACGAAGCGGATGAAGACGAAAGCGTTGCCATTCCCTCCGCTATTCGTGTCATAGAAGCCGATCGCCGTGAAGCTCGAAAACTCGCTCTGGCTCTTGAATCTCGAGCGATCGTCTTGAGCGGAGATTTTGATGATGAAGATACCCTCCTATCGGCCGGTATGGAGAACTGTGACCTTTTCATCGCACTCTCGGACGACGATGAAAACAACATTCTTTCAACACTTCTTGCAAAAAAACTGGGCGCAAAACGAACCATTGCACTCGTCAATCGCCGCATATACGGCGAACTGATTGAAGGCTCACGTATTGACGTCACGGTATCTCAGACCCAGGCAGCACTCGACGAAATCATCCGCTATGTTCGCCACGGCGATGTAACCGCTGCCTGCACGCTTCGTCATGGCGCAGCTGAGGCGTTGGAAATTGCTGCTCATGGAACGACAAAAAGCTCCAAAGTAGTCGGTCGCCGCATTCACGACGTACCGCTGCCTGCCGGATGCAGTGTTGCCGCATTGATTCGCGGTGAAGGTGAGCATGCTGAAGTATTGATGGCGCAGTTCGACCTTGTTGTAGAGGCTGAAGATCGACTCATCATCTTTGTCCCGAACAGGCGTCTAATTCCGAAAATTGAAGCACTCTTTGCCGTTGATGTGGGGTTCTTCTAGAGCCAGACGCAATGTTCAGATATCTCCTTTTTCCCGTTCTTAACGCTTTAGGATCTGTGCTCGCAGCTTTTGCCGCACTGATGCTCGTACCGGCCCTCTACAGCTGGGCAGAAGGCGATGGGGCAGTTTGGGATTTTCTTTACTCCGTCGGAATCACCTTTGCCGCAGGAACGATTCTTTTTTTCACTTGTCTTCCTTTTCGACGAGAATTGACCGCGCGCCATGGCTTTTTACTCGTAACGCTCTCCTGGACACTCACCAGCGCTTTTGCGACGATTCCACTGCTTTTAAATCAACCTCAATACAACTTCTCTGAACTCTATTTTGAGACGGTTTCCTGCATTACAACGACAGGCAGCACCGTCATAACAGGTCTCGACTCACTTCCTCCTTCCATCAATGGCTGGCGGTGTTTCCTTTCATGGGGAGGAGGCATGGGGCTTATCGTTTTCTCAGTTGCCATTCTGCCGCTCTTAGGGATCGGCGGTGCACAGCTTATGAAGGCGGAAACCTCTGGCCCAATGAAGGAGACACGACTCACTCCTCGTGTTGCAGAAACTGCTCGAGCGCTCTATATCATCTATCTTGGAATTTCCGCGATATGCGTCATTGCCTATCATCTGGCCGGTATGAACTGGCGCGATGCGGTGATGCATATGATGACAACAGTGAGTCTCTCAGGCATTGCTACACACGATGCTAGCTTTGCATTTTTTAAAAGTGCGGAAGTTGAGACTGTTGCCATCTTTTTCATGTTGATCTGCAGTCTCAACTTCGCCTTGCACTTTGTCGCTTGGCGGCGTAAAAGCCTGCTGGCCTACTGGCGTAGTACAGAGGCACGCTGCTGCTTAGCAGCGTTCCTAATGCTTGCTGCCGGCACGGCTTTTGCGCTTTATTACACCGGCGCTTATCCAGAACCATTGGAAGCATTTCGCACAGCATTCTTTGCCGTAGCGAGCACTGCTTCAACAACGGGGTATGCCTCCGCTGATTGGTCTAATTGGCCTTACGGCATCCCCTTTATTCTGCTGTTGTCGTCGGCCGTAGTGTCGTGCGCTGGCTCCACAGGGGGTGGCCTCAAGATGCTACGAGTCGCGATCATTTTCAGTCAGCTTCGACATGAATTTACAAGGCTTCTTTATCCAAATGCTGTTACGCCAGTCACTATAGATGCCGCAGAGATTCCTAACAAAATCGTCTTTTCTGTCCTTTCCTATGCCTTCATCTGGCTGTTGTCTGCACTGACAGGTGTATTACTGCTGCTTGGCAGCGGTATGTCCCCACTTGAGTCCTTCTCGGCTGCAGTCGCATCCATTACCAATCTTGGGCCAGGCCTGGGCTCTGTCGGACCGGCAGGCAACTATCAAGCACTTTCAGATCTGCAGCTCAACATTCTTTCGAGCCTCATGTTAATCGGACGACTTGAGCTCTTCACTGTCTTTGTTCTGTTCTCGCGTGCATTCTGGAAACCCTGATTTTCCGGAACGATGCAAAAATTGGCTATAGCGTTTCAGTTTTGTGAACTGCGGACGCTGAGCTCTTTAGAGCGGTCCCCACATTACAGCTTTCTGATGTTTGATCGCTCGTCGGATCATGTCCTGTAACGGAGCTATCCGTTGGTAAAGGCGGACCGAGTTTTCATGATGCTTGGTTTTGTCAGTTTGTTCTTTTTCAGCCTCAAGCGCCCGAAGCTCAGCATCGTAAGATCCTGTACGAAGCCGTTTTTCACGTTCAATTTCAATTTCCTGCTCAAGTTTTCTGTCTGCCGCAGCGGCTGCATCAAGCTTAGCGAGAATACTCGGCAAATCCTCTGCTGCGAAAGCGCCATGCTCGTGGAAGGGTTCTCCCAAAGCCTCAAAAATACGCTCTGCCGTTTCCTTGAATGTAATGAACGGGCCTGTTGCAATGCAGCTGAATTGAATCAGAGCCATCTGTCGCCTACTCCAGTAAACAAAATGTTATATAGACAAATTCATGAGAGATAAATTTATCTACATAAGCTAAAAATCTCGAACTGCTAAAATTCCAGCTCCCCCTATTTATTGTAGTTTGGAGCCAGAGATCGTGACTGTCGGCATATGCATCATTGCCCATGCACCGCTCGCGTCCGCGCTAAAGACCTGTGCCATGCATATTTACAGCATGACGGGCGACACGGTCGCCGAACGCATCGAGGCATACGACGTTCCCAGTACCGTCGACACGGAAGCTGGACTCATCGAGGTACAGCAACGCACACGCCGTCTGCTTGAAGAGTCTCACGAAGGTGTCCTTGTCTTCACCGACATTTCTCGGTGCCACACCGGCAAACATTGCTCATCGGCTGCTCGACGATCCGCGCATCTGCGTCATTAGCGGAGCGAATCTACCCGCCATCATTGCTGCATTGAATGCCCCTGCCGACGCCCCCGTCTCTCAAGTGATGACTCTTGCCGAAGCAGCTGCTAGAGCAGGCTTAAGTTCTCAATCGGGACGATCCGACAATGCTTGAAATAAAGCTCACCATTAAAAATAAGCTCGGCCTGCATGCCAGACCATCAGCTCTACTAGCTAAAACTGCTGGTCTTTTTCGTTCCTCCATCACCCTTACCAGCGGAAAACGAACTGTAGACGCCAAATCTATCCTTGGCTTAATGACGATGGCGCTTCCCTGCGGAACGGAGCTCACACTCTCCGTAGACGGCCCCGACGAAAAAGCTGCTGCGCAAAGCATCATCGAACTCTTTGAAAGCCGCTTTGGTGAAGAAGATTAGCGACGGAGGCGCAGACTATGGCTACTGAAGAAAACAAAACTGACACTGCACCAACCACAAATAAATCTGACGCTGATATTTCCTTTCCGCCTCAGGAGAAATCCAAGTCATCCGCAGCTTCTGATACTGTTGAAATCAAAGCTGCAACAACCCAAACCTTAGAGGCATCAGCTGTCAATAGCAGAAAGATTGACTCCTCAGTCGAGCTGCAAATAGGAGGTGCCGAAGAGAATCTATTGACAGGACTTAAAGTTTGCCCTGGCGTTGCTTGGGGGCTTACGCTTCAGCTCACTTCCTCAGATCTGGAAATCCATCAATTCGCGATCGACAAGTCCGCAGTACGTGGTGAAATACAGCGTCTGCGTATGGCTACAGCATCAGCCAATAAACAACTTGAACAACTTGCAGAAACCCTTGATGAAGATGCTCCTGCAGAAGCTTCAGCATTTTTAGATGTCTACCAAACAATTCTGCAAGATCCGTCACTCATCACGGAAACTGCAGACATCATTCGTGAAAAACTCGTCAACGCCGAGTGGGCACTATCACTGCGTCTCGAACAAATCCGACGCGATTTTGAGCAAATTGACGATGATTACCTCCGAAACCGTCTTGAAGACATTTCCGGCGTATTCCAACGTATTCAACGCGTGCTCGCCGGGAGACGCTCTGCAGCAAGCCTGCTGAAGGCCGAAGAATTTGACGACTCTTTCATTCTCATTGCTGATCAGCTTGGTCCAGCTGACATGCTCCAGCTGCGTGAGCGTGATGACCTCGACATCGTCGGAATCATCATGGAGACTGGTAGCGTTACGAGTCACTCAGCGATTCTTGCGGCGAGTCTTGGCATTCCAACGCTCGTTGGCGTTACGAACGCCATCGAACGCCTCGGAACTGGCAGAGAAATTCTGATCGACGCCACTGCAGGAACGGTTAAGGTAGCCCCATCTCCTGAAGAGAAAAAAGCTGCGGCAGCAGCAATGAAAAGTCTGCGTCAGAGGAAACGTCTGCTTCAAAAACTTCGCGATGAAATGCCTGTCACTACAGATGGGCATTCCGTGAGGCTGTATGCGAATATTGCACTTCCTGAAGACATGCCGGATGCACGCAAAGCAGGAGCCAACGGCATTGGTCTTTTCCGAACAGAATTTCTATTTCTGAATCGCGACGCACTGCCGGACGAGGAAGAGCAGGTATCGGCTTATCAGAAAGTAATACGCGGCATGCGCGGAAAAACCGGGACCATCCGCACAGCTGACTTAGGGGGTGACAAGATGCCCTCAAAAGAGGCGCTTGCACTTCTCGGAGAAGATGAGTTCGACGAAGAAAATCCTGCACTTGGGCTGCGTGGACTGCGCTTTGCATTTACTCACCGACCTTTCTTTATTACGCAGCTACGAGCCATTATGCGAGCGGCCACCTCTGCTCCGGAAGGAACCGTCCGAATTCTCCTCCCCATGGTGACGTCGGCCTCTGATGTTACTGAAGTTCGGCTTTGTCTGGCACAGGCTGCTGCAGAGCTTGATTCTGAAAATTTGAAATATGAACAGAATCTTCCGCTCGGCGGCATGATAGAACTTCCCGCCGCCGTTGCCTCTATTGGAGATCTTGTACAGATACTCGATTTCTTCTCTATCGGCACGAACGACCTTGTACAGTACACGCTTGCTGTCGACCGCACTAATGCGCGAGTCTCTCGTTGGTGGGAAGAGTGTCACCCAGCAGTTCTACGTCTTATTGCCCAGACAGTGAAACGTGTGCGTGAAGCGGGCAAAGGTATTTCTGTCTGTGGTGAAATGGCGAGTCGCCTCAACATGGCCCCGTTTTTCATCGGCATCGGTTGCTCTGCACTCTCCATGGATGCCGCTCATATTCCCGCCATGAAAGAATGCGTTCGCAAGCTCAGTGCTGAAAGTTGTGAAGACTTTGCTCGCGGACTCCTGCGCCGCCGTTCTACAGAGAGCATCCGTGAAGCGATAGATGGATATGCTTTAACACTTCTTTCATCATCGACGGAAAAACTCGCAGAAAGAACGCATTCCAAGTCAACTTAAAGATATCTGCATGACCCAAGACGTTAACTTTTACGATAAACCGCTTTCCGACGAAGAATTTGTAGAAATCGGTGAGCTCCTCGCTTTGATGCCGGAGCCCTATGAGTCAATGGAGCCCGACCGTATGGACGGATTTCTCACTGCTATAGCGCTCCTCCCGGAACCTGTTGCTCCAAGTGAATGGATGCCGTTTGTCTTTGACGAAGAAGGTCGCTCCGACGCCGCGTTGACCGATTCCAACAAGCAGCATGACCTTGAAGATCTTGTTTATAGACGGATGCGCAATATTGAGCGCACGCTTGCTGCCTGTGATCCCATTGACCCAATCATTTATGACGTGGAAGACGAACGCGGTCGTCCAATTGGAGGTTGGGAGGCTATAGCTGCGCTGGAACCTTTTGCAGCAGGTTTTCTTGAAGCGATTAATCGCTGGGAAGGATTAAAAGATACTAACGACGAGATGATTGACAGCGCTCTTCTTGGGATTCTGCGGCATCTCCCCGCCAATCTTTTGGGCGATCTTGCTCAGATAAAAGAGGATCTGGACTTTGAAAGCCCATTGGAAAACATAAAGGACGCCCTAGAAGACGTTGCGGAAAGTGTTGCTGAAATAGCCGCTGTGACGCGCGGCTTCACTTCAAAGACAAAACCGAGCAAAGTGAAGGGTGGGCAACGCTCAGGACGCCGTTCTAATCATGTCATCAGTAAGGATCAAAAAAGATTCCGTCGAGGCTAACCTTGCCATTCAGCGTCGATTGAACTCTTCTTATGTTTCGTCGGCGCTTTCCGGCACCCAGCGCATTACCAACATCACCAATCCAACAACCGGCACACCGATAGCAGCTGTAATCAGGAAAAAGTTTGAATACCCAACAAATTCAACCACAATACCGGAAAACCCAGCAAGAAATTTCGGCAAAAGCAGCATAAGGGAACTGAATAGGGCGTACTGTGTAGCCGAACACCCCCGCGTTGTCAGCCCAGAGAGATAAGCAACGAAGGCAGCGGAAGCCAACCCGCCAGCCAGATTATCGGCAGAGACGGCAGCAATAAGCAGCGTAAGGCTAGCCCCAATCTGCGCAAGCATTGAAAAGAGCACGTTCGTAGCAGCTGACAGCACAGCACCAAGCATCAGCATCTTCAAAACACCGTATCGCATCGTTGCTGCCCCTCCGATAAAAGCACCGAGAAGCGTCATTACCACGCCGAACACCTTGCTTACTGCTGCTACCTGTTCTTTTGTGAAGCCTATGTCTTGATAAAACGGATTCGCCATGATTCCCATCACCACATCCGAAATCCGATAGGTAGCAATGAGCACCAGCACAAGCAGAGCAGACCACCCGAAGCGATGAAAAAAAAGCGTGAACGGTTCAACAATCGCAGCTTTAGTGCGTTGCAAAAAAGGCTTTTTTTTAGCCGTCTGTCCCCTCTGCTCTGTTGTCGATGGTTCCGGCGCAAATAAAGTAGTGACAATACCGACACTCATAGACATTGCCATTACGCTATAACTGACCCCCCATGCAGAGTGCAAGTAACCTGATGTGTCACCCGCTGCCCATGCAGCAAATGCAAGCGCACCGGCTCCCGCCCAGATCATTCCCATCCGGTAGCCAGCCTGATACATGGCTGCATAAGCGGCTTGACGACGACTGTCCGCCGATTCAATCCGGTACGCATCAAGCGCTATATCCTGCGTAGCAGATGCAAACGCCGTACCCACAGTACTGACAGCGAGAATTCCCAGGTTAATTTGAGGGTCGGCAAAAGCGGTGGCGAAAAGCCCAAGCATCACCCCGAGCTGCGCAACA